>Ga0307476_10000135_pt1 | contig 74088 bp, 69 predicted proteins | sample atmos_gasesECM2C_2_FD_203314 | JGI IMG/M metagenome (GOLD analysis project Ga0307476, IMG submission 203314) | Hardwood forest soil microbial communities from Morgan-Monroe State Forest, Indiana, United States - atmos_gasesECM2C_05 | ecosystem: Environmental > Terrestrial > Soil > Temperate... | reverse complement strand
TGCCTCTCTCTTCTTCCCCATCGGCCAGGAAGCGATAAGCGATCTGATCTTTCTGAGCCTCCGCCCTGAACCGCAGCACATCAACGATTGTTGCGCTTGCCACCTCGTTCGATGTCGTGGTCGCTTTGCTCAACTTCCACCTCCTAGCTACTCCACATGCCAACCAGGTCTCACTACGGGCACAGTTATTAACTATCGATCACAATCTGAAAGGCACGAATCGATTTGCGACCCATGTCGATTCGGAAGGAGACTTCACCTTAAGACAGCACAGGCTCCAATGACGAAAAACAGGCAGCAGTGAATTTGTCGCAGACTACCGCCAAAGAAGCCACAAATGCCTCTGAAAACACCATGCCGGTTAACAGAACGACGCTATTACCTTCGAATTCCCTCCACAACCAACCTCCCGTACGAGCGAAACCTCGACGAAAGGTACAGGGATCCAAATCCATGACATGCTATGATTTTGTTTCTATCGGCAACCTGACCGGACCCACGGCGCAATACGTGCGGCCTCCTGGCAATACTCGATCACGGCAGGATCACATCGCCGGAATGGCGATGGGAAACGGTCATGCCGAATGCCTCGAAGTCTTCCGTACTATTCTTAGAGCAACTAAGAGACACCTTGTCCGCCTTCATAGTCTGCTGGTTGCTTATATTGTTGAAGTAGCGGATGTGGTAGCGGGGGAAAATTCCAAGGCCGCTGAAGCCGGCGCCGCGGTGGCGGCAATCGATGCCAGTATGCCGGCCCAGGCTCTTAACTGAACGGTGTGGAATGCACTTCGAGTGGGCGACCGGTTTGACCGAAATTGACGCGGCGCAGATTCTCGCCATCATCAATGCTGTAGCCAGCCACGAGGGTATCAACGGCATGTCTCGCCCTCTGACGGATCGCGAAGGCGAGGACTTCATTTTTGCTATGCGCGGAGCGATCGTACGTGGCGACTGTTATCAGCTTCTCGCGCGCGCCGGAGAGGCCCGCTCCATCGTCTCCATCGCAACACTGGAACGCGTGAAATTGAATCCGGCCAGACGACACGTGGTGGAGATCAAGCGCATGGCCAGCGCGCCAGAAGCTCGCGCTTTTGGCAACTACATCCTGGCTGGGTGGAGGGTCATTAGGGTCATTCTTGACAAGTGCCGCGAAATAGGATGCGACATCATCAACATTGATGTAAGCGAAGATGGTCCGTATCGGATGTGGGAGAAGCTTGGATTTCGCACTTACGCGAAGGTTCCCGACTATGCCCGTGTCGGCGCACGCATGCTCGATGGTTACTTTTTATCTGTGTACGTCGAGAAAGCTTATAGAGTTCTGGAACGGTTTCAACGCTGGGCCCTGTCTGAGATGTGATTGCTGGTAGGAAGGTTTGAAATCCGCGGAAGTCGCGACCACAACGCTCCTTACGCTCTCGGCCCTACCTGCACTGCTCGAATACCAACCTCGGAACCATCGCAGGGATCAGCACTTTGAGCACGAATACCGCGACGCTTTGCCCCATCCAAACTCATCCGCGACAGTATTGTGTCCTGATCTTTAGTGCACACTTTGATCTCTATCCTAGGCCGCGTGCCAGGCAACGAGGTCAAACTAAAGCCTCCGCTCCGCCCCTTACTAGGCAATTGCTGGTGGAAACGTTATGGGCAAGAATCTGAACGGGGGACTGTTGCCTAGGTGGATAGCTCAACAAAGTATTCCGCCCAAGTCCGGGAACTGGCGATTACGTACTTTTCCCAGGATAGCGACCCAGTGCGCGCGCTCGATGGCCTTAGCATCGACATCGGCGCTGGAGAAATCGTCGGGTTATTGGGAGAGTCGGGTTGCGGGAAGAGCACTCTGGCAGGCGCATTGCTGCGACTGTTGCCGCCGAATGCAAAATGCGAGGCCGGAACAATCTTGATTCGTGGCCGCGAACTGCTGAACCTATCTGAGAAAGAGTTGGGTTTGATACGAGGGCGGCTGATCTCACGGATCCCACAGGACCCGGCCCTCTCGCTCAATCCGGTAATGACGGCTGGTTCACAGATCGGCGAGGTTCTGCGCGCGCATTGGGCAAGCAATGCGCAGCAGCGGCGAACGCGGGTGATGGAATTGCTTCGAGAGGTCGGCTTCGATCCTCCAGAGCAAATCTATTCTGCTTACCCCCATCAACTTAGTGGTGGACAGAGACAGCGAATTGCAATCGCGCAGGCAATAGCGTGCAGACCAGCTCTTCTGATCGCCGATGAGCCCACGAGCAAACTGGACGCGACGCTGCAGGGAGAGATCATCGCGCTGCTGGCGCAGATTCGGCAACAACACGGGACCGCGATCCTGCTAATCAGCCACGATCCAGCGTTATTTGCCGGATTTGCTGATCGCATCGTAGTGATGTATGCCGGTCGCATCGTGGAGGTTGGACGCAGCGCCGTGATCTTAGGGAGACCGCTGCACCCCTACACGCAAGCCCTCGTTCGACTCATGATGCCGCTTGTGGTCGCGGGATCAAGGGTGCGGACGCGGCTTCCGGCGATCGAAGGCGAACCTTTCGATCCAACTTGCTTTCCAGTGGGCTGCCGGTTCGCTCCGCGCTGCGTCGAGCGTATGGACGTTTGTTCGCGCCGCTACCCGGGGGAGTTCCTGCCCGAGCCTTCACATCCCGTGAACTGTTTCAAGTACGGGGAGTAAATGGTCAACTCATTTGCCTGCTGACTTGTCACAAAGCGAAGAGCTAGTCCAAAACTTGCTGGTCGTAAAAGGACTCACCAAGAAATACGTCCGGGGCGGTCTGTGGCGGAAACGCGTACCCGTCGCCGCCGTAAGCAACGTCGATTTTGAGATCCTGAGCGGGCAAACGTTGGCGCTGGTCGGAGAATCGGGATCGGGAAAATCCACCGTGGCGCGATGCGTTACGCGTCTCGAAAGGCCAGATGCCGGACAGATTCTGGTTCGCGGCACAGACATCGCTCAGCTGCATGATCGAGACCTGGCCGCTTTTCGCACTGGCATCCAGATGGTGTTTCAGGATGCAGTGACCGCGATGAATCCCCGCTTCTCGGCCCTTGAAGTCATCGAGGAACCTTTGCTGATCGGTGATCTTGCGGGCCATAGTGGCCGCAATCGGAAGGACCGTCGCGATTTAGTCTGCGCCCTGATGATTGAGGTGGGGATATCTCCCGATTGGATGCACCGATCGATATTTCACTTCAGTGGCGGACAACGCCAGCGGCTCGCGCTGGGGCGGGCACTCGCTTTGCGCCCACAGCTCCTAGTTCTGGATGAAGCACTTTCAGGACTTGACTCATCCACTCAGGCTCAAATTGCCAACCTGTTGTTCGAACTGCAAGCGACTCGTTCCCTAACCTATCTTTTGATTTCCCATGATCTAGCCCTGGTAGCGCAGCTGGCTGACATGATTGCAGTTATGTCCGGAGGAAAGGCGGTTGAAGTCGGCCCAACCCAGCAGATCATTTCCAGCCCCAAACATGAGGCGACGAAGAGGTTGCTTGCATCGGCGAAAACCGCTGCATCGAAGCTGGCAGCCATCGCCGGTGGACTTGCGTGAGTTACCTCGCACGCAGGCTGATACGCGCGGTTCTGTTACTGATCGGAGTGTCGGCACTCTGCTTCTTGTTCACCGAAATGGCGCCCGGAACTTTCTTTGACGAAATGAGGTTGAACCCGCAGATTTCTCCGGAAACGATTTCGGCGCTGCGCTCCCACTACGGCTTGGATCAGCCCCTGCTATTGAGATACGGACGCTGGGTGAAATCCGCTCTGCACGCCGATTTTGGCTATTCCATCGCATACAACGTACCGGTCGCGCCGTTGCTGTGGAGCCGGGCGAAAAATACTCTGCTGCTCACGACCACGGCACTCCTGCTGACGTGGCTGATCTCGGTTCCGTTAGGCGTATGGGCGGCCAGCATGCGCGGCGGACTGTTGGATAAGGCGGTCACGCTCCTAAGTTCATTCCTGGTTTCTGTGCCAGAACTGGTGATTGCCGTGGGCTTGCTCGCGGCGGCGGTTCGTTGGCGGATTCTGCGCGTTGGTGGAATGATGTCGGTTGATTTCGATGGCCTATCTACTTGGGGCAAACTGCAAGACATCCTATTTCATCTGGCGCTGCCGGCGCTGATCCTGGTGCTTTGCGAAACAGCCATAATTGTGAGACACGTTCGCGCCAGCGTCCTCGAAGTGCTGGACGCTCCTTATATCCAGGCCGCGTGCGGATTCGGAATCAAGCCCGGCAGAGTCCTCTTCCGGCATGTACTGCCCGTTGCCGCCAACACTGCCATTTCGCTGCTGGGATTTTCTCTGGCCGGACTCCTCAGTGGATCGATGTTAGTTGAGGCGGTGTTCGGATGGCCTGGCCTGGGGCCTTTGATGCTCGAGGCGACGCTTTCCCGGGATCTCTATCTTGTCATTGGAGGGATCATGTTCTCGTCGCTGTTCACACTCGGCGGGGGACTGATTGCCGATATCATGCTGCTCGCATCGGATCCGCGAATTCGCAGAGAGGGCTCGGATGCGCAATAAGACCGCCATCCTGGTTGCCGCGCTCACAGGATTGCACCTCATCCTATTGTTAGCCGGTTTTGTTGCACCCTACGATCCTGCCGCGCAAAACCGCGAACTGCCCTATGCTCCGCCCACACGACTGCGTTTCGAAGACGCCACTGGGTTTCACTTGCGTCCGTTCGTCTACGCGTCCACGCGTGTGTTGGTCGGAGATCAAGCTGGAAGTTATCAAGAAGACCGGACCCGTGCTTATCCTGTTCGCTTCATGGTTCGCGGTTCAACTTACAAGCTTCTGGGCCTTCACGAAGCATTCGTACATCTGTTCGGCGTCGCCGAGCCGGCAAGAATTCTGATTCTTGGGACGGATGGCTACGGACGGGATGAATTTTCTCGCGTCTTGTTCGGCGGCCAGATTTCGGTTGCTGCTGGGATCACAGCGACATTTATTGCGCTGCTGGCAGGAGGCATCCTGGGAAGTGTTGCGGGGTACTATGGACGCTGGATTGATGAGTCGCTGATGGGCGTGACTGAGCTTTTTCTTTCGTTGCCCTGGCTTTACTTCCTGCTGGGCGTGCGCGCATTCTTGCCGCTACATCTGAGTGCGCTCCGCACTTTCTTTCTCTTGACCGGTGTGATCGGCTTGATTGGCTGGGCCCGGCCGGCACGGCTGGTGCGGGGAATCGTTCTCAGCTCGCGAAATCACAACTACATTCTGGCGGCACGGGGTTTTGGTGGATCCGATTTCTACATTCTGCGGCGACATATCATGCCGAAAGCCCTCGGGGTACTGATAACACAAGCGGCGCTGCTGGTTCCGCAATATATCGCCGCCGAAGTGACGCTTTCCTTCTTCGGCCTCGGAGTGAGTGAGCCGGTGCCGAGCTGGGGCAATATGTTGAGTGCGTTGGAGCAGTACAGCGTTCTCGTCTCTTATGGATGGCTTCTAGCTCCTGCAGGCGCTTTGATCATTACTTCCGTACTCTATGGTTACCTCGCTGATGCACTCCATTCCGGTTAAAATTTGAAACATCTCAGGAATTTTTTCTGTGGGGTAAAGGTCCGATATGAAGCGAATTGCTGGCCTAACCCTGCTATATGTGTGTCTACTCGCCGGTGCATGTTTTGCCGCAAAGGTCGCTCCCGAGGCGGCGAAACCCGGAGAAGAACTTGCGCGGATGGCTGACGTCTCTGGCCGCTACGGTGGACACTTGACCATTGGCCAACGCTCTGAACCGAAGACGCTTAACCCGGTTATCGCTACCGACGCGATTTCGCGTGAGGTGATCGGGCGTCTCATGGGCGATCTGATCGAGATCAACCGGTCTTCGCAACAAACGGAGCCCGCGTTGGCGAAGTCCTGGAAGATATCTTCCGACGGCCGGACCTTTGCCCTGCAACTTCGTAAGGGGATTCGCTTCTCCGATGGGTTCCCCTTCGATGCCGACGATGTAGTTTTCTCGTTCGGCGTCTACATGGATGAGGCAGTGGATTCGCCGCAGCGCGACCTGCTGATTATCGATGGCAAGCCGATCACAGTTACCAAAGTGGATCAGCATACCGTACGATTTGTTCTGCCACGCCCCTATGCAGCGGCCGAGAGATTGTTTGATGGGCTCGCGATGCTGCCGAAGCACTTGCTGGAGAAGCCTTATCGCGAAGGTCATTTCGCACAGGCATGGTCCTTGAATGTGCGGACCTCGGAAATCGCTGGGCTGGGTCCGTTTCGGCTCAAAGAGTATGTGCCGGGGCAGCGAATCGTGGTGGAGCGAAATCCTTTCTATTGGAAGGTTGATAGCGAAAACCAGCGGCTGCCGTACTTGGACGAACTCGTGTTTCTGTTTGTGGGCACCGAAGACGCACAAGTGATGCGTTTCGAGGCAGGCGAGACAGACATCATCAGCCGTCTCAGCGCGGAGAATTACAACCTGCTGTCGCGCGAGAAAGCCCGTATTGCCTTGCAACTCGCCGATATGGGACCAAGCCTTGAATATAACTTCCTGTTGTTCAACCTGAATGATCTTGGCGGGAAGAAACTGGACGACGTTTCCAAGAAGCAAGCGTGGTTTCGCGACTTAAAGTTTCGACAGGCGATCTCGGCGGCAGTCGATCGAGAGTCGATTGTGAACCTGGTCTACGGGGCGCGTGGAACGGCCTTGTGGGGCAACGTTGGGCCGGGCAACAAGTTGTGGATCAATCAAGCGATCCCACATCCGTCGCGGTCCATCGAGAGAGCTCGCGAGCTGCTGAAGTCGGCTGGCTACAAATGGAACTCCACGGGCCAGTTGCTGGATGCTGGTGGGCAGCCGGTCGAATTCTCGATCATCACCAGCTCCTCCAACAGCCAGCGTATGAAGATGGCAACCCTGCTACAGGATGACCTCGCGCACCTGGGCATGCAAGTGCATATTGTTCCCCTGGAATTTCGCGCTCTGATTGACCGCGTATTTCAAAGCTTCAATTACGATGCGGCGATCATGGCGCTGGGCGGCGGAGATGCGGACCCGAACCCGGAGATGAACGTGTGGGCTTATTCGGGGACATCGCATTTATGGCACCTCGGCGAAACTCAGCCGGCGACCGACTGGGAACGCGAGTTAGACCAATTGATGCAACAACAGATGGTCACGCTTGACTATGCCCGGCGCAAGAAGCTGTATGATCGCGCACAACAATTGATCGCCGAAAACCTGCCGTTCATTTTTTTGGGAACGCCGAACATTCTTGCGGGTGCGAACAGCCGGGTCGGCAACTTCCATCCGGCTGTGCTTGACCCTTACACGTTGTGGAACTCGGACGAGCTTTACGTTCGCGGTCCGGGTCTGGAGAATGCTGGCGTTCGATGACCGGAACGGCCACAAGCAGGCAAAAGCAACGGCCGACGGAGTCGGAGTCTTGCGACGCGCAGCTGGTTAGCCGCTGCCTGCAGGGTGATCAGGAAGCCTGGCCGGCGTTGATCGATAAGTACAAGAATCTCATCTATTCGATTCCAATCAAGCTTGGCATGTACCAGGATGCAGCGGACATCTTTCAGTCCGTATGTGTGGACTTGCTTTCGGAGCTGCCGCGACTCCGAGAACACCGTGCCTTGCCGAAATGGCTGATGCAGATCTGTTATCACAAGTGCCTCCGCCACCAGCGCGCCGCCGCCCGGCTGGTTGAGCTTGAACCGGAGGGCACAGACAGTGACGCCGGGCTTTCTGCTGCTGCTGCCGATCTCCCAGAGCACATGCTGGTGCAACTCCAGCAGGAACAAATTCTTCGCAACGCCATCACAGAGTTGCCGGAAAAGTGCGAGCAGATGGTCCGCTTGCTCTTCTTCGAGCTTCCCCCTAGGCCCTATCACGAAATCGCGGATGAGCTGGGCATGGCGACTGGTTCGATTGGGGCGATCCGAGCCCGGTGCCTGGCGCATCTCAGAAAACACCTTGAGAAGAGAGGCTTCTGAATGAGCGCCCAGGCGGTTCAGAAGACCGAATCGGATGCGATGATCGAGCGCCTCCTCGCGCTCGACGACGCCTCCGGCCGCACTCGGTTCGTCACACAAAACCCGGGCGCCGCATGGGGAGAAATCGTAACGATCCTTACCGACAAAGTTTGGCAGGAAGTTCGCATCGATACGCATCGCGCCAAAAAGCTGGCAGATGCCGCCTTGAATGTCGCCCAAACTCTTGGCACTCCAAGCCTCATTGCCCGCAGCTTCCGCGCACAAGCGAATGCTATGTATGCGCTGGACGAGCACGGTGAAGCTATTCAGCTCCATGCGCAGGCCATCGCTTTGTTTGAGCAAACTGGGGAAGAAACCGAGCTTGCCCGGACATTAAGCGGATCGATTCAGTCGTTGCTGCTGCTGGGCCGGTACGATGAGGCGCTGGCGGCGGGCGAGCGCGCGAGTGCAATCTTCCGGCAACAAGGCAACACACGCCGGCTGGCTCGCCTGGAAATCAATATTGGAAATGTCTATCACCGCCAGGATCGATTCACTGAGGCACTCGCGTATTACGAGCGCGCCTACGATCAGATGCTGGCTCACGACGATGCCGAAGGGCTTGCAGCGGTTCTGAGTAACTTGTCGCTGTGCCACATCAGCCTGAACGATTTCCCCAAGGCGTTGGAGTTGCATCAGGTCGCGCGACGGCACTGCGAACGGAAGAATATGCCGATTCTGGTTGCCTACGCCGACTACAACATCGCCTACCTGTATTTCTTGCGCGGAGAGTATGGCCGGGCGATTCAAATGCTTCGGGACGCTTCCGTCAGCGCCAAGAAAGCAAACGATGCCTATCAACTCGCGCTCTGCAATCTTGACCTTTCCGAAATTTATCTTGAATTGAATCTGAGCGCTGAAGCCGGAGAACTAGGACGGGCCGCGAACGAAGCCTTTCACAAGCTAGGTTTTGGTTACGAAGCTGCCAAAGCCCTGGGCTTTGCCGCGATTGCCGCAAGCCGCCAGGGGCAGGCTTTTGAGGCAGTCAAACTGTTTGCCTCGGTCAAAGAAATGTTTGTTCGCGACCAGAACCAGGTGTGGCCTTCCCTGATTGACTTATATCAGGCGCTGGTGCTGTTCACAGAGGGTCGCCTGTTTGAAGCGCGGCGGCTTTGTGTGGCGGCGCACGCGTTCTTCCGAACCTCGCCGATGCGGGGAAAGGCGGTGCTGGCAGAACTCTTGTTGGCGCGAATCACATTACGACTCGGCGATGCGGCGCTCGCGAAGCAGCACTGTCAAATCGCGCTGACCGATCTGGAGAATCTCGACTCGCCGACACTCCTCTATCAGGCGGAGTTTCTGATGGGCGCGGTGGAGCGCGCGACTGGAAATGAAGATGCGGCCTACGTAGCTTACGGCCGAGCCCGCGCGGCAGTCGAGCGTCTGCGCAGCAGCTTGCGAGGAGAAGAGCTGAAGATCGCTTTCTTCGAGAACAAACTTGAAGTCTACGAGAATCTAGTCGACATTTGCCTCCGCCGTCAGAATAGTTTTGCGGAGGCATTCGAGTACATCGAACAGGCCAAGTCCCGAACGCTGATCGATCTACTCAACCAGCCAGTACACGTGCCAACCGCGGCCGATCCTGGACAAAGCGAACTGGTGCGATCGATCCGCAACCTCCGCGAAGAATTGAACTGGTATTACAACCTGATTGAGCGTGAACAACTTCGTCCAGAGGAGCGCTCACAAGAGAGGGTACAGCAACTCGAGCAACAGGCGCGCTCGCGGGAAGCCGATTTCTTGCGCGCCGTGAAAGAAGCCACCGTTGCCGAGGCGAACGAAGCGGGCGTGCAGGTTTCCTCCGCGATGTCGATGGAGCAAATCCGGTCGGCGCTTCCCAGCGATGCCGCGCTGGTTGAGTTTTTTTGTGCGCATGATCGCAGCATCGCATGTGTGCTGACCCGAGACAACCTTCAGGTCTGCCAGGTGACGGTGCAAACGCGAATTCAAAAGCTGTTGCAGCTTCTGCAATTCCAGATGTCGAAATTCCGCCTCGATCCCCAGTATGTCGCTACCTTCGGCCAGGCGTTGCTGGAATCGACTCAGGCACATCTAAAGAGTTTGTATCAAGAGCTCATCGCACCGATCCGTCATCTGCTCGAAGCTCGGCACATCGTCTTTGTGCCGCACGGATTGCTGCACTATGTTCCGTTTCATGCCTTGCATGATGGCGAATCGTACCTGATCGATCGATTCGCGATTTCCTACGCCCCCAGCGCCGCCGTTTACGCGCAATGCCAGACGAAGGCGGTCACAGCGGCCGGCGATTCTCTCATCCTCGGCGTGCCCGACGAACGAACGCCCGCCATTCGAACGGAGGTGGAGGCGCTCGCTCGAATTCTGCCGAACGCCAAGCTGTTCCTGGGCAACGATGCGACGGAAGATGTGCTGCGAACCTATGGGCCGCGGAGCAAGTTAGTGCACATCGCCACCCACGGCTATTTTCGCCAGGACAATCCAATGTTTTCCTCAATTCGTCTTGGGTCATCGCAACTCAGCCTGTACGACATGGCTCATCTGCAACTGCCAGTCGAGTTAGTAGTGCTCAGCGGCTGCGCCACCGGGTTGAACGTGGTCACGCCCGGGGACGAACTAATGGGACTCGTCCGTGGACTATTGCAGGCGGGAGCGCAGTCGCTTGTTTTGAGCCTGTGGGATGTCAACGACGACAGCACGAAAGACTTCATGGTCGAGTTCTATAGCGGGCTGCAGCAAGGGCATTCGAAAGCGGATGCGATGCAAATCGCGTCGATCCGACTGCGGGAGCACCACCCCCATCCTTATTACTGGGCCCCTTTCTTATTGATAGGAAAGGGGTAACAGGAAGTCGAATTTTATTTGTCGGATACTGTATTTATTGAGCCCCTGCCATCTCTTTTGTAATAAGCCCCCAAGTAGCTGAAACCCCCGAAGCACAATGAGGACAACATATGGAGCACTTTTCGGAACAGCCCTGGATTGATTTTGTCCGTGGAGTCAGCGCAGTCGAGGTTAGCAGAGACATTAGGACACATCTCGACGCGAGTTGTCTAAAATGCGAAACCACTCTCGATGTCTGGAGCCGAGTCCGACAATTGGCAACCGACGAAGCTGCGTTTACGCCGCCGGAGAATCTGGTGCGCCTCGTAAAGCTGGGTTTTGCCGGCAGGACAGCGGCGCAGCAACCGAGAAAATGGACTCTGGCCAACCTGGTTTTTGACAGCTTGGCACAGCCGCTACTGGCGGGTATGCGTAGCGGCGAACTGAATATGTGGCAAGTCATTTACGAGGCTGAAGGTTTGACGGTGGATTTGAGTTTTGGCCGACGTTCGAAAGCCAAAAGAGTTCACTTAGTCGGTCAAGTGCTGGACAAGCGGGAAGTGCGGCCCTGGCACAACGTAACCATTGATCTGACGACAGAAAAAGATCAGGTGCTTGGCACTACCGTGGCCAATGCCTCGGGAGAATTTCAGATGGAGTTTGAAGCGAAGGAGTTTCTCTGGTTATTGATCAAGGCGGAGAGCCACAACTCAGTGTGGATTCCGTTGACAAACTTGAGACAACGGTAACCAAGCATACGTTACCAAAGGAAGCAGAGCGAGTTACTTCAGAAAGAGTACGGGTGTAAGTAGAAAGTACTAAGGTTTCACTCTACACTCTCAATCTAGCATTGGATCAAAAGGGGAAAACGATGGGCAAGTTAAAACCAAATACGAGTCTTAAGCGTGCGGGCATGGTAGCGTGCCTGCTGTTACTGCTGACCACTTTTTGCGCGCCAGCAGCACAGGCACAAACGCGTCTAATCGTGCGCGACTCGCTCGGACTGCCGGGCCTCAACCTCACCTGTTTATTGACGGGCTGCAAGGTCGTTACCGGCCTTGGCGACCCCAACGGGCAGCTGTTCCTGATCACTTTCCCCGCTGTTCTAAATCCAGTGACGTCGCTGCTTCGGCTCAGTCTCCAGACAGGCATTCTCGATGTGGAAGTCGATCAGACCGTGAATGCGGTGCCAGAGTACGCCTTTTCCGATCCTTCGTATCTGACCGACAAGGCACCGGCTTCCTACTACGGGGCAACGGTTTGGCACGGTTACATCGCGCAGCCCTCGAATCAACTGGTGCGCACGGCTCAAACTCAGGCAACATTTAACGTTGCCGGCGCCGGAACGACGGTCGCAGTGATCGATACCGGCGTCGATCCCGCCAATCCGGTTCTGAAAAGTGTTCTGGTCAACGGCTACGACTTCACCACCAACACCAGTGGCGGTTCGGAGATGAACGACGTTCAGGCCAGTCCAAATTTGAATCAGGCGCAACCGGCGACGCTGGACCAGCGCACGGTCGCGGTGCTCGATCAGCGCACGGTGGCAGTGCTGGATGGCGGCTCGTACTCGGACTTTGGTCATGGGACTATGACTGCCGGCATCGTGCACCTCGTCGCGCCCGAAGCCAAGATCATGCCACTTAAAGCGTTCACTGCAGCCGGCACCGCATATGATTCCAACATCCTGCGCGCTATCTACTATGCCGTAAATAACGGCGCCAAGGTTATGAACATGAGCTTCAATTACACGAGTTACTCTCCGGAACTCGCAACCGCTATCAAATATGCGAACAGCCGCGGTGTAATATCTGTCGCCTCTGCCGGCAACAATGGCGAGCACACCATGGTCTATCCCGGTGGGCTTCCTGGTGTAATCGACGTCGCATCGACTTCGAATCTCGATGTCCAATCCACCTTCACCAACTACGGCGTGCCGCCAGTATTTATGGCTGCGCCGGGAGAAGGCGTTGTCACCACCTATCCATGGGGAACCTATGCTGCTGGTTGGGGCACATCGTTCAGCACTCCCTTCGTGGCCGGCACAGCCGCTCTCATGCTGGGGACTAACGGCAACTGTTCCAGCCGAATGGTTCCACTCGGATTGGCGAATGCCCACTACATCGGGAATGTGAATCTTGGCTTCGGACGCCTAGATACATACGAGGCGCTTGCATCGTGCCATCTGTTGTAGCAAAGAGTGAAAACGGAACGCGGGCCCACTAAGACATGGCGGCAACTCTAAATTCGGGACTGGATTTGTCTGGGCTCGTGCTCCGGGTCAAGGAACTGGAAGAGCAGCATCTCGCTTTCCGCAACTCTGTGGTTTGCGCATTCAACCAGATGCTCGACCTGAAGGACATCAACACCGGAGTCCACAGCACGCGATTGGCGGAATGGGCGCTCCGCGTGGCTCGAAAGATGGAGATTCCGGAGGAACGCCTTTACCAGGTAGAAGTCGCCGCATTGCTTCACGACGTCGGAAAGATCGGGGTGCCCGACGCGATCCTGAAGAAACCGGGCACGCTCACGCCCGAAGAACGCGCTCTCATTAATCGCCATCCGGAATACAGTTGGTCAATCCTGCGGCTGTTCCCCGGCCTCGAAGAAGCCAGTCTCTACGCCTTGCACCACCACGAGAGCGTGGACGGAACCGGCTATCCTGCAGGGCTCAAGGGCAACGATATACCGCTGGTTTCCCGAATCATTTGTGTGATCGACGCGTTCGACGCGATGATCTCGAATCGCTGCTACCGGCAGGGCCTTTCGCACACCGAAGCGATCGCGCGCCTGCACCGTAGCAGCGGTACCCAATTCGATCCTACGATCTTGCAGGCATTTATTCCGATCGCAGAGCAGGAAGCCGCCGATGTTTTCGCAGCCGCGGGGACCAGCATGTCGGCGGTTTTATAGCCCTGCCAGCGCGCGTGACGCCCGCTCCGGGTCCAACTCTTTATTCCGCGCGCAAACGTTTCGGAAGATGCGCACCTTTCGCGAAGGCCTCTGCGGAATATTGGCGCGGTTCTGCCATGCGCCGCCCTCACCTTCTCTACGCACCCTGAAACCAACAGAGCTCTTGCGGAAGTCTTACTAACAACAGGATTCGTAATTGTTGCAGGCCGGGCACATGATAAAACTAAGCCCATGAATTTAGAGGGAGGGGCCGAGTCCAACAACAAAGCACAGGCTTCGCCGGCGCAAGGAACCGATCACCCACGCGCCGAAAAATTGCGGAAAGGAAGTTGGCTCACGCTATTTCAAGGTATACGTCCTTTTAATCGCCGCAGAGCGGTCCGCGACGCGTTGGCGGGAGTCGAACTGGCGGCGATGAATATCCCGCAGGCGCTGGGCTATACGAAGATTGCAGGCACACCCGTGGTGACCGGCTTCTACACACTGTTGCTGCCGTTGGTGGCGTTCGCGACCTTTGGATCTTCGCGATATCTGGTAGTGGCGGCGGACTCCGCGACAGCCGCAATTTTTGCCGGTGGAGTGTCAGGCATGGCGCCGGTCAACAGCGCCCGGTATGTAGCGCTTGCAGGTTTAGTGGCGCTGCTGACCGCTGGATTTTTGCTTTTGGCGCGAGTGTTCAAGCTCGGCTTTCTGGCTGACTTCCTGTCGCAGACAGTGTTGGCAGGCTTTCTCACCGGAGTGGGATTTCAGGTCGGCATTGCCGTCCTCGGCGAAATGCTGGGATTAGAAGTGAGCGCCCATCATTCGGTCGGAAAAGTGGTTGAGGTTGTGCGCAGTTTGTCGCAGGTGCATGCGGCGACGGTCGGCCTCGCCGCCGCCGTCGTTCTATGGGTCCTCGCGCTCCATCGATTTGCTCCGAGGGTTCCAGGCCCATTGATCGCTGTGGTGGCTGCGATTGCGGCTAGCAAATCATGGGACTTCGCTGGACATGGAATCGGCATAATCGGAGCCGTCGCCGGGGGCTTACCGCATCTGGTTCGTCCTGACCTTAGCTGGCACGACATCCAAATGATGACTCCCGTGGCGGGATCGTGCGTGGTGATGATCATCGCCCAAAGCGCGGCAACCGCGCGGATTTACGCGACGCGAAACCATCAGCGTCTGGACGAGAATACCGACTTGGTTGGCTTGGCAGCAGCAAACGCAGCCGCGGCGCTGAGTGGAGCGTTTGTTGTGAACGGAAGTCCAACTCAAACGGCGATGGTCGAAAGCTCCGGCGGGAAGAGCCAGATCGCGCACCTCGCCACCGCGGCAATCGTTGCGCTCGTTCTCCTTTTTCTGACGGGACCCTTGCAATACCTTCCACGCTGCGTGCTGGGCGCGATGGTGTTTGTCATTGCCGTGCGCCTCATTGATCTGCGTGGGCTTGTAGCCATTCGTCGCGAAAGTCCGGGCGAATATGTGTTGGCCTTGACTACGGCTGGCGTGGTGGTGCTGGTCGGGGTCGAAGAGGGTATTGTCCTCGCGATGGTGCTTTCGTTACTCCGCATTGTGCGGCACAGCTATCATCCGCATACCGCGGTATTGGTTGAAAGCAATGACGGAATATGGCGGGCGATTCCGGCTATTCCGGGAGCTGTCACGGAGCCTGGGCTGGTGATCTATCGATTTGGGGCGGCGCTCTTCTATGCCAATGCCGGCCGGTTCTCGGACGAGATTCACTGCCTCGTAGCCACGGCGCCTTCTCCGCTGCAGTGGCTTATTGTGGATGCGGGCGCAATCACGAACGTGGATTATACTGCCTCTCGTGTCGTGCGAGATCTCCACGAAGATTTGGTACAACGGGGTATAGGCGTACTGGTGGCGCATATCGAACCGGGCCTGCAAGCCGATCTGGATCGGCATGGCCTGACGAACATCATCGGCCTCGCCAGGATTTTCGATACACTTCGCGAGGCCTTGGCAGCTTTGCACGGCAAGAAGCTGTAGCGCGCATCGTAGTAGAATTTGCGCAGGCCGGGAGAATTGGTATTCTTTGAACTTGTTCTCTCTCGCCTTTATCTTTTCCTAGACAAACAAAATAAAACGACATAAAAGAAATCGTAATCGAAAGCCGCGCGGGACCATTGCTCCGTTAGGGAATCGCTTGCTCAGCGAATAAGAGTTTCCGAGAGATCTCAACTTGCCCCGATTCGATGTGACGATTGCCGGCGAATTAAATCTTGACCTGATTCTCTACGGTCTGCCTGCCGAACTTCCGCCCGAGCGAGAGATTCTCGCGGATCGAATGATGCTCACGCTGGGCGGGTCGTCCACGATCGTTGCGCATAACCTTGCGGCACTCGGCAGTCGCGTTGGATTCATCTCGCGCGTCGGCGACGATCCGCCCGGCGAAATTGCGCTGCAAGGACTCAGCGCAGGTGGCGTAGACATTGGCAAGGTACGCAGAGTGGCTGGCGGCACCAAAACCGGGCTCACCGTGATCCTGCAGCGGAAAGGATGGCGCAACATGGTCACGTACGCGGGCACGATTTTTGATTTGAATTTTGAAGACCTTGACTTCAGATACCTGACGGATTCGCGGCACTTTCACTTCTCTTCTTTCTATTTGCAGCGTGGCTTGAGGGATCGCGCTGGGGAGATATTTCAGAAAATCAAAGCGGCCGGGCTAACAATTTCGCTGGATACAAACGATGCCCCTGACGACCTCTGGCAGAGAGGATTGAGAGAATGTCTCAGCTATGTCGATATTTTCCTCCCGAATGCGCGCGAAGCAAGGCAGATTGCCGGCACTCAAGACCTGCAAGCTGCTCTCTCTCTCCTCGCCGGTGCTGTGCCTCTGGTCGTCGTAAAAAACGGGATAGAAGGGGCGATCGCTAAACGCGGCAGCCAAACATTTTCTTCTCCAGCAATCAAGGTGGAATCGGTAGACGCGGTTGGAGCAGGCGACAGTTTCGACGCCGGCTTTCTTTTTGAGTATCTGCGCGGTTCGGATCTCCCGACTTGTCTTACGATGGGCAATCTCGCGGGAGCGTTTTCGACGACCCGAGCCGGTGGTACGGAGGCTTTTGCTGATCGCGAATATAAAGAAGAGTTCTTTCGCGGTCACGGCGCATCACTGGGAAAATAGGATTAGGTATCCACGCCTACTCCTGCACACAAGCGGATACACCTACGTAAAATTCTGTCCTCTCGCTTTATTTCGAAACTTCCAACAGCAGATGGTCTTTGAATTTCGCTGCCAACCTGGGCGCCTTCCCATCCGCAGCTGTGACTGTGCCCAGATCTTTTCCATCCGCGTAGTCGGTCACGTGGTATGAGCCCGCTTTCAGACCGCGCAATTCCGCTTCGCCTCTCCAGGTTGCCGCATTGAGGGCGAAGAAGGCGTAATACATTTTGCCGTCCTTCTCTATCGCATAGGCCTCAGGGACATCGTAGCCGTAAACGTAGAGATCGTGGAAAGTGCCTTTCGAAAGCATCTTCTCGTTGTAAATTCCGATCCATTTTTTCCAGTGCTCTTCCTTTTCTTTGGTGAGCGTGACCGCTTTAAATTTTGGACCAGGATCGGGCCAGACGAATTTTGTTCCAACCACGCCGCCCGCGCCAATCGTCGAGGCAAAATCGTCACCATGCTCGGTCCAGTTGTTGCCCACGCGGGTCATCGCCGAGAGTTCCACGTGATCGCCATAGACGGCAGATTCTGGCCCCAGCAATGCCTTGTACACTTTGATCCGCCGACGCACTTGCACCGCGCCGACAGGATCGGCGGTCACCGCCTGATCCATATAGGGTAGCCACGCGAGCGATGGAGGAGTTCCGCAAGGGCAACTCTGGGTTACACTCTCCGGTTTAATCGCGCGAGTCGTTTGAAAAATTGTCTTGTAAACGTCGGCCATGGCATTGACCGAGTCTTGCGGAGATTTGTGGTGATGCGCTGGGTTGTAGCACATGGGCACGCTATAAATGTTGTCCAGCTTTGAACCATCGAATCCCCAGTCGCGAATAAACTTCTCAGTCAATCGCTTGTAGTAGTCTTGCACGTCGGGCACGGCGGGACACAATGCCGCTAAATTGCGCGTCATGCGGGCGTGTTGGCCGTTCTTATCGAGAATGAACCAGTCCGGATGCTCCTGCGCTACCTTGGATACAACGTATTTGTGCGACTCCCATTTTCCTTTGCCGTCTTCCGCGCCCAATGGTAACCACCACAGTTGCACCAGTTCACCCTGCTTGTGGAAGTCGTCGGTCATCTTCTTGATTGAGTCGCCGGGGAATGTGTCCGGTCGCGGATTCCAGTCGCCGTACGTATCAAACCAGCGATCGTCCAGCGTAGCCCACTTGATGCCGAATTCTTTGAGCTTGGGAACCGTGCCAAGCATTTGTGCGGGGGTGACGTTGAATTCGTATCCCCATCCGCACCAACTGACGTTGTAGGCTTCGCTCGAGGGCTTGGGAAGCTCCCATCCTTCTTTTTGTAGAACGCTCGACCAGAGACGGAGTGGCTGATAAAAATCGCCGGAATAAACAGCCAGAAAACTTCGCGGCGTTGAATATGCCTCACCGGGTTTGAGCGTTGCATTCACTGGAATCGCAACGGAAGCGTTGACACGCCCGTCTGTCTCCACTTTGACGGGCAATGACAGTGACAGCGGGAGCGTCTCAACGTGGCCGATTGCTTCACCGACCGACGCATTCCAGAACGCCGCCACCGGAATGCCGCCTCCATAGCCGTCTTTCACGACGGCGCCGAAGACGTTGGGCCGTGAAAAAGTTTTGGTGAGCTTGACGACGTCGTCCTCGCCCCAGTCATAACTAGCTCCCTGATAGGACCACATGTCGTAGGGAGTTTCCTTCATGGTGTGAGAATTGAAGCGGTGTTGCTGCTGGACGATTTTGTCTATCGCATAATCGGAAGTTCCCGCGTTCGTGTAAGTCGCACTGCTCAGCAGCAAGGTGGGAAAATCGTCGTACACCTCAATCTGTAACGTTCGTTGAAGAGTCTTGCCAGGTAGTCCGGCAGCCTGCGCCGGAATCGTAACGCGTTTTCCCCGGCCGAGTTTTCCCATCGCTTCGTCCACCTTCACGTGGCTCAGGTCAGGCGTAAAGTGAACCACGCCCCCCGCGTCAACGAGATAATCGCTCTCCGCGGGATTGCCTTCCTGAGGCTCGTCCAGGCTGAGTTTTTTCTCGTCCTGTAGTAGGGATGCTTGGATATAGCCCGAGGGCAAGACCTGGAATTCCGCAGCGCTCGTGGTTAAGACAATCGGGCCGCTAGTGCTAACGCTAACCCTAATAGTGGATTGCGCGGGCCGTGTCTCTGACACCTGGCTCGTCTTCCGTCCGCAGCTCGTAAGAAGAAGCGGTAGGATTGCGATGCGAAGTAGTGTCCACGAGCACCAGCGTGGTGTCGGGCGAATAGTCTTCATTGGCGCCTCCGTGTACCTGCACTATCGTGCCGCTCTGAGGATGGGTTTGCACATGATTACGAAATGTTACTAATAATTGCGAACATCGGGGAAGTCAAGTCTAATAATCGGAACCGAATGTGAGTTGGAGTCGCAAATGAAATCTAACAAAGCTGTTGACAATCATTCGTAAGTTTACTACGCTTGCGATCCGCAGGTGTTCCCGCCACAATCGTTCAATTCTTGATGTGCGTCCGAGGAAGGAGATTCCCCGAACCATTCAGCACGCTGCGAACTCCGTCTCCGCGGGCGCCACGGTATACGTTCACGGAGGCGTGTACAACGAATCGGTGACATTCCCGGCGTCTGGAACGGCGTCGAATTACATCACCTTCGAGAGCTATCCAGGCCAGACGGCCGTAATAGACGGGACGGGGCTGACCTGCTGCACGTCGAACCCGCCGTCAAGCGGAAATGACACGCAGGGCCTGATCAATATTGTGAGCCAAAGCTATGTCACCGTGAATGGATTTGAAATTCGCAATTTCACGACGAGCAAGGCGGCCATGACTCCGGCTGGCATTTGGGTGACGGGATCGGGCACGGGAGTTCAACTGCTGAACAATCTGGTGCACAACGTCACGACTACGTCGGAAAAGACCGGGAATGCCTTCGGCGTCGCCGTGTACGGCACGCAAACCACTCCAATTACTGGCATCACGATTAGCGGCAACCAGGTTTACAGCCTGAAGACTGGGGAGAGCGAGTCGATGAATGTGGATGGAAATGTGACTCACTTTTCCATCACCAACAATATTGTTCACGACAATGACAACATCGGCATCGATGCCATTGGCTTCGAAGGAGTCGGCTCCACCGGCTACGACCAGGCGATGTACGGCGAGATCAGCGGCAACACTGTCTACAACATTAGCGCGATTAAGAATCCCGGCGAGGGCAATTCCTACGATGCCGACGGACTTTATTGTGACGGCTGCGCTTACACTACCTTCGAGCTCAACACAGTTTACGCCTGCGATCTAGCGATGGAGGCGGCGAGCGAACACAAAGGGCACGACGCCAGTTACGTAACATCCGCAACAACCTCTTCTACGATTCCAATGCGGTTGGCGTCTCAATTGGAGGCTATTCAAACACTGTGGGCGGCAGCGATCACGTTGTGATCGTCAACAACACCCTTTACAACAACAACACGAAAAACCAGGGCGCTGAATTTCAAATTCAATACCACTCCGGCAACGCCTCGGAAAATATCTTCGAGAACAACATCGTTTATGCCGGTTCACAAAACGTCTGGATTTACAGCTACGTGAAATCCACGAGCGGATATCCCGCTCCGCCTGCAACGCTGAACTGGAACCTCTACTACTCCGCCGCCGGCTACGGGAAGGGAACCTCGATCACTTGGGCCGGCGTCTCAAACTACAAAACCTACGCGGCATATCAGACGACCACCGGTGAAGATGCCAACTCACCCAATGCCAATCCTCTTTTCGACAACATCAGTTCGACGCCGCCGAATCTCGACATAGAATCCAATTCTCCGGCCATCGATTCCGGCAGCACCAGCCTGACCTGCAGCGTGGGCTGGTGTAATGGCTCGTCCATCTACGGCAACACTGATTTTGCGGGGAACCCACGGATCGAAGGTTCCGAGATCAACATAGGCGCCTACTGACAGATGGTTGTTGTGGCCGAGCCGTGGCTGGTTAATCGGCAACGTCGGTCTCGGCAACTGCCTTCGACGCCGACTCACGCCGCGCTAACGCGCTTTATGCGCGCGCTTTGTCGATCATACTTTCCCAAAGCCCCTTGGACTTGAGAACGAGTTCAACGGCTTCGCGAACCGCGCCGTGGCCGGCGACAGCTTTCGTGGTGTAGTGCGCCGCGTCTTTTACTTCGGGGACGGCATCTCCCACAGCCACCGCTAGTCCAGCCCGGCGCATCAGAGGAATGTCTGGCAAATCGTCGCCGATATAGGCGACCGCGGAATCCGAAACGCCCGCGACGCGCAGGATGTCTTCATATGCTGGCATCTTCAGCGGCTGCTTCATGTAAATGAACTCCATCTTCATTTCCTGAGCGCGTCGCAGAAGTGCGGCGCTCTCACGGCCAGTAATGCAGCCGGTCCGCAGGCCCGCGGTATGCGCCAGGGTAAGGCCCTGGCCGTCGTGTGCGTCAAAGGTTTTGATTTCGAGAGCGGTTCCATCGGCTTGTGAAAGCAGAGTAACGCCGCCATCGGTCATCGTGCCGTCGACATCCATGAGCAGTACTTTGATTTGTGTGGCACGCTTCTTGAGCGCGGCAGATATTTTGAGAACAGCAGCCAAAAGACTCCTCCATTTATCTTGACATTGATCGCAACGATATTGTAGCGTTCGCGTCCATATTGCCCCCAGACTAGAAAAAGTGAGCGCATCCCAGAGATCAAATTTGGCGGCTCTTTAACTTCTAGTTATTTAAACTGTATCCGTGGCAAGTAGCGTTACAATGCTTGCCGCCAGGATTTTGCGGGATGAAGTTGTTAATGAGGCTAGCGTTCATTCTGGCTAGCTGTCTGGTTGACAACTGCCCAATACACAATCAGGATCGGCGACACGGAATAAGCAAAGGAACAAAATTATGGCGAACACTGCAGTGGCGGTCGCGGGCAGAAGTACTCCGGAGTACAGCATCTGGCGGGTGATTATGGCCTCGTCGGTCGGCACCATGATCGAATGGTACGACTTTTATATTTTCGGAAGTCTCGCTGCTATTCTTGGCCCAAAGTTCTATCCTCCGGGCAATGACACCTTTGCCTACGTTGCCTACCTGGCCACGTTTGCCGTGGGATTTCTTGTGCGGCCGTTTGGCGCTTTGTTCTTCGGGCGCATCGGCGATCTGGTTGGCAGGAAATATGCTTTCCTGGTGACGCTCTCGATCATGGGTTTCTCGACCTTCGTCATCGGATTGCTGCCGTCCTACGCGACGGCAGGCTGGTTCGCCCCGATTGTGTTGCTTTTGATCCGTGTGCTACAAGGATTGGCGCTGGGTGGCGAGTACGGCGGCGCGGCGGTCTATGTAGGTGAGCACGTCCCGGACAACAAGCGTGGCTTCTACACCAGCTTTATCCAGATCACGGCGACACTCGGTCTCTTCGTCTCGCTGGTTGTGATTCTGCTTACGCAAAACTCCATGTCGAAAGAGGAGTTCGCGGCTTGGGGTTGGCGCATTCCTTTCCTCATCTCAATCATCCTCGTGATGATCTCCCTTTATATCCGCTTGAAGATGAAAGAATCGCCCATCTTCGCTGAGTTGAAGAGCACGGGAATGACATCCACTCAGCCACTGAAGGATGCCTTTACGAAATGGCCGAACTTGAAAAACGTCCTGATCTCGCTATTTGGGGCGACGGCAGGCCAGGGCGTGATCTGGTATACAGGGCAGTTTTACGCCTTGTTCTATATGCAGACGATTTTGAAGGTGAACGTGAAGACCGCAAATATTGTGGTTGCGATCGCTCTCCTGCTCGGGATGCCTTTCTTCACGGTGGTGGGCGCGCTGTCTGACCGCATCGGGCGCAAGAAACTCATGATGGCGGGTTGCCTGCTTGCAGTTCTCACCTACATCCCGATCTACAAAGCAATGGAACGCGCAGCCGGTAATAATGTGGTTACGGTAAAGTCGACACGCAACAAAGTGACCGGCGCAATTTCACTCACTGCCATGACTACGGACGCGACTGGTGCGCTGGTGCCTGCCAAAGAAGCTCCAAGTCCAGATCGAACGATGTTGGTCGTGTTGGTATTTATCCAGGTTCTCTACGTGTGCCTGGTTTACGGGCCGATTGCGGCTTACTTGATTGAAGCTTTCCCGGCGAAGATTCGCTATACATCGCTTTCGCTGCCATATCACATCGGAAACGGTGTCTTCGGAGGATTGCTGCCGTTGATTGGCTTGTCCTCCGTTGCGGCCACGGGTAATATCTATGCTGGTCTTTATTATCCGATGATCGTTGCCGGCATGACGTTTATCGTGGGCAGCCTGCTGCTGCGCGAAACCAAGGCGGTCCGCATCTGGGATGAAGCTGCTAAACGCGCCTCGTAATCTCGCGATAAGAGACAGTCTGCTGCAGATGTAGTAAGACAGTTGAAGTGAGAACACGAATCTTTTTCATTTTCTGCTGCTTACTATTTTTCTGTCTCTTCCTCTGCTTGCTCAAGACATTGTTGTAAACGGCCGGGTCGTCGATCCCTACAGCGATGCCTTGCCATTGTTCCTAGTCTGTTTGCAAGAAGCCGCAATCGTCCTAGATAATCCAAGCGGAACGTATGATTGGTTTCTTCTCCATTCTCGCCGTGGGGTTTTTCCTGGGGATGCGCCACGCCACGGACCCCGACCACGTGATCGCTGTGACAACCATCGTCAGCAACCAGCGCAGTAGCCCGCGGGCGGCCTTGATCGGTGCATTTTGGGGAGTAGGTCACACCCTTACTATCTTCGTGGTTGGGGCCGGAATCATACTCTTCAACCTCGTGATCCCGGTGCAAGTCGGCCTCAGCATGGAGTTGTCGGTCGCCGCGATGCTGATCATCCTGGGCCTGATCAACGTCGCTGGGTTTCTGCGAGCGATGCCGGGCGAATCGGCGACTGCCGGAGCATTACCTGGCGGATCGCCGCCCGGCGAGACCCGCCACCGTGAGGTCATCCATTCTCATCCACACAGTCACGGAGATCACATCCACACGCATGCCCATGCGCACGACGCGGGCGCTCATACCCATGCGCCTGATCAGACGCCGCTGGCGTGGATGGATCGCGCCTTCTGGAAGAGCGGACTGTATCAATATCTTCGGCCCTTCGTGGTGGGAGTGGTTCATGGGCTCGCCGGCTCGGCGGCCGTGGCGTTGCTGGTTTTGACCACGATTCGAGATGTTCACTGGGCAATTGCCTACTTGCTGGTTTTCGGCGTGGGCACGATTGCCGGCATGATGCTGATCACGATGAGTATTGCATCGGCGTTCACGTTCATGGGGAAGGGACGTCAGAAATTCTCGCGCCGGCTCGCGCTGTCTTCGGGCCTGCTGAGTCTCTGCTTCGGCCTTTTTGTCGCTTACCAGATCTGCTTTGTGAATGGCCTTTTCACAAATCATGCGCGCTGGATTCCGCAGTAAATTCCCGGCAAACACCACGTCGAAATACGGCAAACGTATCCAGTGACTTTCGTAATGCTGTATTGATCGGGGTGCAGTAAAGCCCTATGCTATAATGATTCTCAACGCTACTGCCACGGTTTGCTCGTGACGCGGTGATCCTGTTGGATCAGACTCATCTCCGCTTTTCCTGCCTGCCGTTTATTCAGCGTCAAATCAAAAATTAAGAGCGGCATGGGAACTCACGACACGTGTATTCAGAGTTTGGTCAGGCCCCTCCAGAAAGAAAATTACGAATGACAAGTTTCACAGAATTACCGCTGTCTTCTGCTTTGCAGCAGAGGCTGGCGGCAGCTCAATTTATTACTCCAACGCCGATCCAGGAACAGGCCATCCCCTGTGCCCTTGAAGGCAAAGACGTGCTGGCGACTGCGCAGACCGGCACCGGTAAGACGCTGGCTTTTCTGATCCCGGTGATCGAAATGCTACAGCACGAACCGCCGCAGAAAGTCCGCGTTCTGGTTTTGTTGCCGACGCGCGAACTAGCGATTCAGGTCAACGAAGAGTACGAAAAATTGCGTGGCAAAGGATTGCCGAAGGCTGCGTTGGTCATTGGCGGCGTCTCCGAGAAAACGCAGATTCAGTCGGTGCGTGGCGGGTCCAGTTTGGTGGTCGCGACTCCCGGGCGCTTGCAGGATTTTATTAGCCGCAAGCTAATCGACTTGCGCGACGTGAAAATCCTGGTGCTCGACGAAGCCGACCGCATGCTTGACATGGGCTTTTTGCCCGCTATCCGGCGCATCCTCGCGGTGCTTCCGCAACGCCGGCAGACGTTGTGCTTCTCGGCCACAATGGAGCAGTCGGTTGCGGGCCTGGTGAACGACGCTATGCACGATCCTATTCGCGTGGCGATTGGTTCCGTGCTGAAACCGGTTGATAGTGTTCGGTTGCAGGCGTATGAAGTCCGTCCCGCCGAAAAAGCCGATGTTCTGCGCCAGTTGCTTTACGCCGAAGCGGGTCAGACGTTGATCTTTGCGCGCACGAAGCGCGGTACAGAGCGGCTGGCAAAAGAGTTGGTGCGCGAAGGTTTTTCCGCGGCAATGATTCACGGCGACCGCTCGCAATCGCAACGAAACGGAGCTCTCAGCGGATTTCAGCAGGGACGCTTCCGCGTGCTGGTTGCCACTGACGTGGCCGCGCGCGGCTTGCACATCGACGATGTAGCGCACGTAATTAACTACGATTTGCCGAAGATGGCGGAGGATTTTATTCATCGCGTTGGACGGACGGGGCGGGCAGGCTCGCTAGGGCTGGCGTCCAGTTTGGTATCCGGTGCCGAGGTTATTGAACTTCGTCATATCGAGCGCGCTCTAAAACTGCGTATCGAGCGCAAGCAGGTGGATTGGTCGAATGCGGGGAAACCCACGCATGTAGTCCAAAACACTCTGGCAAGCCGAACTCTGACGAAGATGCCTGGCGAGGTGTTCGCGTAAGAGTGACGTTTGTAGAATTCAATAACGGATCGGACATTCAAAGGGCGCGTCTTTTTAAGAGACGCACCCTAATCTTTGGATCGATTTATTGCCGCACGTTACTTAACCACTAAGAGCAAGAACTACGACTCGTTTTTTTCCGGGCCGCGGGGGATGCTGGAGATATCGGAATCGTCTCCCATTTGGAAAAGGGCGGCTTGCTCGGCGGCATGCCTTTGCAACTCGTCTAAATCCAGTTCGCTCGAATCGCTCGATGTCCCTAATGGTTCCTCGGTCTTGCGCTGGGTACGGCGTTCGGCTTTGTCGCGCTGTTTTTGCTGGCGCGTGTGTTCTTTCTGGCGTTTGGTAAAGCTTGATCGTCCTCTTCCTGGCATTCCAGTCTCCAATCGTCATTTGCGGCAGCGTTGATCTAAACCAGGCTGCTCTGTCGAATTGCGAATTCCTGAGTTCTGCTTAATAAGTTCCGTTTAGGCTGGACTTCAGCGAAACTCTTCGTTATCGCTACCAGCGGGGTTCGCGGGGCTGGCGAGCATGACCCTGATAATCGTCGCGGCTGCCGCCTCCACCGCCGCCACCAAAGCGCTTTCCGCCTCCGCCTCCACCACGCGGCGAATCGGTTTTGGGCTTGGCTTCATTAATCTTCAGCGCTCGTCCGCCAAGCTCGCTTCCATTTAGCGCGGCGACAGCTTTGTCGGCTTCGGCTGGATTGGACATCTCCACAAAGGCGAAGCCGCGCGCACGGCCGGTTTCGCGATCCGTAACAATGCTGACACGCTCGACTGCGCCATGCGCCTCGAACAGGCCGCGAAGCTCTGGTTCGGTGGTGCTATGAGGTAAGTTTCCGACGTAAAGATTCTTCATAAGGGTTGGTCTCTTTCGATTGGTGTAGCAAATAAAGTTTCGGGCTGAGCCCGCTCGGGTGCGGAATGCTGTTCGATGGCTTCGGCCCAGCGCGAGGGGCGAGGTGCTTCCCGCAGTGCTCGGGAACGAGCTTCGCTGACCGAGCGGACTGAAGAAATCCGTCTGCACGCTTCGAGTATTCCCCACCGCTGCGATGAGCCTTCGGAAGCCTGCAGGGCGGAAACAATTTCGCTAGCCAGAGGAATTTCTCCCGCATGCACATCGTTACCCTGCGGCGAAGCCGAGAGATACTCGGGACCGCCCACGAAGAAAGCGATCCTCTGTGGAGGAGTCGCGCTCCGGATGTCCAGGCAAAACTTGTCCCGGCTGTCGATCTCGCCAGCCACGTTGATGAGGACAAGATTGTACAGATCGGCGCGCCACCAGCACCGCGCCTCGAGCACATCGGCCGCGCAGTCGACCTCGATGCCAAGTTTACGCATTACATCCGCTCGCAAATCGCGCTTGGTCTGCGAGGTATCAAGCAATAGCACGCGCTTCTTTCTTTCCGGACTGCTGTTCGAATTCAAAAGCGGCAAACCGTCGACGGGCGTGCTCATGCTTTCTCCTTGGCGCCGGTTTGTGCTACGGGAGCGACCAGGTTTTTCTCGGCCAGGTCCTTTAACATCTTCTGATTGCTTTGACGTCGACTGATCTTCTGCCTGCGCCGCCGGTTAAATCTTGCCTTGTCTCCGTTGATTCCGGACATATCCGTCTCCTGCCCTTGGGCTGTTCACAAAAAGATCGCAGCGTCCACTATTAGCTGCAGAACGCACCTATCGCAAATTGCCGTTCAGTTTTTCGAAATAGGCTGCCTGCAGAGCCGTGTTTCGGTTCCTTGGGATCGCCGGATCTGACTTCGAGAATTTCTCAGGCTCGGCACGTCTTCTCGCCTTTCAGGGAATTCTTCTCAATCGCGAAGGCGCAACGTGCTGTTAGGGTGTCTTCGAGGTCAAGACCCCTAGTATACGCTGATTCGTCGATCCAGCTACGAACTTCAGGGTGCGTTAAGGCTGTGAAGGGCTGACACTTTGCGGGTTGTTGCCGCGGCAGAGCAGAAGGCAAAGCACCAGAGCTCCGACACCGCCACCCCCACCGATCTCGAGCCATTTGGGATTCAGACCGTTGCTTGCCGGTGCGGTGCGCGGCGCAGCGCCGCAAGCATTCGACTCATCGCGGCTGGCTTGTTCCCCTTCATGCACGGTCGCGGAATCGTTTGGCTTGTCTTCCGAAGCAGCTTTGTGGAGAGCGCCGCTGTGCTCGATATTTACGTCTTTCTTGTGAGCCGCGACGTGAACCGTGCCGTTGACATCGGTTACGTCGTATTCTGTGCGGTCGGCCGAAACGGGTTCGACCTTCAAGCAGTTCACGTGAACGCTCATTAGCGTGGAGGTTCCCACCGAGACGCTGCCGTGTTCTAACGTCAGGTAGGTGCCCTGGAATTTTACGATTGACTGCGCCTGGACAAGCACAGACGAACCTTCTGCGTCGATGTTGGCGACGACGCTGGCTTTCGTCTCCACCGAATCACCGGGAAGAACGACCGTTGATCCTGTCATCTCAAGGCCGTTCACCCACACTCCGCCATCGCTGCGTAAGACGGCGGAGGCGGGGGCCGCATCTTTCGCGACGAGCGACAGAGGACACAGGGCGACCATCAACCAGCAAAGAAAATTGCGTAAAGCAGACACACTCACACCCAGACTGAGTTTCCACAATGAATCTCTTCAAAATCGTAGCGGGAGGGAGTCGAGTCGTCTATTAGCACTCCGGATGCGGGTGGAACGAGAGTAACTCGCAGGGAAAGTGCGACTGCTTTCCTGCGCCAGGTGTAGGCGCCGCAGGTTATGCTTGGCGGACATGATTTGACGATCTTCGTCGTACCCGAAGTTGAGTCGTACCGCGAATATGGAACAACGTACCACTGAGAGTACAGTGATTGAATTCCGCGACGTTGCTTACACGCTGCCGAATCACCAGCGCTTGCTTTCCGGGCTGAATCTGCAGGTGAAGCGCGGTGAGACTCTTGTTCTGTTGGGCCGCAGCGGCTCCGGAAAAACGACGACGCTAAAGCTGATTAACCGGCTGTTGATTCCGAGCGCCGGGGATGTGCTCGTGAATGGCTCGTCCACCTCGAAAACTGATGTCATCCAGTTGCGGCGCAGCATCGGCTATGTCATCCAGGAAGTAGGTTTGTTCCCGCATTTTACGGTCGAGAAAAATATTGGCTTGGTGCCGCGGATCGAAGGTTGGCCCGTTGATCGAATTCGTGGCCGCGTGGAAGAGCTCCTGCAGATGGTGGGCCTCGAGTCGAAACTAGGGTCGCGTTATCCCTACGAGTTGTCAGGCGGGCAACGCCAGAGGGTAGGAGTTGCAAGGGCGCTGGCGGCCGATCCTGCGATTCTGTTGATGGACGAACCTTTCGGCGCGCTCGACGCTCTTACTCGCGACCGGCTCCAGCACGAATTTCTCGCGCTGCAACGACGGCTCAATAAAACCGTAGTTTTTGTCACTCATGATTTGCGTGAAGCGTTGCGGCTGGGTTCGCGCATCGCTCTGATGGAAACTGGCCGTCTAATTACAGTTCTCCCTCCAGAGGATTTCCTGCGGTCCACTGATCCCTTGGCCTCGGCGTACGCGCAAGCCTTTGCAGAAGCTACGGTCCCTGCGGCAAATCGAGGCACGTCATGAATCTCTTTCATTTTATTTTACAAAACCACGAACAAGTCCTGGAACTGACCCTGGAGCATCTCTGGCTGGTGGGCGTCTCTACGTTGCTCGCGGTGCTCATTGGAATCCCGCTGGGAATCGTGAGCGCGTGTTGGCCGGCTTGGAATAGACCAGTGCTGGGGGCCGCGAACATTATTCAGACGATCCCGAGTCTCGCTCTCTTTGGTTTTCTGTTGCCCGTACCCTGGCTCGGTGATCGTGCGGATCGCCTGGCGATTCTTGCGCTCACTCTATATGCGCTGCTTCCCGTGATTCGCAACACCTACACCGGAATTCGTGGAGTCGATCCCGCAGTGGTCGAGGCTGGGCGCGGTATGGGCCTCACAGATTCCCAATTGTTGCTTCAAGTGGAATTGCCGCTGTCGTTGAGTGTGATTCTTTCCGGTGTGCGCGTTGCCGTCGTCGTCTCGGTGGGGCTGGCTACCATTGCCGCCGCGATTGGCGCCGGCGGATTGGGCGAGTTCATCTTTCGCGGTCTTGCCATGGTGAACAATCAGCTCATTCTGGCGGGCGCGATTCCAGCCGCAATTCTGGCGTTGTCCGCGGACTTCAGCTTAGGCTTGCTCGAGAGGCGTCTGCGGCCGCGATGAAACAGAATCGGCAAGGATGGAGAGCGTATCGTGCCATCGCAGCAATTTTCGAAACGCAGCGGCGGAGTTCGATTCTCCTCCTTGTCCTCAGTTTCTTATGCTCCTCGTGTTCGCCCTCGTCGCATAGCGATCGCATTGTCGTTGGCTCCAAAAACTTTACCGAGTCGCTGATTCTCGGCGAACTACTTGCCCTGGAGATTGAAGCGCATTCTAAACTGAAAGTGGAACGCCGCTTCTATCTCGCGGGAACCTATATCTGCCAACAGGCGATGCTTGCCGGACGTATCGACATCTATCCCGAATACACGGGCACAGCTCTAACCGCGATCCTCAAGCAGCAAGTTGAAGGGGATAAACGGCAGGTCTACGAGCAGATCAAGCGCGAATATGAAAATCATTTTGGTCTTACGCTCGGCCCGCCCTTCGGTTTCAACGATTCCTTTGCTCTGGAGATTCGCGGGGAGGATGCACGCCGCATCGGCCTCAAGACTTTGTCGCAGGCGGCTGCATACGCTCCACAGTGGCGAGCCGGATTCGGTTACGAGTTCATGGAACGGCCTGACGGATACGCCGGGCTGGCCGCAGCCTACGGCCTGCATTTTGCCTCGCCGCCTCGGGTGATGGACTTGGGTTTACTCGCTCCCGCGCTTAAAGCTCGTCAGATCGATATAGCCGCGGGCAATACGACAGACGGACTGGTTCCTGCGCTGGATCTATTCGTCCTTGAAGATGATCGCCATTATTTTCCTCCGTATGAGGCGGTTGCGGTGATCCGGCAGCAGACGTTGCAGCAGCACCCCCAGGTGGCGCATGCGGTCGCCGACCTGGCTGGCAAAATTTCCGATCAAGAGATGCAGAAGCTGAACTACGCTCTGGACGGCCAGCATCGCGACGTGAAGGACGTAGCGCAGGAATTCCTGCGGAGCAAGGGGCTTCTTTGACGCAGGCCATTCGCCTGTTATTCGCCTACGGCACATACCCTATGGGTATTCCAAGGCGAGTCTGCAAAACTAGGTTCACTGGCGCGCCACCTAGGAGTCTGACTATGCGATTCCGTGTTGGTGATCTGCTACGCAACCACATTACGCAAGAAAAGGGACGCGTTGTTCGTCTCGTGGAAAAGAACGATACCGTCTCCTATATCGTCGTCTTACCAGCCAGCGCTCTCCGCGCGGAAAGAGAAGCGTTGTGGCGGCAGCATGAAGTGACTGATGAAACAGCGCAGACACGAAGGAGATTGCTATGAGTCCGCTGCGAAATGAGATCAGCAAGTATATTCTCGGTGGTTAATTCCTGAAGAGTTCAAATCAGTAACTTTCCCTTCAACGTAAGTACTGCGCTTCCCTTGAGAATTACTCGATTCGTAACGATTTCACACCAGAGTTCGCCGCCGTGCTCTGAAATCTGGCGAGCGTGCAGTTTCGTCTTGCCCAACCTCTGAGCCCAATACGGCGCCAGCGAACAATGCGTCGAGCCGGTTACCGGGTCTTCGGGGACGCCATAGCTGGGGGCAAAATAGCGGGAGACGAAGTCGGCGTCGTCGCCGGGCGCTGTGACAGCGACTCCCGCGGGATGCAGTTTCTCGAGCAATCGAAAGTCGGGGTGGATATTTTTCACATCCGCCTCCCGCTCGTACACGGCGAAATAATTGTCTGCAATCTGCGTCACAGCCGTCGGCGTTTTGCCCAAACCTTCTATCAGTGCGGTTGGCGGAACGGGACAATTCCAGGGAGGCAGGGCAGGGAAATCCATCGCGAACAACCTCCCGTCTCGCAAAACCGTTAATGCCCCACTGAAGCGGGTTTCAAAGCGCACTACGTCGAGTTCCGGTTGGAGAAACTTAAATATGATGAATGCGGCGGCCAGCGTGGCATGCCCACACAGCTTCGCCTCGCAGCGGGGGGTGAACCAGCGCAATTCGTACTGGTCGCTGCCAGGCACTAAAAATGCGGTTTCTGAGAAATTGATCTCTGCTGCGACCGCGCGCAGCAAATCGTCATCTAACCACCCTGCCAGAAAGCACACGGCGGCTGGGTTTCCAGCAAAAGCCCTGGTAGTGAAGGCGTCGACATAGTAGACCGGTAGGTGCATTACCCTATGGTACGCGGCTGGCCCGTAGGCATAGACTGACGGTCTGTTTTCGTCGGCTTTCTTAAGATGAACTCGGAGGTAGGGAATGTTTGCCACGCAGAGCGATACCGTCACGAGTCATGAGTTGATCGCCCGAATCGCTGGCGCACGCCAACAAACCGACCACCTATTCAGCATCGTCAAGCGAGATTCGCTTTACGACCGGCCCATCGCCGAACGTCACCGGATCATTTTCTACATCGGGCATCTCGAAGCTTTCGATTGGAATTTGTTCCATGAGCGCGTTCTTGGACTCAAGAGTTTTCATCCCGAGTTTGACAGGCTATTTGCGTTCGGCATTGATCCCGTCGGCGGCGGGTTGCCTTCCGATCAACCCGCGGACTGGCCGTCGGTTGCTGAGGTGGAACAGTATGTCCGAAAAATCCGCGCCGTTCTCGATGAGAAATTGGCAGAGGCAATTGCTGATTCTCATCCGCCCGCGGATGATGGATTTCCATTGAGCACTCTGCTCGACGTTGCGGTTGAGCATCGATTGATGCACGCGGAAACGCTGGCTTACATGCTCCATCAACTTCCGCTTGATCGGAAGCTGCCGCAACGAGAATTGTTAAGGTTCCCCGCCTCGCTGGTCGATCATCGCAGCATTGAGATTCCAGCGGGCACGGCCACTCTGGGCCTACGACGCGGCTCCCACCTTTTTGGCTGGGATAACGAATTCGAAGCTCATCGCGTTCAAGTCCCGGCATTTGCCGTCGATCAGTATCAGGTAACCAATCGTCAGTATCTTGAGTTCATCGCCGCAGGCGGCTACGAAACGCTGGCATTCTGGGGTGACGGCGAAGATTGGAATTGGAAGTCACGGCAGGGAATTACCCATCCGGCATTTTGGAAGCGTGAGGGAGATCGATGGATCTACCGCACCATCTTCGAAGACATAGCGTTGCCGCTGGATTGGCCGGTCTATGTCAGTCAGGCGGAGGCGAAAGCTTACGCCCACTGGGCAGGGAAGTCGCTCCCCACTGAAGCCGAATGGCAGCGCGCCGCATATGCCACACTCGCTGGAGATGAGCGAACTTATCCCTGGGGTGAAGAAGGGCCGAGGGCGAAATTCGGTAATTTCGACTTCGCGAGTTGGAATCCAGCGCAGGTGAATGCGTTTCCGGCGAGCCGAAGCGCCTTCGGGGTTGAGGGTCTTCTCGGAAATGGGTGGGAGTGGACTTCCACCGAATTCGCCCCATTCCCAGGGTTCGAACCGTTTCCATTTTACTGCGGATATTCCGCGGATTTTTTTGATGGAAAGCATTTTGTCATGAAGGGTGGATCGGCGCGAACTGCGGCGTGCATGTTACGGCCCACGTTTCGCAATTGGTTTCAGCCGCACTACCAATTTGTTTACGCGGGATTTCGTTGTGTGAGCCGCTGATCATTGAATCGGCTTAGCTGGATGAGTTAGATGCGCTACTGGAAGGGGTCACCAAGATGCTGGTTCAAGCGATTACTCCGAACAGAAACTATGCCTTCGCGGCGGACGTGCACGCGGGGCTTACCAAGCCAGGCCAGAAGGAATTGCCGTCGAAATATTTGTACGACGATGTAGGCTCCGCCCTGTTCGAAGTGATCTGCCATCTGCCGGAGTACGGACTCACACGCGCCGATGAGCGCCTGCTGCGGCGCTACGGTGGTGATATCGTCGAGCGGCTGACCGGTCCCATGGCGGTAGCCGAACTCGGCAGCGGAAGCGGGAAGAAGACTCGCCAGATTCTGGAAGCACTTTGCCGCCGCCAACGTACCCGTTACTTTCCCATCGAGATTTCCCGCTCGGCTCTCGTCATGTGCGAACGCGAGCTCAGCGATATCGATCACGTCAGCATTCTCGGATTCGAACGTGAATACCTTGACGGGCTGTTGGAGGTCGCGGCGCACCGCTCCGAAGGCCAGCATCTTCTTGTGTTGTTTCTGGGTAGCACCATCGGGAACTTTGATCGTCCCGCAGGCATTGAGTTCCTATCTGAGGTTCGTCGAATTCTCATGCCGGGCGATTCACTCCTGCTCGGCACCGATCTGGAGAAATCGAGCGCGCAACTACTGGCGGCCTACGATGACGAACTGGGAGTAACGGCCGCTTTCAACCTGAACCTGCTCAGCCGCATCAATCGCGAACTGGACGCCAACTTCGACCTCGCGCAGTTTGAGCACGTGGCAAGAATCAATCACTGGCAGCGTAGCGTAGAGATGCATCTGCGCTCGAAGATCCGCCAGACCGTGAATATCCCTGCCGCCGATCTTTCCGTTGAGTTCCTCGCGGGCGAGACGATTTGGACCGAGAGCAGTCACAAATACTCCTCGAAAGAAATATTTCAAATGGCCCGAACGACGGGCTTCCGTTGCGAAGAGCAGTGGATCGACGAGCAATGGCCGTTTGCGGAAAATTTGCTGATCGCGGAATAGTTCCGCATTATGATTTTTTCCCTCTCAACATTCGTGCGAATCCGTGTCCTGGCTGTCTCTCCGTTGTAAGAATTCACTCACACCGAGGTAAATCTTTGTAAATCCTGCGCTTTTGTGGACGATGGCGATGTAGATTTAAGTAGTAGTTGATTGTCTCGATCAACAAGAAGAATTATGACTGGAGCTATTTTCCGGCGTCTGGCTGTTGCACTCTTCATGGGAATCGGCACCGGCGTTTTTTTCATGCCAGCGGGATGGGCGGCGTCCGCGAGCCCGCAAACCGAACAGGCCAGCGCTCCGGGCGCTGCGACCCGGCGCATTGGGGCTATTAAGTCCATCAATGGAACTTCGCTCACGCTGACTCCCGATTCCGGTGCCGACGTAAACGTTACGGTCCAGCCTGCAACCCGCATAATTCGTATCGCTCCTGGTGAAAAAGATCTTAAGAACAGCACGCCCATTCAGTTGCAGGACTTGCAGGTCGGTGATCGCATTCTGGTTGGGGGAAAAATCACTGACGACAATCGGTCGCTCACAGCTACTACTGTTGTAGTAATGAAAAGCTCCGACGTGGAAACATTGCATCAACATGAACTGCAAGACTGGCAGAAGCGCGGCGTGGATGGAATTACCACTGCTGTCGATGCTGCTGCTGGAACTGTCACGATCTCAGCCCGCGGCAAGCGCGTTGTCATTCACAGCTCCCAGACCACAGCCATTCGGCGCTACGCTCCCGACTCTGTGAAGTTTGAAGATGCCAAGGCGAGCACGCTGCAGGAACTTCATTCCGGCGATCAAGTGCGGGCGCGCGGAGAGCGTAGTGCGGATGGAGCTGAACTACAGGCGGAAGAAATTGTTTCCGGATCATTCCCCAGCATTGCGGGAACTGTGAATTCCGTCGACGCAAGTTCATCGACTCTCAGCGTTCACGATTTGGCAGGGAAGAGAAATGTGGTAGTCAAAATCGCTGCCGACTCTCAGCTTCGCAATCTGCCCCCTGAAATGGCGCAGCGAATTGCAATGGTGTTAAAGGGAGCTGCTATGGGATCTCAGCCTGGCGCGGTAAGCAGTTCCGGTTCCCCTGCGAGTGGTGGAGCAGCTTCCCATGCGGCACCTCCCGCAGGCACGCAGGGTGCTGGAGCGTCAGGAACGGGCGTGAGCGGCCACTCCGGCGGTAGTCCAGATTTTCAGCGATTGCTCACCCGAGCACCCGCGACTTCGCTCACAGACCTGCACAAAGGCGATGCCGTGCTAATTCTTTCGACTGCCGGAAGTGCTGGCGTGGGTACGGTGATCACGTTGCTCAGCGGCGTCGAACCAATTTTGCGGGCCGCTCCGGGGGCCAGCAGTGCCTCGTTACTCACGCCCTGGAGCTTAAGCGCACCCTCCGGCGACGCTGGTGGCCCGTAGGCTCTTTGCATCGAGAAAAGCATGCAACAAATTTTCAAGTTGGGATTCTTGTCAAAGAATGGAATGTTGGATGAAGTTTCGGAAACGCCCGCAATTCATAGCTATTATTTTATTGTTGCAGTTGTCCGCGATTTCGGCAGCGTCGCAGACCGCCCTGCCGCAGAACACAACATCAGCACCGGCTTCCGCGGCCCAATCCGCCGGTTCGCTGCAGACCGCCTCGGGAGTTTTGCGCGGGCAAGTAGTCGATCCTTCGGGCGCGGCCATTGCCAACGCTAGCGTCGTGCTTACGCCGGCGGCTGCTTCCTCGAAGCCCATACCGACTCAATCGAACGGACAGGGGCAATATGAGTTCAAAGGGCTTTACACAGGAACGTATACCCTGACGATCGTCGCCACAGGATTCTCGGTCTACGAAAACGACAACGTAGTCATCGCCGGGGATCAGCCGCAGCGCCTGAATGTTTCGATGGATATTGAAGTCGAGCAGCAGAAGATTCAGGTCTCCGATACTGCACCGACGGTGGATGTGAATCCGGCCAACAACGCCGGGGCCATTGTGATTTCGGGAAAAGAACTGGAAGCGTTGCCCGACGATCCCGATGAACTGCTCACCGACTTGCAGGCGCTGGCGGGGCCGTCGGCTGGGCCCAATGGCGGGCAACTTTACATCGATGGCTTCACCGCAGGCCAGCTTCCGCCCAAAGAATCCATCCGCGAAATTCGCATCAATTCAAATCCGTTTTCCGCCGAGTACGACAAGCTCGGTTACGGACGAATTGAGGTCTTTACTAAACCAGGTACGGATAAGTTTCACGGCCAGCTGTTCATGAGCGGAAACGACTCCGCTTTCAACTCTCCCAACCCTTTCGGCGGCGCGGATCAGCCGGGCTATGATTCTACCCAATTCAGCGGCAACATCGGCGGACCGATCAACAAGAAGGCATCGTTCTTCTTCGATGCTCAGCGACGAAACATTAACGACCTCTCCGCCATCAACGCGCTCACGCTTGATCCCACTACGCTTGCCGCGGCACCGTTTATTGAGTCCCTGCCCAACAATCGCTATCGAACCAACATCACGTCTCGAATTGACTATCAAGTCAGCAAGAACAACACGCTGACCGCTCGCTACCAGTATTTCCGAGACAGTCAAAACGACGATGGCATCGGCACTTTCAGCTTGGCGTCTCAGGCTTACAACTCCGAATCCACCGAGCACACGCTGCAAATCAGCGATACCCAGGTGTTCGGCGCAAAGATCGTGAATGAAACGCGATTCCAATACTTGCGCGAGATCGCCAATCAATTCGCGGCGAATGCCCAGCCTGCGCTCAACGTGCTGGGATCGTTTAACGGCGGAGGAAACAGCCAGGGCGATATTCTCGATCATCAGGATCACTATGAGCTGCAGAACTACACATCGATCATTCACGGCAATCACACCATCAAGTTCGGAGCGCGGCTACGCGGGATTCGCGACGCGAACAGCTCCACTTCCGGTTTCAACGGCACATTCACCTTCTCTTCTCTGGTCGACACTGCCCAGGAGACGAGTTGCGTGCCTACTGCCGGACAGGCTCCATGCCCGATTTCCTACGCTCACGCAGTTCAGAACGCTGGCAACACAATTACGCCAATCGCAACTCAGCTCACATACACAACGGGCACACCGCCTTTAGTCGTGGACAATTTCGACGCAGGACTCTACTACCAGGACGATTGGAAGGTGCGCTCTAATATCACTTTCAGCTACGGTTTGCGCTTTGAAACGCAGACCGGCATCCGCGATCATGCGGACCCAGCGCCGCGTTTGGGGCTTGCCTGGGGAGTGGGAGGCAGGAAGGGTCCACCAAAGTTTGTTCTGCGCGGCGGTTTTGGGATTTTCTACGACCGCTTTCAAGAAGCGCAAATTTTGGAAGCTGAACGCTTGAACGGCATCACGCAGGAACAGTTCGTCATCAACAACCCCGAGTGTCCCTCACTAACCAACTTCCTGGCATGCACCGGAGCGGTTACGCCGGTCCGGCCCACGATTTATCAGATCAACCCGCGCGTACACGCGCCTTACACCTTGCAAACTGCCATCGGCGTCGAGCGGCAAGTCACAAAATCTGCAACCCTGGCTGTCAATTACATCAATTCGCGCGGGTTTGACCAGTTGCTTACGATCAATGCGAATGCGCCGTTCCCGGGTACTCCGTGCAGCCCATCCTGTCCAACGGCAACATCGAATCTTTACCAATACGTTTCTGAGGCGGTCTTTAGGCAGAATCAATTGTGGGCCAACACAAACATCCGCGTCGCTTCAAAAATTCAGCTCTTTGGGTACTATGTGCTGAACTACGCGAACAGCGACACCTCGGGGGTTTCCACGCTTCCTTCGAACTCGCACAACATCAGCGCCGACTACGGCCGCGCTTCCTTTGATACACGCAACCGTCTTTTTTTCGGTGGTTCTTTTTCGCTTCCTTATAATTTCCGCCTAAGCCCGTTCATGATCGCAAGCTCGGGGTCTCCGTTTAACATCACCACGACCAACGACCTCAACAACGATTCTGTCTTCAACGATCGCCCGGGGCTGGTCTCGACCGCAATTTGCGCTGCGGTTGTGCCGCCTGCGCCACCCTCAACGACTTACTGCACGCCGCTTGGAACTTTCGACGCCGCTCCTACTGCAGGCGAAAGAATCGCTCCCATCAACTACGCGACAGGTCCAGCGCATGTGGTGTTGAATCTGCGACTCACCAAGAGTTTTGGCTTCGGTCCTAAAATTACTCGTGGCAGTGGCAATCAAGCACAAGGCGGCGGTGGTGGCGGAGGTGGAAGGGGTGGCGGCGGTGGTGGTCCGCGTGGTCCTATTTTTGGTGGTGGGGGTGGTCCAGGCGGAATGTCCGGCGGCAGTTCTGATCGCCGCTACAACCTCACGTTCGGTGTGAACGCTCGCAATGTTTTCAACAAGGTAAACCTCGCCAGCCCCAGCGGAATTCTGGGTTCGCGGTTTTTCGACACTTCAAATCAAATCCAAAGCGGTCCTTTCTCAAATAATGCGGCCAACCGCCGCATCGATTTGCAACTGACCTTCGGCTTCTAATACGTCCTGCTTTTGCAGTACGCCAATTCGAGTTTCTTCTAACCGCCATAAAGATTTGGTTCTGAGCTGCGCGGACTCTCTCGGTTCAGGTTATGCTGATGGAGAACATGCCGTCAGGGCGCGCAGAACAATTTCCGTTTGCCAGTTATCTCCACCACAAGACGCCAGTTCTTTCTTCGCGCTGCGGCTGTTGGCACGCTCGCGATTGCCGGAGATTCGCTACTACTCGAGCCGAATCGGGCCGCGGATCGTGCGCCGCGATTTTTCTCTGCCTCGCTGGCCGCAGGTGCTGAATGGCTTTACCGTTGCGCTGCTCAGCGATTTTCATTACGACCCTTATTTCTCGGTGCATCCCCTTCATGCAACCATCCCATTGGTGAATGGTCTTCATCCGGATCTGATCGTGCTCACCGGGGATTTCGTATCCGTGCCCGAGTTCGGAGACGAGAGGAAAGCCGCCTTCGCGGCTGAACCTTGTGCCACCCTTTTGCGCCAAATGACAGCTCCCCTCGGACTGTGGGCCGTCTTGGGGAACCACGATGACAACACCGACCCGCAGCACGTCACTCGCGCCCTAGAGGCCGAAAATATTCGAGTCCTCGCGAACCAGTCCGTGTCGATCGAGCGCGGTGGCAGCCGTTTTTGGCTGGCGGGAGTGAACGACGTGATCGGTGGGACGGCAGACCTTGCTGCGACCTTGCGCAATGTCCCACGCGACGAAGCGGTCGTTCTTTTGGCTCATGAACCTGACTTCGCCGATGAAGCTTGCCGATTTTCCATCGATCTTCAACTCTCCGGCCACTCCCACGGAGGCCAGATCAGGCTGCCGTTCTTGCCTCCACTCTACTTACCAGAAATGGCCAGGAAGTATGTCTTGGGAACTTACCAGGTCGGCCCACTTCCGCTCTATACCAATGCCGGCCTGGGCACTGTGACGGTTCCGTTGCGGCTGAATTGTCCACCTGAAATCACGTTGCTGATTCTGTAATCTTCGAAGTCTGATGGCAGTTGAAAAAATATTCTCTAAGCGGGCAATCGCGATCCGTCTGATATGTGCAACCGTCTTCACTTTTGCAGCTTCCCGTTGTCGATAATATTCTGCAAGTAAATGATAATAAACAACCTAGGGCTGGATTGAGGCTGGCCCCACAGTTGCCAATAGAAGGACATGGTTGAGCAATGCCCTTCGATCAATAAGAAAGTCTTGCGCATCTGGCCCTGGTTTTTAATCTTTACGGTTTCTGCTTGTTTCGCCTCCGTGAACCCATCATCTCCGGGTTTGCACCATGCCAAACTGGAAGAACGCGAACAACAGATCTGGAAGACGCCTCATCGTGCCGCTGAATTCAGTGACGTGCCCGACATCAGCACTCGCGCGCGCTGTGAAGACACTCAACCGCCCGAAGCTTTGACTACTCCCGATCCGCTAATCGTGCCTGCGCATGGAGCCAATGTTAAGGTGAGCTTCATCGTCGGTGCGGATGGTCGTGTGCACAGTCCTCTCATTCTGCAAAGCGTGGGGACAGTGGGCGATCGCAATGTCCTGCAAACGGTTCGCGCCTGGCGGTATCGCCCCGCAACCTGCAACGGCGTTCCCACCGAAGCGGAAGGGAAGATCGAGTTTTCACGGCGTTGAACTTCCGGCTTGGGCTAGAATGCTAGTCAGCGTGAGCCGGTAAGTTAATTCAAACCGGCGAATTGAATCGTGGATAGAGAACAGAAACTCGGCAAGCCATCGGCCACAGCTTCGGCGGCGGATTCCGAACATCTTCCTCCGGACGCCGCGCGTGGAGCCGCTTCGCACAACCCAGCGTTGAGTGAGATTTACGAGCGGCTGTATCCCGAAATTCGCCGCCAACGTCCCAACCAGGAAGCCATTACCGCAGCGCTGCAAGCCATGCAGCGACTCGCCACGGAAATGGATTCCGAGCAAGCCACAGAAGACGCTACGGCGGAGTCAATGTCATCTTCAACTTCTTGTCCGTCGTGCGGGCATCAGAATCGCCCCGGCACCAAGTTCTGCGCGAAGTGTGGTCTTTCCGCGGAAGGCGCGCACGCTCAGTCGGCGGCCCAATCTCCACTATCGGCCGCAGAACCGTTGACACAAAATCCAGACCCCGGAACCATGCGCGAGGTTCATCCTCCTGCAGGGTCGGCGGGAGCGGTACACCACTATCACCACCATTATCATCACCACTACTTGCCCGGAGGAAGCGAAGCCGCATTCGTTGCACCGCGGGTTAACGCTCCGGAAAGTGCGCGGGAAGCTGACCGCCTTCGCCTTGCTGCAGCGGCCAAGGGTGAACCCATGAGCCGTAGCGAGGCTGCGGTACGGCGTCTTACCCAGGAATGGGTTCTGGCTTGCAATACCCGGCAACTGGACGAGCTGCTCGATCTCTACGCTCCCGATGCCCTGGTGTTGCGCTCGAATCTTCCCGCGATTCGCGGCGCGGCAGCCGTGCGCGAATTTTTCTTCAGCGCTCTCGATGCTGGTTTGGGAGAGGTTTCCGTCGAGCCCATGCGCGTAGAAGTGGCTGGCGATCTCGCGCATGAAGTGGGGCGTTACAGCGCGTTGGTACCGGGCACTGCGGGCAAGCGCCGCGAAGAGCGTGGCAAATATCTATGGGTGTTTTCCAAGCAGAGCAGCGGCGACTGGAAGCTGATTTCTGAATGCTGGTCCGCCGACCTGACACTAACAGGTGCCGAATCTGATGTCCCTAAATCTCCGGGGACGAGCGTATCCAAGGGAACTCCACGCAAGGGTATGTAGAAGGTTAGCGGTAAAGCGTCAGCCGCGCCTTTCCGTTATCTTGTCAAATTCTTGCAATTCCACCTCCGCGTTGCCTTTTTCAGCTTCCACTTGTCTATAATGGCCGGGCATGTTGGGCTCCCGTGTAATCGAACGGAGAGCGGGGAAGGCCAGCTTCAAATAGCGGCTCTCAGAAACTTCCTCGGTGCGCTTGAGGTAAGGGATTGTCCGTTGACTGCATGAATGCGAGACCCGGCGTCGAAGTGGCAAGCCTGACCGATGTAGGTTGCCAGCGCGAGAACAATGAGGATTCATTTCTCTACTGGGAGCCTGCCGACGAAGAAGACTTTCAGCGCAAAGGCCGATTGGCGGTCATTGCCGACGGCATGGGAGGATACGAAGGCGGCCAGGAAGCCAGCCGTCTCGCGGTAGAGACGGTTCGCGAAGTATACGACCATGTCTTCCGCGGTGATCCTAAATTAGCTTTGCTGGAAGCTTTTGCCACAGCGCATGAAAGGATTCAAGGCTATGCCGAGCAGCATCCCGGGTTGCATGGCATGGGCACCACCTGCACCGCGCTTGTGATTCACGGCCGCCAGCTCTGTTTTGCGCACGTCGGAGATAGCCGTCTTTACTTAGTGCGTGGCTCTCAGATTTCGCGCCTTACTCGCGATCACTCTTATGTCGGACGCCTTGTTGAGAGCGGCATCGTCCGTCCCGAGGACGCGGAGAAGCACCCGCAACGCCATATCCTCACGGCTGCCTTAGGCGCGGGGACGGAAGTTGCTGTCGAAAGCGGCGAGCAAGGAGTGACTCTGCATGACTCTGACGATCTGCTGCTTTGCACTGACGGCCTGTGGGGCGTCGTGTCCGAGGAAGAGATGGAGGCCGCGGTGACCGGTCATGCCCCTGCGGTGTGCTGCGCAATGTTGGTTAAACTTGCCAGGCAACGCGGAGGCCCCGATAATATTACTGTGCAAGTGCTCCGCGTTGGGCGCCAGCCGCAAGCTTAATCCGGAGCGGAAGCGCTGTCTTTAGCCCCAGTTATGTTCATTCAACTGCAATCCGATGCACATCCCCGTTTCTCACTAAACTTCCACAAAGCCTAGTAATACGCTAGGAGTTAAAGACTTAACGAAACCTTCCCCTGGCCTACTGAAATGGACCCGCGCTTGCTACAGTCTTCCACGTAAATAAAGTCTACTAATACAATGGACTTTGTGGCATAATCGCCGCCATGAAAATATCGCAAAAAGGGCTCTACGCGCTCCAGGCCATGATGATGCTTGCACGTCATCATCACCAAGGCGCCATCAAGATTCGCGAAATCGCATACGAAGAGGATCTTCCGGAAAAGTTTCTGGAACTCATCCTCCTCGAACTCAAGAACGCGCGCATGGTTGAGAGCGTTCGCGGGGCCAAGGGCGGCTACCAGTTGCGCCGGGAACCGGGTGAAATCCGGTTGAGCGAGATTATGCGTCTCATCGATGGCCCACTCGCCCCATTCGGCGACGCCGAGCAATTGCGCGTGCTCATCGACCGCGATCTGCCGCATCGCACTCTGTATCAGGTCTTTCTGGACGTTCGCGATGCGGCGGCGAATATTCTGGAAAATACTACGTTGGCCGATCTCATCTCTGAATCTGGTCCGCGCTCCACCAAAGGCCGAAGCAAGGCCCGAAGGAAAGACAAGGACAGAGACAAAGACAAACAAAAGGGGAGCGTCCTACCCATGGTGGTTGGAGGTCAGAGAAGTGAATAGACGCTTCCAGTGGATGGTAGGGTGTTCTAGTCGATGGAACGCCGGTCAAAAAAAATGGGCCTGACGTCATCCGCCTAGGCCTCCCGCTGTGGGAAATCCCCCCGACTTCCCAATAATTAACAGAATTTTAAAAGAAGGGGAGAATTTAAACTCCTCAATCTCTAGTAAGCTGATTGTAATAATAGCTAAAGTCGGTTAAGGTGGGCTGCGAAACAGAGGCAGCCGTCGGCTTCCGAAAGTTTTCTGTAGCTCCCCCGAAATGATTGTTTGCCAAAACTCAAAGGAGAGGATTGAAATTCCATGAAAGCAACCAACAAACTGTTGTCCACAGCTCTGGGGCTCGTGGTTTTAGCCGCTGGCGCTTGGGCAGAGAGTCCTGCGTCGGCAGCGCCGGCCGCCAAAGAAGCGGCAGCTACCCCTGCACCTCCAACCATTACCGCTGCGGATGTCCAGTCATTGAAAGATGCTCTGGCTGCCCAGCAATTACAGATTGAGCGGCTTGCACAGCAACTCCAGGCTCAGCAATCCGCAGTGCAAACGCTCAGCAAAACTGACGCTGCGCCATCTCAACCTATCCCACAGCAACAACTCGCTGCAGTGACGAACGGTGCCATAGTTCAGCAAGACGGCACAGGCTCGGGCCTCAACCTGCAAGATACGCAGGTGCCGACCAATGCAAAGCCAAACCCAATGGAGAGCTCCGTTATCTCCATTCGCTTTAAAGGCATCACGATTACGCCGGGCGGCTTCGCGGCTGCTGAATTCGTGCGGCGTTCCAGAGCCTTGGCAGCGGATGTGACCACGCCCTTCAATTCGCTGACCATGCCGGGGGCTTCGCAGAATTCACTCTCCGAGTTTTTCGGATCCGCGCGACAGTCACGGCCTACGGTGTATATCGATGGCCGCATGAAGAACGTAGAGTTCTCCAGTTATGTATCGGGCGACTTTCTTTCCGCCGCCGATACCTCCACCGCCACTCAGACCAATAGCTACTCTTTCCGCCTCCGCCAGGCTTGGGGACAGGCGAAGTTCGACAACGGATGGAGCTTTCTCGGCGGCCAGATGTGGAGCCTGGTTACCGAGAATAAAGAGGGAATTCAACCCAGCGATGATTTAGGTAGAACCAACGACTCCCGGCCCATGACCATCGATCCGGGATATAACGTTGGGTTTTCCTTCGCGCGCCAATACGCCATTCGCGTCACCAAAGACTTCGACCATAAGGTCGCCTTCGCCGTATCCATGGAGAATGCGCAAGGCACGCTTACGACCCACGGAAATGCCAACAACTTCCTGCTTGGCTCCGCTGGCGCAACCAATAGCTACAACGATGCGGTCACCGGTTGCAGCACCAGTTCTTTCACCCCCACTGGTGCAACCAGCCCAACTTTCTTCACCACTTGCACTCCGGCTGGCTCGTATACCTTCAATCCATCGCCGGACATTGTCGCCAAGGTCGCGTTCGATCCTGGTTTCGGACACTACGAGGTCTTCGGTCTGTTTGACCGTTTTCGTGACCGTGTCTTCCCGTGCGCAAACTTCACAGTCGGCACGACTGGGCCTTGCCCCAGCGGTACGGGTACTGGCCCCAGCGCTGCTGGCGCTTACAACGTTTCCAAAAACGGTGGCGGTATTGGAGCGAACGCTCGCTGGAATTTCGACCACAAACATATCGTGTTTGGGTTGCACGCTCTCGGAGGCAGCGGAATCGGCCGGTATGGCGCAGCACAGCTCTCCGACTTGTCCATCCACGCAGACGGAAGTCCTTACCTGATCAAGAATGGGCAGGGATTGGCCTCGCTTGAGTGGCATGGCAAGAAACTCGATGTATACACTTACACCGGAGCGGAGTTCGACGCCCGTTCGGCCGACTACGACGCTGCCACAAAAACCTACGTCGGATATGGGTCGCCGCAATTCAACAACTCCGGCTGCTACACCGAGACTCCGCCTTCGACCGCGGTTACTTCGGGATTCAATCCGGGGTCGCTCTCGAAGTGCACTGCGGATACCCGCGCCAACATCGAAGGCACGATCGGCTTCTGGTACCGCTTCTACAACGGTCCGCGAGGCAGATTCCAGTTCGGCACGCAGTATTCCTACGTGACTCGTCAGACCTGGTCTGGCACGGGTTTCACAAAGGGAGTTGGCGTGTCTCCCGAAGGGCTGGATGGGATGGTCTTCACCTCGTTCCGCTACTACTTGCCCTAACCTGGGACGATCCCGCGTCAGCATTTGACGCGGGATCGCCCGGGTTTATTGGGCTCTTAACTTTCTGAGGGGCGCTTCCCCTTCAGAATCGCCGCCGGCCCGGCTTTGGCTTACTCTCCTTTTCCGGGTCGGTGGTGCTAATTTAGTGATGCTAATTTAAATTGATGAAGGAGCTAGAACCGAAATGTTTTTGCTCAGTCAGGTTGCGCGCTGACGAGCAGCGTTGCCCGGCAAGTTTGCGCATTAACTTTCTTGACTATGAACTCCAGACGAGATTTTTTAAAACACTTCTCCGCCGCGGCTTTTGCGGCCGGTTTACTACCATCGGGGCTAACGTGGGCTTTGCCGCAAGGCCAAGGTATCGAGTTTCCCGGCGAAGAGGGTTTGATTCTCCGCTCCTACCGCTTCATCGATCTCGAAACTCCGGTCGAGTATTTCAACACTTGGCTCACGCCTGTACCGCACTTCTTCGTGCGCAATCATATGCACGAACCCAGCGAACTCGATGCCACCGATCCCCAGGCAAAAGAATGGCGGCTGTCGATCGGCGGGGAGGTCGAAAAGCCTCTGACGTTGAGCCTCGGCGAACTCTCGAAAATCGAAACCCATTCAGTCGTCAATACGCTCGAGTGTGCCGGTAACGGACGCAGCCTGCATCGTCCGCAGGTTCCCGGCATTCAGTGGGGTAAAGGTGCGGTGGGCACCGCCCGCTTCTCCGGAGCGCGCCTGCGCGATTTGCTGCAGCGTGCCGGAGTGAAACCCAGCGGCAAGCACGTTATGTTTCGCGGGCTCGACGAAGTTCCAGGCAAGGTTCCTCCCTTTGTTCGCAGCATCCCCATCGAGAAAGCACTGGATGCCGACACACTTGTCGCCACGCGCATGAATGGATCGCCGCTTACCAAACATCACGGCTTTCCTGCGCGTGCCCTCGTTCCCGGCTGGATTGGCGCGGCCTCATGCAAGTGGCTCACCGAGATCAAAGTGCTCGACGCGGAGTTCGTCGGCAACTTCATGAGCCCCGGTTATCGCCTGCCGAACCAGCCGGTAAAGCCCGGCGACGCAGTCAAGCCGGAAGATACGCACCCGGTCACCGCATTGAGCGTGAAGTCGGTCATTTCCGGCCCAATCGACGACGCCCAAGTAAAGTCAGGCAGGCTCGCCGTCCATGGCGTAGCGTGGGGCGGAGAGGCTGATATTGCGAAAGTCGAGATCTCGACCGACGGCGGCGCCACCTGGAATCTCGCCAAGCTGGGCCACGAGCAAGCCCGCTACGCCTGGCGACTATGGAGCTTCGATTGGAAAGCCACGAAGCCCGGCGATTATGAAATCATGTCGCGAGCCACAGACACCCTGGGCCGGACTCAGCCAGCAACGGCGGTGTGGAATCCCAGCGGCTATCTCTACAACGCTGTCGATCAGGTGAGGGTTCATGTCGCCTAATTTGTTACAGAAGCTTCGGAGACATTTAGCAATCGTTGGTGTTCTCGTAATCGCATTCGTTTTGCCAATGGGTTCACGGACTCAGAAATCCGGAGCGCCAAATGTAACCGCCGATCTTCCCGCTGGCCCGATGCAGGCGAAGGCGACGACGGCATGTCTCGAGTGCCACGAAGCTCGCATCATCCTGCAGCAGCGTTTGAGCAAGGCTTCGTGGACGAAGGAAGTCGACAAAATGACAAAATGGGGAGCGGTAGTCGATCCTGCCGATCGAGATGCCTTGATCGATTATCTGAGCTCAAACTTCAGCCCCGATAAGCCCGCTCAAGAGGCGCAGCGTACCTCGTCAGGCAAGAGCGGCAAGTGATTGCGCAATCGCTGAAGTGGAAATTCTCAGCGGGAAAAAGCAAAGCGCTGTCGACCCAGTGTTCGAACTTTCGCGAACACTACGACAGCGCTGCCGTTACAGAGCCCAAATACATGGGCAGAGTATAGAAAGAGCATTGCCCCAGTTCTAGTGCATACCGGGGTTCTGCCAAATTAGACGCCACGCCGAAAAGAGAGAAAAAGGTTTTAATGTTTTTCCGCACTATTCTCCGCGTTTTCTGCATTCAAGCTTTTCTCAGGACGCAGCAGCGGGAACAGAATTACATCCCGGATGGTGTGCGAATCGGTTAGCAGCATGCACAATCGATCTACTCCCACTCCCACTCCCCCGGTTGGCGGCATGCCATACGAGAGAGCGCGAATGTAGTCTTCATCCATCTGATGCGCTTCATCATCGCCGCGCTCGCGCTCCTTTAACTGGCCTTCAAAACGTTGCCGCTGATCTTCCGGATCGTTGAGTTCGCTGAAGCCGTTCGAAATTTCCATTTGTCCCGCGTAAATCTCGAAGCGCTCGGTCCAATCCGGTTCGTCCGGCTTCTGTTTTGACAGCGGCGAGACTGCGGTCGGAAATTCATAAATAATCGTTGGTTGCGTTAGATGTTCTTCAGCGACGGCTTCAAACAAGTTCGCAATCGTCTTGCCCACCGACTCCTTGGAATCGTAAGCCAGCAGCGCTAGCCTATGACCACGAGGCGCATCGAAAATCGAGCGTTGTACTCGTCGCTCCCTGAATCGCTCAACAAGTTTCTTCACTCCCTCGTGGGAAGCGAAGTCGCTCATCTCAGGTTTTGCACCCGTCGCTTCCGGCCAGTAATAAATGATGGCCTCGCGCATTGTCAGCCGCTGCCAGTTGGTCCAATCAATCTCCCCATCGCCCCACTTCGTTTTCGTGCCGCCCGTTACGTCCTTCGCCGCCTGCGTAATCAGCTCCTGCGTCAAATCCATGATGCCTTCATAGTTGGTGTAAGCCTGATACGCTTCCAACATGGTGAATTCAGGATTCCATCTCCAGCCCAGCCCCTCATTCCGGAAGTTGCGGTTGATCTCATACACCTTGTCGAATCCGCCCACCACGAGCCGCTTCAAGTAAAGCTCGGGCGCGATGCGCAAGTACAAATCCATGTCGAGCGTGTTGTGGTGCGTCACAAACGGCCGCGCGACGGCTCCGCCGGCAATCGGCTGCATCATCGGTGTTTCGACTTCGACAAAGCCGTGCGCCTCCATCGTCCGCCGTAGCGACTGCACCAGTTTGCTGCGCTTTAAGAAAACTTCCCGTACTTCGGGATTGACCACCAGATCTACATAGCGCTGGCGGTAGCGTTGTTCCACGTCAGCAAGTTCATTCCACTTCTTTTGGCCGGCAGAGCCATCACCTTGAATCGTTTTTCCCACGGGCAGTGGTAAAAGATCCTTACTGAGAAAGGTGATTTCCTCTACGTGAACCGTGAGCTCGCCGGTGCGGGTGCGAAACAAATAGCCGCTCACGCCGATATGGTCGCCGAGATCGAGCAACTTGTATAACTCGAACCCCTGATCGCCGACCGCGTCTTTCTTCACATAAATCTGCAGCCGTTGGCCGCCCTGCTGCAAATGACAGAAGCCGGCCTTGCCCATCAGCCGGATTGCCATGATGCGGCCTGCCGCTCTCACGTTGACCCGTGGATTTTCCAGCTGCTCCGCGGTCTTCTGCGAATAGTCCGCGAGAATCTGCGGAATCGTGTGCGTGAACTCGTATTTGCTGCGATACGCAGGTTGGCCAAGCGCTTCAATCTGCTTTAGCTTCTGGCGCCGCAGTTCGTAAACATTTTCATCGAATGCCAAGAGGGAACCTTTCCTAATCATAAAGAGGGAACTGCGATTATAACCAAGCGTACGGTCTCAAACTTGTCATCCGAAGCGAAGCATCGGCGACGCGAATTCGCAGGCGAGAGCTCCCTCCCGCACTGAGCCCAAGCGGTTTAGCGATTGGCTATGCAGCGCTGGCCCGGCGGCACTCGTTTGTTCTGGTACTTAGATATCGTGGTACACTGGTACACATGATCGACGATGACAAATTTTGGGTCGAGCGCGTCCAGACAGGCGTGCGCATGGAGAAGCGTCTGCTCAAAGTTCTGAAAGCCTTGGCCGAGTACCACGACATGACCCTTGGCGATCTACTGGAGGGCATCGTCCTCCACGCCTTCGATGGAAAAACTCCGTTCAATGCCGGCTCCCTCGGACGCATTCAGGAACTGAAGCGCTTCTACGAATTCGATCTCGATTCCAGCGCGAGTCATCGCTTGAAGGAAATCAAAGCGCGGCCCGCCCGCAAGAGGACTGCTGGCAAAGACAAATAAAGAGGCTCAACATGTCGGAACAACGAATAAAAACCGCCATCACCGGACTGCAATGGACGTTGGGCGTAGTCATCCTGATCGAGGCAATCTTGTTCTTGATGCCCGCAGCTCGCCACGACTTTGCCCGCACGCACATGCCCGAGATCGTGCGTCAAATATTAGGATGGGGCGAAATCATCGGCGCACTCCTTCTCCTTATCCCGCAAACTGTAGCTCGTGGCGCCTGGTTGTTAGTCGGCATTTTCGTTTTCGCGATCGTTATCCACCTGCTGCACGGCGCTTACAACGTCGGCAATTTGGTCATCTATAGCGCAGCGGCTTGGGCTATTGCCGCCGAAAAAACATCTGCCCGGCCCACTGCTTAACTAATGCGGCCATTTCAAGCATTATCGGTCGAAGGCACGTCCCGCGTTGGAAAGTCGACTCTATCGATGCCATGATCCGCCGTCATGTTTCTTCATCGCCGCCAGAAAAATAAAAATGAAGATGCTTGGCGTTTCTGGACCGTGGACCTAAACGAACAAGAGGGTGCACATCAGTGACCGCCGACCAGATCATCGAACGATTCGAGAGTGGAGCGATCGCCAACGATTCCTTTCACCATGCCGACCACGTCCGGTTGGCGTTCAGCTATCTCAGCAAGTATCCGGTTCTTGACGCGCTGCTGAGATTTTCCTGTGCCCTGAAGAAATTCGCAGCTTCCCACGGTAAAACTCAGCTCTACCATGAAACCATCACCTGCGCGTACCTTTTCCTGATTCACGAACGCATGGCAAGCGGCGAGAGTGTGACCTGGGAAGAATTCGCTCGCGACAATCCCGACCTGCTTATCTGGAAAGGCGGCATTCTGAACCTCTACTACCGCGACACAACGCTGAAATCCGATCTAGCACGAAAGGTTTTTCTGCTGCCCGACAAATGCTTTGGGACGCAAGCATCTGTGGTTGAAGTGGCCACTCTTTAGCGGTAACATAGTGTGCTCGGCAGTTGCACGCACTAGCGTTGCCGCGCGAGGCGCTTAATGCCGCAAAACTACGTCCCGATTTTTATCTTCATTGCAGTCATCGTTGTCGCACTGCCGCTGACACTGCTTGCGGCGAAGTTGGTGCGCCCAAATAATCCTGGCAAAACAAAGCTCATGCCGTACGAGTGCGGCATCGATCCCATCGACGACGCTCGTGGCCGCTACACCGTTCGCTATTACATCGTCGCCATCCTGTTCGTGGTGTTCGATGTGGAGACCATTTTCCTGTTTCCGTGGGCGGTGAAGTTCAAAGCTCTCGGCCTCTTCGGCTTGTTTGAGATGCTCATTTTCCTGGTCATCCTCATCGCGGGCTACATCTGGGTATGGGCGAAAGGCGCGCTGGAATGGGTGTAACTCCGCCCACTCCCGCTGGCGAGGCGCAGGCCCAAACTTTCACCGCCAGCCGCTGGACCCAGGGCAACTTTCTTTTTCCCACTCGACTTGTTGTGAGCCCCCTCCGCGTGAGTCGCGTGAAGTCGCGCTGGTTCGGCAGCAACGATGAGAGCATCGCCATTTCGAAGATTGCATCCGTGCATATTTCCACCGGAGTGCTGTGGTCGGAAATTCGTATCGAGTCGACTGGCGGCACCGATCCCATCACCAGTCACGGTCATCGTAAGGCCGATGCCCAACGCATCCGCGATCTGATCGAGTCCTATCAAGCGCAGGCTCGCGGCTAGTTCCTGTCCAAGGCCGTTTCGGCGCTCAACAGACCTCTATTTTTCCGCGCAAAACGTTGACACCGTATCCTCAAGCTGATAAAAGTTAACGTTCTCTCCTGAAGCCTTCGCGCCTGAGGTTCGTGCGTTCGCAGCAATGTCTGAAGAAGCCAAGTCGCCCTCTTCACAGCCGCCGGAAGGTGAGCCGAAGCCGACCGCGGATAAGCCATCTGTGCCGGGAGGGGTGAAAGCCACGACCTCCGGCTCTGTTCAATCAGAGCCGAAGGCATCCGCCGAAAAGTCTGTCTCCGCTGAAAAGCCCGCTTCGCCAGCCCCGGCCCCAGTTCCGCCGAAACCCGCCGCTGCGCCCCCAAAGGCGGCGGTTCCCACGCCCATTCCGTGGGATTCGCCGATGATCGCGAAGTTCAAAAGCACATACGGTTCCGGCATCGAGCCGCTGACTTACGCTGGACAGAACTATATGGTGGTCGATCGCTTGATGATTCCCGATATCCTCCAGATCCTGCGCAACGAGGAGCAATTCGATTACTGCGTCGACATCACTGCCGTGCATTATCCCAAGCGCGAAAAGCAGTTCGATGTCGTCTGGGTCCTGTACTCGTATTCCCGTAATGAGCGCATCCGAGTGAAGACGCAAATCCTTGACGGCGAAAGCATCCCCAGTTCCGTACCCATCTGGGCCGCCGCGAACTGGCTGGAGCGTGAGGTCTTCGATATGTTCGGCATCAAGTTTGACGGGCATCCCGACATGAAGCGCATTCTGCTGCCTGAGGGATGGAAGGGGTATCCCTTGCGGAAAGACTACGGCATCCTGCAGCAAGACAACGAATGGGTGCAGATCAACCTCGGAATTGAAAGCGGACAATAAAACAGCAGTTAAGCTTGCGGTTGAACACGAGCCGTTAAATTAAGAAATGACCGACTCGAACACGCTATCGCATCTCGATCTCGAAACTCCCGAGAAGCCGTTTCTCGATGCGAACGAACTCGTCATCAACATGGGGCCGCAGCATCCCGCGACCCATGGTGTGTTGCGCGTCATTCTTCGCCTCGACGGCGAAAAAGTTCTAGGCCTCGAGTGCGTGATTGGATATCTGCACCGCGGCGTGGAAAAGATCGGCGAACACCGTACATATACGATGTTCAATCCGTACGTCGATCGCATGGATTATGTTGCCGCGGTCTCGAATGGTTTGGGATACTGCGAGACCGTAGAGAAACTTCTTCACGTCGAAGCTCCGCCGCGCGCGCAATACGTTCGAGTCATCCTCACCGAACTGAACCGGTTGGCCAGCCACCAACTCTGGCTGGGCACGCACGCTCTGGATATTGGCGCGATCACGCCATTGTTTTACACCTTCCGTGACCGCGAAGAGATTCTCAAGATCTACGAAAAATATTGTGGCGCTCGCCTTACCACTCACGCATTCCGCATTGGCGGACTGCAGTACGAAACCTACAACGGTTTCGAGCGCGAGGTGAAGAACTTCCTCAGTTTCTTCCGCCCTAAGATCGACGAATACGAGGAACTGCTCACCACGAATCGCATCTGGGTTGAGCGCACGAAGAACGTCGGAATCATCTCTGCCAAGGATTGCATTGCGCTCGGCGTTACCGGCCCGGTTCTTCGCGCCAGCGGCGTGAAATGGGATCTGCGCAAGGCCCAGCCTTACGCCAATTACAAGAACTTCGACTTTGATATTCCCACGTGCCAGAACGGCGACACCTACGATCGATATTTGGTTCGCATGGCCGAAATGCGGCAATCCGTCCGCATCATTGAGCAGGCGGTTGAGGGACTTCCTGAAGGTCCCGTCATGGCAAAAGTTCCGAAGGTGATGAAGCCGCCCGCAGGCGAGATCTATCACTCCATTGAGGCGCCTAAAGGCGAGCTGGGATACTTTATTGTCAGCGACGGTTCCACTCAGCCCTACCGAGTGCGTGTGCGTCCACCTTCGTTTGTGAATCTGCAGGCCCTCGACCTGATGTGCCGCGGCCAACTCGTTGCCGACGTCATCGCAGTGATCGGCACGCTCGACATTGTTCTCGGCGAGGTGGATCGCTGATGGGTCACGACTTAATGGGCCAGATCGTCCAATATATTCAGTCCTACCTAAGCAGCGACCAGACGCCGGGCGCCGCGGGAAACATGTTTTGGGTGCTGGTATACATCCTGGCGGTCTTCGTCGGACTTTCCATCGCTGTGATTGCGATGAATTGGCTGGAGCGCAAGATTCTCGCTCACATGCAAGTGCGTCTCGGCCCCATGCGGGTCGGTCCACATGGCTTGTTGCAACCCATCGCCGACGCCATCAAATTGCTGCTCAAAGAGGACATTATTCCCGCCGAGGCCGACGTCGCAATCTTCTGGGTCGCCCCATTCATGGTGGTGCTGGCGGCGTTTATAGTTTTTATCGTGGTTCCGTTTGGCCCCACGCACGCGGTCACCGACATGAACATCGGAATCCTCTTCATGCTCGGCGTGTCTTCCCTGAGCGTGCTTGGCATCGTGATGGCGGGCTGGGCCTCGAACTCGCACTATCCACTGATCGGCGCGCTGCGCTCGAGCGCGCAGATGGTTTCCTACGAAGTTGCGATGGGGCTAGCCGTGGTCTCAGCCATCGTAATGACCAGCCTCAACGCCAGCGGAACCGGAACTCTCAGCATGATCGGGATCGTGCAGGCGCAGCAAGAGCAAGGCGTCTGGTTCATCTTCAAGTTTTTCCCGCTGGGTTTGATCGCCTTTTTCATCTTCGCCGTCGCCATGGTTGCCGAAACCAACCGAGCGCCGTTCGACCTGGCCGAGGCCGAATCAGAATTGACGGCGGGTTTTCACACCGAGTATAGCGGCTTTCGTTGGTCATTATTTTTTCTCGCGGAATATTCCGCCATGATCGCGGTCTCGTCGATTGCGGTCACGCTGTGGCTCGGCGGATGGCTGCGGCCGTTTCCGAATCTTCTGAGTGGCTCAACCTGGGACCTGATCTTCTCGCTCTTTCCCGGCGTCACGTTCTTATTTCTCGCCGCCATGTGTTTCTTCAACGCGGTCCGCATGCCGAAACATCCTTTCTTTCGGATTCAGACCATCGGTCTCGCCGGATTCGGCGTAGTGCTCGGTTTGATTGGCCTGGTAATGCTCGTTCCTGCAGTGAGAATTCGCGTTCAGGATATTTTCTGGTTCTCGGCGAAAGTTGCCGCGTTTATGTACCTGTATATCTGGTATCGTGGCACGTTCCCGCGATATCGCTTTGACCAGCTCATGCAGATGGGATGGAAGGTCCTGCTGCCTATGGGATTGGGCGTTCTTATTCTTACCGCCACGGCGGGATTGTGGCCGTTGATACAGCATTCAATATGGCACCCGTAGCCACACCATTTTTCTTCTACATGCTCTCCGGGATCATGCTCATTGGCGGCATCCTGGTGATCACGCGCAAGAACCCGGTGCATTCGGCGCTGGCGCTGATTACCGTGTTGCTGGCGCAGGCGGGTATTTATCTGATGCTCTACGCTCCCTTCGTCGCTGGTGTGCAGATTATTCTTTATGCCGGTGGCATCATGGTGTTGTTCCTGTTCGTCATCATGCTGGTCAACATCGACCGGGCTGCAAAAGAGAAGACTTTTAACAGCCAGTGGTTGGTAGGAAGTGTTGCGGCCATTGCGTTAGGCGGATTATTCGTCGCGGTTTACATAAAGGGAAATAATATTTTCCCGGAGCATGTGATGCCGGGAGTGGCAGATGACAGCAACACGCAGAATGTAGCGACCTTGCTGTATGGACAATATATGTTTGCCTTCGAGATTGCCTCGCTGCTGCTGTTGGTGGCGATCATCGGAGCCGTGGTAATGGCCAAGAAGAGGATCTGATCGGTAAGACGTAGCTGGTTACGTCTTTTCTTACATGTTATGGACTCCATGCTGCACATCACGACGCTGCATTATCTGGTCCTCGGCGCAGCCCTGTTACTGCTCGGTGTCATCGGCGTGCTGACCCGCCGCAACGTAGTCGTCGTGCTGATGTCGATCGAACTGATCTTGAACGCGGTGAACTTGAACCTGGTCGCTTTCTCACATTATTGGCAAGGAATGCCAGTCCATTTGGGCGGGGGCTCGTTGGCCCTGCACGGCCAGGTGTTCGCCATCTTTGTAATTACTGACGCCGCTGCCGAAGCCGCAGTCGGCCTCGGAATCCTTATCGCTTTCTTCCGAAATAAGGAGACGGTGAATATAGACGAGGTGCACTTGTTGAAGTGGTAGAAGGGCAGCCGTTAGCACTTAGCAATTAGCGATTACCCACGAGAGAGGCCACGCGCTAACTGCTAATTGCCAACTGCTAAAGCGTTCAGTTTTACCAGTGAACGCCGAACGCCGAGTTCCGAATGCTATTTCTAAAATACATCTGGCTGATCCCGTTGCTCCCCGCCTGCGGCGCGGCGATCATGTTCTTCTTTGGTCGCAAGCTGCAGAAGGCCTCGGTTAGCGCGGTTTGCGTGGGCACCATCGTGCTTGCATTTCTTATGGCCTGTGGCGCGGTCCGGGAATATTCATCATGGTCGTCGCAACCCGAGCATTTCCATCAGCCCTATCAAACCATCCTCTATACCTGGCTCGGCACTGACACCGGGCACATGAACTACACAACCCACGATGGTTCTCCAGCCGCATTCCAGGCTGACGCCGGTTTCCTGCTCGATCCTCTTTCCAGCATCTGGCTGCTGTTCGTCACCGGGGTTGGAATGCTCATCCATATCTATTCCACTGGATACATGGCGCATGAGGGTGGGTATTACCGCTTCTTCGGATACCTCAACCTCTTCATGTTCTCCATGCTCACACTGATCCTGGCGAACAACTATGTGCTGTTGTTTGTTGGCTGGGAGGGAGTGGGCTTGTGTTCGTATTTGTTGATCGGATTTTACTTCCATCGCAAGTCGGCGAGCGACGCTGCCGCGAAGGCTTTTATCGTCAATCGGATTGGCGACGCGGGATTCATTCTCGGGATGTTTTTCATCGCCTGGTATTTCGGCTCGCTTCGCTTCACCGAGGTCACGCACATTGCCCATAGCGGACGCTTTGCAATCGGCGATCCCATCATCACCGCGGCCACTCTTCTGCTTTTCGTCGGAGCCTGCGGCAAGTCCGCCCAGCTTCCGCTCTACGTCTGGCTGCCCGACGCCATGGAAGGCCCCACGCCGGTTTCCGCGCTTATCCATGCCGCAACCATGGTCACCGCTGGCGTCTACATGGTCGCGCGCTCGAACGCGCTCTTCGTGCTCGCGCCGACGTCGATGAAGACGGTTGCGATTGTCGGTGCGCTCACAGCGGTCTTTGCTGCTTCCATCGGTCTGGTTCAAAACGACATCAAGCGCGTTCTCGCTTACTCGACTGTGTCGCAACTCGGCTACATGTTCCTCGCGCTCGGTGTTGGAGCGTTTGCGGCTGGAGTCTTCCATGTCTTTACTCACGCGTTTTTCAAGGCGCTGCTCTTCCTTGGCGCTGGCTCTGTCATCCACTCGATGAGCGGCGAGCAGGATATGCGCAATATGGGCGACTTGGGCCACCGCATTCCCATCACGCATCGAACCATGTTTATCGCCACCTTGGCGATCGCGGGCATCTTCCCCTTTGCCGGATTTTTCTCTAAAGACGCCATTCTGTGGGAAACCTGGTCGCGCGAGGGCGGCGCCTATCGCTTCCTCTGGTATATCGGGTACGCCACGGCATTGATGACCGCGTTTTATATGTTCCGTCTGATGTATCTGACGTTTCATGGCCATCCGCGCATGAGCCATGAGGCGGAGCACCACATTCACGAATCCCCGATGTCGATGACCGCACCGCTAGTTGTGCTTGCTCTCTGCGCCGTCGTTGCTGGATGGCTGGGCTGGCCGCACAGCCTGGGCGGCTCGGACCGCTTTACAAAGTTTCTTGAACCAGTTTTCGCCAGTGAAGCCAACGTTTTGCAGGAGCAAGGCAAAGCCGGTCAACTGGCTGCGGGCGAGAAAGAAGAAGAGCACAACACGGGCACCGAGTGGTTGCTGATGGGATTGTCTCTGGCCGCCGCCGGCGTGGGTTGGGGCATGGCCTGGCGCAGCTATCGCCATGCCGACAAGGGTTACACCGAGCCGATTGCAGCTGTTCCGCCGGTCTACAACACGCTGCTGAACAAGTATTACGTGGATGAAGCGTACGATTATGTCTTCACTGGACGTCGAAAACAAGGAAGCGTCCGCCTCGGCGTGCTCGGACTCGGCGAAGGCTCCGCATGGTTTGACACCAACATCGTCGATGGCGCTGTCAACGCCGCCGGATGGTTGACGCGCCTTACTGCAACCATTTCCAGTTGGTGGGACAAGTGGATCATCGACGGCATCGGCGTAAACGGCCCCGCGATTCTGGCGCGCGTCTTGTCGTATCCCGCGCGCATGTTCGAATGGGGTTTGGTGCAGTGGTACGCGCTGGTAATGACCGCTGGATTAGTAGGGTTCGTGTTCTATTACGTGTATCACTGAAGTACGGCTTCTAGCCGCTAGCTCCTAGCGCATTGCCGTTTAGAGCTAGAAGCCAGGAGCTAGAAGCTAGAAGCTGACCTTCATGCAAAACCACATACTCTCGATCATCCTCTTCACGCCGCTCATCGGCGCGCTCGTTCTCCTGTTTGTGCCCAAGGAGAACAAGGACGCGATCCGTTGGATTGCGAACTTTTTCGCGCTCGGCGGTTTTCTAATCTCGCTACCGCTTGTCCCCATGTTCTGGGCGCAGCGGTTCATGCCGGGCTTCAAGTTCATCGAAGGCACGCCCAACAATTGGATTCCCTCCATTGGCGCGGGCTACGTGATCGGCATCGACGGCATTTCCTTTCTGCTCATCATGCTCACCACGCTGCTGGGCTGGATCTCGATTCTCTCTTCCTGGACCGCCATTGAGAATCGCGTCAAGGAATATTACGTCTGGTTTCTGATTCTTCAGACCGGCATGCTCGGCGTCTTCATGGCTCTCGACTTCTTCCTTTTCTTCGTCTTCTGGGAAGCGATGCTGGTGCCGATGTATTTGCTGATCGGCATCTGGGGCGGCCCGCGCAAGCTTTATGCCGCGATCAAGTTCTTTCTCTACACCCTCGCCGGCTCCGTGCTGATGTTGCTGGGCATTCTGTTCCTCTATTTTCATCACCACGTAGTGACCGGCGTTTATACTTTCAGCCTGACCGCTCTCTACGAAACCGCGCCGAAAATCTACTCCGACCCAGCCTACGGTCCCACCATCGCTACGCTGTTGTTCTTCGCTTTCTTCTTCGCCTTTGCCATTAAAGTTCCGATGTTCCCATTCCACACCTGGCTGCCCGACGCTCACGTCGAAGCGCCAACCGCCGGCTCCGTCATTCTGGCAGGCGTTCTGTTGAAGATGGGAACCTACGGCTTCATCCGCTTCTCGTTGCCATTTTTTCCGGACGTGCTGACGCATACAAAAGTTCGCGGCTGGATGATCACGCTTTCGCTTATCGCCATCATCTACGGCGCGCTCGTTTCGCTGATGCAAAAGGACATGAAGAAGCTGGTGGCGTATTCTTCGGTCAGCCATCTCGGCTTCTGCACGCTGGGCATCTTCGCCCTCAATTCCGCCGGCCTGAGCGGATCGGTCTTGCAGCAGATCAATCACGGCATCTCGACCGGCGCGCTGTTCTTGATCGTTGGCATTCTTTACGAACGCCGGCACACCCGTGAGATTTCGGAATACGGCGGCATTTCGAACGTCATGCCGGTGTACGCGACCATCACCATGATCATGTTCCTGTCTTCCATGGGATTGCCGCTCCTCAACGGTTTCGTTGGCGAGTTCACCATCCTGCAAGGTACGTTCATGGAGAACTGGCGCTGGGGCGCATGGGCTGTCCCTGGAGTTGTGCTCGCCGCGGCGTACTTGCTGTGGCTCTACCAGCGCGTTTTCTTCGGCACGGTAACGAACCCTAAGAATGAAAAGCTGCACGACTTAACGCCCCGTGAAGTGCTCACGTTCGCCCCGCTTCTCATCATGTCCTTCTGGATTGGGCTTTATCCCAAGCCGTTTTTCCAGATTCTTGAGCAACCTGTGAATCAGATCGTGCAGAACGTGCACAACCCGCAGGCAGGAGCTGCCGTGAATGCAGCACTTCGACCAGTTGGTGTCGGGAATGGCACGGGTTCAGTCGTCCCAATCAGAACAGACAAAAGCACGGGCTTCATCCCCGCGACTGTGCAGTCCGCCTCGCCAGCGGGTTATGAGATAGCCGCCAATCCGCGCGCCGTAGCGCAATCCGCGAAAGGGAAGAACTAGTGGGCGCGCTTTCTCAATTCAACTTGAACGACTACTTGTTCGCTCTTCCCATCACCCTGCTCACCTTATTTGCGATCGGCATCCTCCTCATCGATTTGATGGTTCCACCAGAAAGCAAAGGGATCAACGCTGTCACGGCCCTTATCGCCGTTGGCTTTGCTATCGTGGGCGTGACGAGAATTGAGCACTGGATGACCGCGATTCGCCTGCCCCCGGGAAGTGGCTGGCCCGGCTTCATGGGCACAATGTTCGTCGACCGCTTCGCAATTTATTTTTTCTACCTGTTTCTCGCGGCCACCGGCGTGTCGATCCTTATGTCGATGCGTTACATGCAGACCGAGCATGAGAACCACGGCGAGTATTACGCTCTGATGCTGCTTTCGGTCGTCGGCATGATGTGCATGGCTTCAGGGTACGATGTCGTTCTTATTTTCATCGGCCTGGAGTTGATGGCAATTTCGACCTACGTCCTGGTCGGATTCCTGCGCCGCGACCGGCGTTCCAACGAGGCTGCCCTGAAGTATTTGTTGCTCGGCGCATTTTCTTCGGGCATTTTTGCTTATGGCCTATCGCTTTTCTACGGTCTCACCGGATCGACAAACCTTCGCGAAATCGAGGGTGGGCTCGTGCGGTTGCTTTCCCGCGACCCGCATAATCCGGTCGCTATCGTGGCGTTGCTCACCACCATCACCGGCTTGTTGTTCAAAGTCGCAGCGATCCCTTTTCATCAATGGGCGCCGGACGCCTACGAAGGCGCCCCGACATGCGTCACCGGGTTTATGTCCGTCGCGGTCAAGGCCGCCGGCTGGGCGATGCTCCTGCGCATCCTCCTCTGGGGACTGATGCCCATGCGCTCCACCTGGGTTCCGCTGCTGGTTTTTGTTTCCATCGCAACCATGACCGGCGCGAACTTCGCAGCCCTCACTCAGACCAACACCAAGCGCCTGCTCGCATATTCTTCCATCGCCCACGTCGGTTATATGCTGCTCGGCCTCATCGCAGGCACGGTGGGCGCGCTCAGCGCTGATGGCGTCAAGGGCATCCTGATCTATCTCCTGGTCTACACCTTCATGAACCTCGGCGCCTTCGGCGTGATCACATCGCTGCGCCATCGCAAAGTGATCGGCGACGAACTCGACGATCTCAACGGCCTTTATTCTCGAGCTCCCGTCGAAGCCGTCCTCATGCTGATCTTTCTGCTTTCGCTCGCGGGGATTCCGCCGCTCGCCGGCTTCTGGGGGAAATATTTCATCTTCCTCAGCCTCATCGAGACTGGACATTATGCGCTCGCGTCTCTCGGAGTGCTCTATTCCGTCTTCGGCCTTTACTATTATCTGAAGATGGCGAACGCCATGTTCATGGGCCAGCCGGAAGAGCGAGGGCTCTTGCCCGTAAGTTGGGCCATGCGCCTCGCCCTCGGCGTAACCGCGTTCGCTACACTCGTGATCGGCATCATGCCCGACCGCTTCATCCAGGTGGTGAACTGGTCGCTCGGCATCGCGCAGAATCCCTCGGTGGCGAAACTGGTCCACTAGAAGCGAATCGAGTTTTCAAGCTCCAATCAATAATCAACAATCAGAAATCAGAAATGCTCGGCTAGCGTAGAATCCGCATTGTTGGCCTGATGAGGTCTTATGTCCGCCGCCGATCCAGATCCGAAGGGTCCTGACTCCGACCGGAAAGAAAATTTCTGGGTGTTGGCTGCTCGCTACAGCCAGTTGGCTTTCGTGCTGCCGGCTGCCCTCGTCGTAGGATGGCTCATCGGCGCGGGACTTGATCGCTGGTTGCACACTACATGGCTTTACTTGGCGGGTATTCTTCTTGGCATTGCCGCGGGTTTTATCGAATTGATCCGCACTGTTATGCGCGACACCAAGTGAATTACGGCTGTAGAAACGCTGCTGCTGTCTGGCTTCGATGCAAGAGCAACCACAAACCGAACCCGGCCTGGCTCAGGCCGCTTCCGAGGCCTTCTACTCGGGTGCTCTTCGCCGCATCCGCCGCTTCATGGTCGTGTTCGCACCGTTGTTGGTCGCCGTTGCATGGTGGAAGTTTGGTGCGCGGCCTGCCGCTGGTTTCGTTTTCGGCTGCGTGATCGCTTACGTGAATTTCTACTGGCTGAAGCGCGTGATCGTTAGTTTTGCAGATCGCGCGACCGGAACCACAGGTTCGCAATCCGGGCAGGGAGTCGTATTCCGTTTCCTGCTGCGCTATGTTTTGATGGCCCTCGGCGCCTATGCTATATTGACTGTTTCACCCGCGAGCCTGAATGGGCTTCTTGCGGGCTTATTTTTGCCCGTCGGTGCCATCGCGTGTGAGGCGTTTTACGAGCTTTACGCGGCTCTGGTTCGTGGGGTGTAATGGCGAACCGGCGCTGCCGTGAATTTAGAATTAAGAACCGAAAAGCTGTCCTATGCCTGAACAACTTTGGTTTACGCAAATTTTGAACAATCTCTTCGCCGCTCCGGTCACGGCGATGCTGCGGGCGTTGCACATAAAAGTCAAGTACGCCGCTGCGCCGATCCCGAACTCCTTCGCCATGGAGCTTCTCGTCTTTGCCTTTCTGCTGATCCTGTTTCTTCTCGTGCGCTCCCGCCTTTCGGTCGACCGCCCCGGCGCTCTGCAACATTGTTTTGAGGCGGTTGAGGGAATGATTCAAAATCAGAGCGAAGAAATCATCGGCCATCACAGCGAAGGCTACACGCCATTCCTGGCAGCGCTCTGTTTCTTCATCTTGTTCTGCAATCTTATCGGCGTGATTCCAGGTTTCGAGTCGCCTACTGCTGTGCCCATCGTTCCTTTGGGTTGCGCGCTTTGCGCCTTCTTCTATTACCAGACTCAAGGATTCAAGCACGCCGGAATCGCCTACTTGAAACATTTTGCCGGGCCGATGCCCGCATTGGCCCCATTAATGGTTCCCATCGAACTCATCAGTCATCTGGCTCGAGTGCTTTCGCTGACCATCCGTCTGTTCGCCAACATGTTTGCCGGAGATATGGTCACGCTGGTTTTCTTTTCGCTTGTGCCCATTGGCGTTCCGATTATCTTTCTAGGATTGCACATCGGCGTTTCGCTGCTGCAGACTTACATCTTCATTCTGTTGACGACGGTTTACCTGCAGGGCGCAGTTTCGGAAGAGCACTAGAGTTTTGGTTAGCGGTATGTTTTTTTGAAAAGGGAACTAAGAACTGATTTTCAAGCCGCAAGCGTGAGGGCGCCTGCACGGTATGGCGTTAACCACCCACTGGCGGTATTTCATACGAGGAGAAACACAATGAGTAAGCTAAGCAAATTGTTTATGGTCCTGTCGGTACTATCGTTCGCCGTCCCGGTCTTCGCGCAGGGCGAAGCCGCGGGGGGGACCAACTGGGTTGCCATCGCTGCAGGATTTTCGATGGCCTTTGCCTCGGGCATTTGTGCGTTGGCACAAGGCAAAGCGACCGCATCCGCTGCCGAGAGTCTGGCGCGCAATCCAGCCGCCCGTCCCGGCATTCAGCTGGCGCTGATTCTTGGCCTAGCTCTGATCGAGTCGCTGGCGCTTTATACCCTGGTTATTATTTTCGCCAAGGTAAAGTAAAACTCAGGTCAGCTTTTTCGAAAGCAAAAGCCTCTATTCGCGTCAGCGAACAGAGGCTTTAAATTTTGTACTGGCGTTTTTGTGGCTGTCCGCGGAGCGAAGCTCCGCTTTCGCAGCTAAATTTTCCGCTCCCCGCTCCACTGCCCGTCCTTGTTTTGCGGGACGTTACTTGTCGCTTCCACCAGCAACCGCCGCAGGCGGTAGCGGCTTTCCAGGTCGGTATTTACGATCTCGAATCCAACTTCATTCACTCGCGCCCGGCGCAACAGCACGTGCGCTTTTATCTTCGAGCGCAAGCCGACCGAAATTTCCAGATCAGCCTCGCTGCCGATGCGCAGGTTATCTTCTTTCGTCCCTTTGCCTCCGCCAAGGCTCAGCTCGCGAATCAGAATCTTCGATTTTCCCCAGGAACTGCCAATCGTCGCGCCAATCGCGCGGGGCAGCACCATGCGCTCGTACCGCCGCTGCCGCACCCACGGGCACGCAGGAGCCGTATCCAGTGGGGCAATCGCCAGTTCCCCCGCTTCGATGCCGCTATCGGCTAAAACCTGGCCGCTGTAACGAGGATCGGTTTTCGACAACGACTGAGCCGCTGCAATCCTCAGCTCCTTGTGATGAATCCACCCAAATCTTTTCTTCGCCTCAACAATCTCCCGCAGCAGCGCAAGAGCCTCGTTATCCCGCAGACGCCCGAGCGACTCGATGGCTTTCACTTGCACCAGAGGCGAGCGCGAAGCCGCTTCGCCGGGCCGCGCCATAGCAGCGAGCGGTGGTGCGGCGGTACTGTCACCACTCATGCCGATTTCATCGATCGCCTCCGGCAGCACCACGGAATCCAGCACTTCGGCGAGTTCCAACAGCGTACGGCCGCGATCCGGCGCAGCACCATAGGCAATCTGCCGAACCACAATGTCGTGATAAAAGCGATTCCACTCCGGCAGGCGCACCGGCAAAAGTTCGAGCAGAGTTCCCACGTCCAGGCGGCTTAGCAGCCCTACTACCGCGGAAGCCTGTCGCGGCTGGCCCATCCGCAGAATCTCCCGCAATTGTGCAAGAGCGGGCGATCCCATTTCCTTGACCAAATCGATCATGCGATCGCATTCGTCCCGCCGCATGCAGCGGAAGAAACGGTCAGCCAGATGTTCGGCGCCTGATTGACACGTGCGCCGCAAAACCGCCAGCAAATCCGCCGGTACCGGCTCACTGCGCAAAGCCTCTTCAATAAACTCTGGAATCCGGTTCTCGACGCCCACTCGCGGCCGCAGATCGTTTACCAGCACCGGACGTTGCTGCAGCAGCATCTCCATCCCGGCGCATACTTCGTTTACGGCTCCGTAATTCCTGGCCTCGCTGGCCTCCTGGCTCAGGCGTACGAAAGCCGCGCTCAGCAAGCTCTGCAGCTCGGCGTCTTTTTCATTACACAACTGCTCGGTCACTCTGCGGATGGCGTTCCCCATCGCCTCGCCGCCCAACCGCGAGTAAAGGTCCGCCACCTGGCCCAATCCAATCGCTGTCTTGCGGCGAGCCTCGCCTTCTTTCGTGCCGAGGCAACTGGAATAGTTATTCAGGATTTCGGCTGAGGTCTGCTTGTCGTCTCGGTCCAACAGTACTTCCACAAACTGCCGCAGGTTGCGCGGGGGCACGCAGGGAGCTTCATTCGAGAGCAGAACCGTCTTCTTTCCGGACTCTGGCACTTCTGCCCAGAACATCCGGTCCAGCATGTCGGCGTGCGACTCCACCAGAATGCCGGCCTTGTTCATCTTGTCTTCTTGCAACTTCAGAATCTGACGCAACGAGTCCATTTGCCGGCTCATGTGCTCCATCATCTGATGCACCGCATTCACTTTGACTTCGCCTTTGGAATAACGCTCCAAGGCGAAGCGGATCGCCATATGCTCGGCCGCCTTCATCAACAGCGGCGTATCTTCCTGCTGTTCCGTCGTAACTTTGGCTGCGAGGCTGCCTAGCAATTGCTGAAGATTCAGCCGCGTGTTGGGGTCGACTTCTGCGAGATCCTTCTGCAAATCCTCGGGACGACTATTCGGATCGTCCTTCACCTGCCCGAATCGAGTCAGAAGCCGGATCGCCTGAACTACCTCTGCCTCCTGCAGCGGCACAACGCCGCCCTCCCACGCCGGTGCAGTAGCCGCTCCTGCTCCCGCGGCTCCGGTTCCTATTCCCGCTCCAGATCCCGCTTCGGGGGCGGGTCCTGCAACCCAATGCCCGGAAACATTTGGGACACTTCCAAAAGGAACCGTGGTTCCACCGGGCTGTCCTTGGCCAACCGCACTTGCGCCTTCGGCCGCCGCGATCAGTTGCAGCAGCTTCTGCGGGTCGTTCAGCCATTGCTTGAATTCGGGTCCCAAAGTTTGCGCGGCAATCTGCGCAGCCACGCTGATGTCGCCCGTCAGAGGATCGGCCGCCACAAACTTCACTTCATTAATTTTGATCGTGCTCTTACCGCTGCCGCCAGCCAGCGCTTCTTTGATTTGCTTCGCCACGTCCTGGGCTTTCGAACCGGCTACCGTGAAAGCTCGCACGAGGCGGGTGAAGTCATCGATGGTAACGTCTTTGGAGAAGTGCAGGCTGGCCAGCCCGGCCGTGGTTAGTAGCTGCCCGAAGCTGCGTTCCGTTTGCCCCGACTCCAGAGGAACTCCATCCAGCAATAATTTGTTGTCGGAGACTCCCAGCAGAAAGCCGCCCTCGCCCGCGGATGGAAGTCCCTGCTGCAGTTCTTTCCATGCGATCTCGAACTGTGCTTCGGTCCGTTTGTGTTCAGGCCCGTACATCCGTGCGTACTTGATCAGGATGTTCAGGCTGTGTACGAAGGCCCGCGCCGATGCCGCTCGGTTGGCATGAAATGTGGTTGCGTCCGTGATAGATCGCTCCTGAGACCGCAGCTCTGCAACAAAAGGGTAAATCCAACAGGTAAGGGTCTGCACATTACGGAGGTAATGGAACCCTCGCTGAATACCGCTAGGACTATCGGGGAACAAGTGGGCAGCTGATGAATGCGACAAGGGTGTTCTCAGGCCACCTCTGCCCTTAGATCCCTGCGGCGCGCTTGAAATCCGGCTCCCGGCAGGCTTTTTGCCGCGCATGCTTCCCGGGACTTGGCATTTATCGCCAATAGCGACGAGAATGGCAACGGAGAACAAATTCAGCGATCCGGGATCCTCGTGGCTTCCACAACCAGCCGTCCAACTCGTACCCCGAAGACCACCGGCCTCCGCTACTGGATGTTGCAGGTTCTGGAGCAGTGTGAGCGTGTCTCTGTCGATTTCGGGCCCGATCCGGTTCACGATCTGCGCGTCTCCCTGCGACGCTGTCGTTCCCTAGCCGATGGCCTGATGGTGCTTGATCCCGCTTCTGACTGGAAGGCGATGAAGAAGGCCGGCAAACAGCTGTTTCAGAAGCTCGGCGCCTTGCGCGACGTTCACGTCATGATGGAATGGGTCGAGAGGCTGGAGCCCGAAGAAACGCCTGTGGAAGCAGCCGCCTCGCCAGCATTGCCGCGGTTTCAACAGAGCGAGGAGTCGGCTTCGCAGCTCGCTGCGCATGAAGACTCCGTCGATCCTGCCGCCCATACGCTACTCGAAATTCTCCGTCGCCGCGAACAAGAGGAGCAACACGAAGCCCAAGCCGCTCTCGAAGAGTTCGACCGCAAACAGTGGCGTTCCTGGAGCAAATCGCTTCCGGCGCGGGCCGCACGCTTTCGGCCGGGCAGCGCACTCTTCAAGCATCTGGCCCTCGAGCGCTGGACGGAAGCTCGCGACCTTCACACCCGCGCCCTTCGTAACCGCTCGCAAACGGCGTTTCACAGCTTGCGCATCGGGATCAAACGCTTCCGCTACATCGTGGAAAATTTCTTACCCGTCGAGCACAAAGCCTGGAGCAACGACCTCAAGAAACTGCAGGACCTTTTAGGCGAAGTCCATGACCTCGATGTTCTTTGGTCGACGGCGGTATCGTGCCGCGTTTTCCCTGATCCCATTTCGCGCAACGCTTGGCGCAAACGAATCCTCGCCGAGCGGACGGCGCGCATCGACGGTTACCGCGCCAGAATGGTTGGCTCTGAAGCACTTTGGAATGTCTGGCGCGCAGCGCTGCCGCAAGGCAAACAGATTCAAGCCCTCGCCACTCGTCGCATGAAGATTTGGGCGAACAGCCTAGATCCCGACTTTGCTCACTCCGAGCGGGTTGCGGGACTGGCTCTGCAGCTCTACGATGGTCTGCTTTCTTCTGGATGGCAGCCTTCAGTCGACGGCGTCTCAGCCCGTTCCAGCTTGCTTGCGGCGGCTCTTCTCCATGATGTTGGTAAGTCAAAAGGTGAGAAGGGCCATCACAAAACTTCGTTCGACCTCATAACAGCGCACGGCAAGCCCCTTGGTTGGAAGCCCGCAGATTTGCAACGTGCTGCCATCGTCGCCCGTTTTCATCGCGGAGCGCTGCCCAGACGGGGCCACAAAGCCTTGCGTGATCTTCTCCCGGATGAGCAGAAAGGGACGATACAACTAGCCGCGATCCTACGCTTGGCCAACGCTCTCGATGCCACACACGACGGCCACATCCGGCGCATTCAAATTGAAAACAGCGAACTGACTGCCAACTTCAATCGTAAGCAACACCGCAACGGATTTGCTCGCACGCCACTCCGCTTTGCCCACAACCAGGCCTTAGTCATTGTCGCCGAAGGTTATTCTGCCCTGGCGCCCTCTGCCCAGACGATCGCCGCCGAACGCCATTTGCTGGAGACCGTGCTCCATCGGCCGGTTCTGATTAGACCTTTAAAGCACACACTGCGTGCATAATTCCACGGACGGCGGATAATCGCTGCGGATCATCGCTCAAGGGAGCAGCTGTTCAATGCCGGCGGCGGCTTGGTTTTTTCTGGAACATGCGCGAATCATATCGGAGTGCTGCAACCTCGCGTACGATCATCCTTTTGTAGTCCGGATGCGCTGTATTAATCAGACAATTATTCTCGCTGGGAGCGAGAACGGAGGGCACCCAAAGCAAACAATGCTCTTTTCTCTGGGCGAATTCATCACCGAACCGGGCAAGCTCGGGAGGCGCTGCTGAGTCGCGCCAGTTGGCCGGAAGCTTGGCGGCTTCGACCGTCTCACTTTTTATGTCACCGGGGAATTCAGCAACGGCTAATACCAAATCATCCGGAGGGTCGCCTTGATCGAGGTGGACAAAATATTCGAGCATCGCGAGAGATTGGTATTCCGACGCATAACTGAGACGGATCCCTGGACTCGACCATCGGCCGCCGAAGAGGTAGGCTCCCTCACCGTCGAATGGAGTCTGAGCGTAAGCCTCGCGCAGCACTCGATAAATTCGACTCAACTAACTCCGCCGTATGCGATGCGGCCCAAAATATTTTCGACCTGGCGTGCGCCTAGTTCCGTATCGATCGCGGCCACGGGCGCGACGCCGCCAAGAGCACGGTTCGGCTGCTTAAACCAGCGTTTCGTGCGCTCCTGATCCCCAAGGTATTCATTGGCAATGGCTACCAAGCGCGCGAGCCTGTAGAGCCGGTCTGATTCGTAACGCGCCAGCTTTCCGCTGCGACGGCGGCGCTGCAGGCTGCGAGCGGAAAGATCCAGCGACGCCGCAAGTTCCTTCAAAGTCAATCCGGATGCTTGCATGAGCTCCTCTACAACGCCCGGAGGAAAGCCGTCACGAATCGCGTCTCGCATATCGCGATCGCTGGATAGGGCACGGCCAAAAGCTCTTCGGCCTCCTAATTCTGCAATCACAGCTCGAAGCTCGTTTACCATTCTGTCGCCTATTATAGCGACAAATGGCGCTGAGATCAACTGCCGTCCAGGGCAGAGGAGTGGCCTGACGAGGTAGCCTTGCAGTCACTTCCGCTGGTCAATCCTTCCGCATATAAACGTGATTGCTTCGCCGGACCACGTCATTCCGCGCTCCAGCAACCGGGAGACAGCAAGTCGGAGCCAGAACTCGACTATTTATGACCCATGCCCAGCTCGTCGCGAATGCTGTTCACTGGCTGCGCCGCTACCGCTGCGGCGTGATTCTTTCCGAGCAGGCCTGCGCCAGCGGCGAGATGCCTGATGCCATCGGCTGGAAGAGCGCCTGCCATTCGGTGCTGGTCGAGTGCAAGGTTACGCGCTCGGATTTTCTGGCCGACCGCGCCAAGCCGTTCCGCCTCAAGCCCGAGCAGGGAGTCGGATGCGAGCGTTTCTACCTGGTGCCCGCTGGACTCCTGCGCCACGAAGAGTTACCGGCAGGCTGGGGTCTGCTCGAACTCCGCCACAATAAAATCGAAACTATCCGGCCCTCAGCCAAGAATCTCCGCACCGCCACTGGCTTCCGCTACGAAATGAATCTCCTTCTAGCCAGCCTCCGCCGTGTCGAAGTCCGGGTCGAGCCACAAAGCATCACCGACTTCCTCAAGTGGAAAAATCGCATGGCCGAATACAATCGCGGCACCCTCCCCGAAGGCCTGGTCTCGGCCCAGGAAGAAGTCAACGTATTCCTGGAACCAGAATCGAACTGAGCTAGAACCACCCTGTGGTCCTAGTGGCCTCTGTGGTTAGGGTCTTGAGTTTGAAAGGGCGGTATAGCGACCGTCGCCGAGGGCGAGGAGGGCGTTTCAACTTGCTGCGCAACTGAGACAGACATGGAGGTTTTCTACAACCTTTCTACAACTCTCTCCGGCCCTCCATAGCTTTGAGCATAGTGATTTCGTCGGTATACTCAATGTCGCTGCCGACGGGAATGCCCATCGCGATGCGCGTAACTTTCACGCCGGCGCGCTTGAGTTGATGCGAAAGGTAAGTCGCTGTGGCTTCGCCCTCAACGGTGGGATTCGTCGCGACAATCACTTCATCTACGTTGCCCGCATCCACCCGCGTGATCAGGTTGGCGATGCGCAGTTGATCCGGCCCTATGCCGTGCAGGGGTGAGATCGATCCATGGAGGACATGGTAGACGCCGTTGAAGTGCTTGGTCTTTTCGATGGAGGAGATGTTGGTTGGCTCCTCGACCACGCACACCAGTCGCTGGTTGCGGGTTGCGCTGGTGCAATAGATGCAAGGGTCGACGTCCGTGATGTTGTTGCACACCGAGCACAACCGGAGGCTGGCCTTCACGTCGCGCACCGCGGCGGCCAGCGCTTCGGCATCTTCATCGCTCGCGCGCAGAATATGGAAAGCCAGCCGCTGTGCGCTCTTCGTGCCCACGCCGGGCAGTTTCTTCAACTCGTCGATCAGCCGTGACATTGGTTCTGCAAATTTAGACATAGAAAATTGAGTGATTGTGTGATCGGGTCATTTAGCGATTGAAAATCAAGTCAAGATTAAACGCATACGCGCCACACTTCGCGACATTAAATCGCTCAATCACCCGATGACTCAATCGCTCAATGCTACAGTCCTATCCCGCTCATCATGCCGCCAAGTGAAGACTGCATGGCACCATCCACCTTGCGCGCGGCTTCGTTCACGGCGGCGAGAACCAGGTCCTGCAGCATCTCTACGTCACCCGACTTCACGGCCTCGGGATCGATGCGCAGGCTTAGCAACTGCTTCCGGCCATCCATCTTCGCGGTGACCGTACCTCCACCCGCAGAAGCCTCAACCACGGTCTCCTGCATTTTCTTCTGCAAGGTTTCGTACTGCGACTTGGCTTTCGACATCAGCTCTTGCAAATTAAATCCGCCGCCCATAAGACCTCGTTGCGGTTTTCCTACCGCTTCTCCTTGTAGTCAATCACCGTGCGAATCTCTGCGCCAAACTTTTCTTGCAGCCGTCGGACAACCGCATCCTGCTCGGCACGCCCTCTGCCACCAATCTTTGTCCCATTCGCTCCGGAAGTTGTGCCGTTGCGCTTCCCTTCGGTCGGCGCTACGGTTGCGCTGGGAACAATCTTCAACTTCACCGCGCGCCCGAGAATGCCGCTGGCGGAAGCAATCGCGAGCCGCCGGGCATCGGGGCCTAGAGACATATCGACGACGGTCTGTGACTCCGCCACTTTGATCACCACTTCGTTGCCCTCAACCGACCACTCGCCTGCCTCAAGCATTGAGACCAGGATTCTTTGATTGCCGTCTGATAGCGCCTGCAGCACAGCGCTCTGCAGCTTCTCGGTAGGAGCGACCGAAACGAACGGCGCTGATTGGGACGGCACAATTTGTGGAGCAGGCTCGGCCTGCAGTTCGAGCGGCGACTCGGGCTGCGAACTGATGTGAAGTTCGGCAGCGCTCTCGCTGAGATTTGCAGGTGCGGTAGCTCCCATGACGACTCGCGCGGGCGGGTTTCCACTGGACAGGGACCGTGGGCCGCCGCCGAGAATCGGATCGGCGGAAGAATCCTGTCTGGGAGTGCCCTTGCGAGCTGAATCAGCCGCGAATGGTGAAACCTGATTACGTGCGGGCGCAGCACTCGAAACGGAAGGGACGATTGAAGGGCGCGAGGGAGTCCGTGGGGCCGCTGCCCCAGGCCCTGAAACTTGCGAAGAAACGGCCACATCGCTCAGCAATTGCTCAATCGGCAGAAGGCGCTGCGCATGTGCCATCTTGAGGAGGCCAAGCTCCAGATGAAATCGCTGTTCTTGCTTGTAGCCCAGTTCGCCGTGAGTGCGCAGCATGATCTGCAGGTGGCGAGTGAGATCTTCCTCGCCGAACAGAGCGGCAACCCGCTCCACGCGTTCACGTTCTTCACTGGAGATTTGCAGCAGGGAAGAGTCCTTGCTGGCAATCTTTGCGACCGTAGCGTTGCGCAGGAAGCGAACCATCTGGCGCGCGAAGTGTGTGGGGCTGTGGCCTTCACTGATGAGGTGGTCAACTTGCCGCAACACTTCATCGCTAGCACTACGAGCGATCGCCCCCATCACTTCTTCGAGAATGTGCGCGGGGGCGGCGCCGACTAAATTTCGCACCGAATCAGCCGTGAGTCTCCCACTGGAAGACGCGATGGCCTGATCCAGAATCGACAACGCATCGCGCATGGATCCGTCGCCAGCCTCGGCTAGCAGTGCGAGAGCGTCGTCATCGGCTTCGATGTTTTCGCGGCCCACCAGATCTCTAAGCTGACCAACGATGTCGTCAAACTTTACCGCGCGGAAGCTGAAATGCTGGCAGCGCGAGCGGATTGTCTGCGGAATGTCCTCGGGCTGCGTGGTCGCCAGCATGAAGACAATATGATCGGGCGGCTCTTCCAGCGTCTTTAGTAACGCGTTGAAAGCGGCGTCAGTGATCTGGTGAGCTTCGTCGAGAATGTAAATCTTGAACCGGTCGCGAGCGGGACGATAGCGGGCGGCCTCGCGCAGTTCACGGATTTCGTCGATGCCGCGATTGGTGGCAGCGTCGATCTCAATGACATCGACCGCGTTCCCGGCGCGAATCTCGGTGCAGGATTCGCAGACTCCGCACGGTTCCGCCACGGGCTTGTCGGACGAGCGGCAGTTCAAAGCCGCGGCCAGAATGCGCGCCACGGTGGTTTTTCCAATGCCGCGATGGCCGCTGAAAATGTATCCGTGCGCCGTTCGGCCTTGCTCGAGAGCATTCTGCAGGGTACGGGTGACGTGCTCCTGGCCGATAACCTCGGAGAATTTTTGGGGACGATATTTACGCGCCAGGACGGTGTAACTCATGGACGGAACAGTCGATTATACGTGATAGGGCAGGGCTGCGCCGCAGGATAGATGGCTGGGATCGGGGTCAGGTGTCAGCTTGTCGCCACGAACAAAGAACTGTCGAGCTTCGCTCGACCGGACAGCCGAGGGCGGCTGTCCCCACATAACCATTCAGTCCGTAATTTGGATGAGAGGCGGAGCACTCTTATCGCTCCGCCCTGTTTCCCGTTAGGGGTTAAACGTCGCAGTGACAAATTGTTGCCCAGTGCCGACAGTTACGGAACAGCTGGTCGGAGTGGTGACAGTGCATGCTCCAGTCCAGCCGGTGAAAGTCGAACCGGTATTCGGCGTCTCGGTAAGCGTGACGGCGGTTGTGGTGGCAAATACACCCGTGCATTCGGTTGTGCACTGAAACACGCCAGAAGAGGGTGAACTCGATACTTGTCCGCCGCCGGTTATCGTAACCGTGACCTCTGGCGGCTCGTTCCAAGTGGTGGCCGGTGTTTGATCACAACGTTCGGTCGTGTTCTGTGCGAGGAACGTGGGCGCCGTGGCCCAGGGCTTGCCTGTGAAGTCGAAGAACTCGTCCATGGAGTAGTCAGTCGTGGTGCCTGGCATGTAATAGGCATCACGTTTGGTGAGTGGAGAGAGGCCAAAGCGGGCTTCTACCATCGCCAGCACTGCGGTAGTATCGCGCACCGTGTGAGAGACGAAGTTTTGCTTGGAGTAGGGAGAAATTACGACTAAGGGAACGCGATAGCCGGTCCATCCAAAGGTGCAAGTGCCCTGCCCGAGAACCTGACCGGGGTTCGTGCATATGTCGCCGGAGCCGCCGTTTTGGCCGGCGACCAGGTCAATTGGATTATTGTCGTCGCCGGGAGGCGGTACTGGCTGCGGCGAGACGTGATCATAAAGACCGCCGGCCTCATCGTAGGTAAAAATCATGGCCGAATCGGTCCAAGTGGGGCTTTGCAAGAAGGGCTGGATGA
>Ga0307476_10000134_pt1 | contig 74140 bp, 43 predicted proteins | sample atmos_gasesECM2C_2_FD_203314 | JGI IMG/M metagenome (GOLD analysis project Ga0307476, IMG submission 203314) | Hardwood forest soil microbial communities from Morgan-Monroe State Forest, Indiana, United States - atmos_gasesECM2C_05 | ecosystem: Environmental > Terrestrial > Soil > Temperate... | reverse complement strand
GGAGTTCTTCGAGAAGTATGCCCAGATGTGGCGCATCTCCGACGATTTCTGGGATGACTGGAAACTCCTGCGGCAGCAGTTTGACTTCACGCGCGACTGGGCGCAGTTCGTGGGCAAGAATGGAACCTGGCCGGATGCGGACATGCTTCCCTTGGGAAAATTGAAAGTGACTGACAAAGAGGGCGGGGGCATGCCGACGAAATTTACCGCGGATGAACAACGGACGGTGATGACGCTGTGGAGCATCTTCCGCTCGCCACTGATGTTCGGCGGAGACCTGCCCAGCAACGATGCAGCCACGGCCGCGCTGATCACGAATGAAGAAGTGCTCGAAGTCGACCAGCACAGCAGCGGTGGACGTCAGGTGCTGGATCGAGGCAATGTTCGCGCGTGGGCGGCGGATGGCGCCAAGACCGGAGAGCACTACCTGGCGGTTTTCAATTTGGGAGATGCGGAAGAAGACGTCGATCTGCGATGGCAGGATGTTGGAATCGCGGCCCGTGCGGCTGCCCTGCGAGACTTGTGGCAGCATCAAACACTCGGCTCAGCGGACGCAGTGCATGTGCGTCTCAGGGCGCACGCTTCTGTTTTGTTTGGAGTTCGACAGTAGAGTGGGAGTGTTCAGAAGCGAACGCCGACCTTACGAGCTGGCCTGAGGAGTCTCGGAAGGCTTGGCTGGCTCCTCCTGCTTTTCGCCATGAAACACCCTTGATATTCCGCGAACGATGCGGCGGATGGGCAATTCGCCTTTGGCGTCGACGAAAAAGATTTCGCCGGTCCGGCTGCCGCGGTAGTACCAGCGCTTGAGCAGGGCGAGATGTTCCATGGTTTCCAGCGCCGACTTTACCTGCGCTGGTGCGATCGAATGCAGAGTCTCCTGTACTCGTGCTTCCATCGATTGAGATTTCGTCTGCTCGGCGGCTTGAATGCTGAAAGCTACTGGGCCGGAGATTCGTCCGCATTCAATGCGGAAGAGTGCGACTGAGCCTGTGAGAGAGCTGGGCTGAATCACGAGCGCGGAGAGGCGGTCGAGGCGCTGCACGATTTCGGGAAGCTGGCTTACGACGGGCTTCAGTTTTTCGACGCGCGCGTGAGTCGCCGCAGCCTCTTCAAACGCCAGTTTGGAGGACGCGGCTTCGCGCTCGGCCGAGAGTTCGCGGAGCAAAGAATCCCCGGCGGAATCGAAATAAGTCTGCACCCGGTTTACCTCCACCGCGTATTCCTGATCGGTGCATCCTTTGAAACAGGGCGCGAGGCACATTTTCATTTCGGAGTAAATGCAGCCGGGAAATCTTGGGTCGGGATGCAGATCGTCGACGCAGCGTCGCATCTTGAAAAAGTCGAGTGAATCGTTCATGAATTTTTCGGCGGCGACGCGAGAAACGAATGGGCCGTAGTAGAGCGAACGTCCGTTGAGCCGGCCCAGGCGCGTGGTGACGGAGGCTCGCGGATACTCGTTTTCGAGATGCAGCTTTACCAGCGGGGCGAAGCGGAAGCGCATGCGGTCGGAGTAGGTCTTCGGGAACGCGGCGCGCAGAATCCGGTAGAGCAGGAAGCCAGATTCGAAATCGGATCCGGTGGTCGTGTACTCGATCAGGCGAACGCGGTCGCGCAGGTTGAGTTTCCTGGTGCGCTCTTCGAGTTGGCCGAGCAACCGTTGCAGGCGGCGCCGCAGGTTTGCGGTCTTACTGACGTAGGGTTCAGCATGAGCGTCCGCCGCCCGCAGAAGAAAAACGGCCGGGGCCTGCGGGACCGCGGAGAAGACATCGGCATCCCTTTCAGGGGCGAATTCCAGGCGCTCGGTCAGCACGAGATTATTCTAGTTTGCGAGCGCGTGGGGTGCACCGGGGAGAACTTCTTTCGCCACGGATTTACGCGGATCACACGGATAAATCTAGGCAAATGGGATCGAACCATGCTTGGAAGGGAGCATCCCTTACCGAAAGCTGGCACTCTTGACCCGCTCACGATAATCCTGGCCTTCCATGGTGACGATGCGGCACATCTGGTGTAGTCGGGAACGCATAGGGTTACCAATTCGATCGCCCAGAGTCTCTTTCTCCGATGCGTACTTCGCAGCTTCCGGGCTTGTAGATCTTGCGTTGTCCGGTCGCTCGCGTTCAACGAGATTGCGGTAGTTGGTCGTGATGATGGTGGTGCGATTTTCGTTGTAGCGAGTGTTGAGGATAAGACTCACAGTGTCCCAGACCCACTCAGTAGGCCGTACCGCGCCGAGTTCGTCCAGCACTAAGACCTCGGTCTCAAATACTGGGCGAAGCACGTCGAATTCCGTCGTTTTGACAGAATCGTTGTAGGAATTCTGAATCTGCTTCAGCAATTCGCGGTAATCATAGAAGAGGCAGGCAATGCCTTTGCCGAGAATCAGTTCCTTGATCATTCCGACGGCCAGGTGCGTCTTGCCAACTCCGACGGTGCCGATGATCAGCAGGCCGGTCTTGTCGAGCGGATACTCTTCTACGAACTTGCAGGCCGCCATGCGCGCCGGGGCTAGCGAGCGATATGGACCATCGAATTCAAAGTTGGAGAGCTCGCAGAGCTCGTAACGGCGCGGGATGCGCGCCGCGGCCATTAAAGACTGCCCCCGCGACCGCAACTGGCAGTCGCAGCGGGTGACACGGCGATCGTTCCGGCTACTCCCTGTGTTGGCGCTGGCTGCGACGGTCTTCCATCCAGTACCCTCACAAAGAGGGCAAACCGCGGGAGCTTTGACTACATGAGGCCCATCCGTCTTCGCGTTCATCATCTTCACATCAGACATCCTTGCATCAGCCATCCTCGAGCCCAACATCTTCAAACGAATTCTCCTGTTTTCACTTTGCACCCGGGGGCTGCTTCTGCGCAAGCCGGAAACCTTGGCTGCCTGTGTACATCCTGTGAAGGAAGACGGTGACCTGTGGAGGGCGTAGGAAAACCCCGTCGGCGGAGCTGGAAAGGCGCTCGGGTAGCCTGAATTCGGGTTGAAGAGGTGCGAAACAGGCTTCCGGCGCGGATTTTCACAGTTGACTTTCGCAGCAGAGGGAGGAGAATACAAGCCGTCAGGTTTCCCAACTCAGCCAGCCAGATTTTTCTTCCCGGTGTAGGCTGGGCACGAAAGAGACCTGCGAGGAGAGACTATGAACAAAGCCGATCTGGTTGACAAGATCGCAGGCGCGTGTGAGATCAGCAAAGCGCAGGCCACGACCGCCATTGACACCGCCGTCGACAGCATTACTGGTGCGCTCCGCAAAGGAGATCGGGTGGCTTTGATAGGCTTCGGCACCTTCTCGGTGTCGCAGAGAAAAGCACGGAACGGGCGCAACCCGCAAACCGGCGCCACTATCAAAATCGCTGCTCGCCGAGTTGCGAAGTTTACCCCTGGAGCCGAACTGAAGAAGTCAGTCAACAAGAAATAATCTGCAAGCCTGAAAGATTTGGCCAAACGGCAGGGGGTCGGCCCTGCCGTTTTTCTTTGCTGCCCTATGTTCGATGTGATTCGCCATGCGCGGAATTCTGTCGCGCTTCGTTCGCGAGCGCTCGGCGCGGATCGGGTCGTGCTAGAATTCGCCCCTACTCTTCAATCAGGGAACCGCGCCTTTGCAAGCCAGTCGGGCTAAATCCTGTTTCATGACCGAGCTCGCAACGAAACTCTGTCTTGCGTGCTTTCGGCATTTTGTTCTCGTGTGTGGCGTTGCGCGTGACGTTTGCCTGCCGGGGATATGGCTGCTATTGGCAATGGTCTCCATCGCCCAGCAAAGCGTTCCAGCACCGCCGTCGTCGCCCGAATTATCGCGAGCGGTCCGGACATGGGAGTTCCTTCCTGTTGTGGGCACTCGCGCGGGACTGTTCGGTAACGAGGCTGGACGATTCGAAGCCTGGGTTTATCCGCTGAAGATCTTTCGTGATTTTCATTTAACTTTCCACGTCGACGATCGAGCCCTGCCCGCCGAGACTCTGGCGCGCACGCTGACGGTTCGCCCCGACGCGGCGTCAATCGTGTATGTCGGAGATTCTTTTCGCGTGCGCGAAACCTTGTGCGTTCCGGTTAACGAGGCTGGAGCGGTGATTCTACTGGACATTGAGACGGAGCAACCGCTGGAGGTGGAAGCCTCGTTCACCGCGGACTTTCAGCTGGAGTGGCCCGCGGCACTCGGTGGAACGTTTGAGGACTGGGACGAAAGGCAACATGCGTTTGTATTCGGAGAGGAAGCGGGAAAGTTTTCCGCTTTGTTTGGATCGCTCACGGCCAGAGACGCGCGGGTCGCCTATGAGACGAACTATTCGTCGACGAACGAAAATTCTTTCCGCCTGGGCGCGACGCCTAAGGGAAAGGAAACCAAGGTACTGGTGTTTGCGGCTTCAGTCACGGGCTTCGCCGACGCCACGAAAACTTATCAGCGCCTGCTGTCTTCGTATGCAGACTCGATGCGGGAGTCAGCGGATTATTACCGCGCTTATCTCGACAAAACTGTGAGCCTCGAACTGCCTGATGCCGCCCTGCAGAACGCTTACGACTGGGCGCGCATAAGCACGATTCAAGGGCTGGTAAACAATCCGTATCTGGGAGCCGGGCTGGTTGCGGGATATCGAACTTCCGGTTCCAGTCAGCGTCCGGGCTTCGCGTGGTTCTTTGGGCGTGATTCTTTGTGGACTTCGTTTGCTCTGAATGCCGAGGGAGATTATTCGACGACTCGCACGGCTCTCGACTTCATCAGCAAATATCAGCGCGCCGACGGCAAGGTTCCGCATGAGATTTCGCAGAGCGCGAGCCTGGTGTCGTGGTTCAAAGACTACCCGTACCCATATGTTTCCGCCGATGCAACGCCGCTGTTCATCATCGCGATGAATGATTATGCATCTCAGAGCGGCGACGTTGGCTTTGTACGCGATAAATGGGACAACGTCTGGCGAGCTTACCAGTTTCTCCGCTCCACTTATGATTCCCAGGGCCTGGTGGAAAATGCGGGGGTGGGGCACGGCTGGGTTGAAGGCGGCCCGCTGCTTCCGGTCAAGAACGAGTACTACCAGGCTGGACTCGGTGTCGCAGCGCTACAATCGCTGTCCAATCTGGCACGCCTCGTCGGAAAGGAGGACGTGAGCAAGCAACTTGCGGCGGAGTTCGATCGCAGCCAGAAAGTACTCGATCGTGCTTTCTGGTCGGTCGAGATAAATAGCTATGCCTTTGCCCTGAAACAGGACAACCAGCGCGAGGATGAGGTGAGCGTTCTGGCAACCGTTCCCATGTGGTTTGGTCTGCAAGATGCCGAGCATGCGAACCAGACGATTACGCAACTCGCGGCGGAAGACCACCAGAGCGATTGGGGCATGCGAATCATCTCCCGGCAATCCAAAATCTATGATGGCTCCGGCTATCACTTCGGCTCGGTGTGGCCGTTATTCACGGGATGGGCTTCTGTGGGCGAATACCGCTATCATCGCGAGTTTCCCGCCTACTCTAACCTGCGGGCTAATGCGTTGCTCGGCGTGGACGGCTCGCTCGGTCATTTCACCGAAGTTCTTTCCGGAGACTACTACCAGTCGTTTTCCACCGGTTCGCCACATCAGATCTGGTCATCGGCTATGGTGGTCAGTCCGATCTTGCGCGGCATGTTTGGCTTGCAAATCGACGCGGAACGGCGCCAGATCGCGCTGTCTCCGCATGTGCCTGCGGACTGGACGTCGTTCGCAATTCGAAATGTGCGCGTCGCCGGAATCGGTGTGGACTTTCGATATCGCAAGACCGCCGACAGCGTTGTGCTCGAAACCAAGCGCGCGGGATCGGGTGATTGTTGGGTCGAATTCTCGCCATCCTTCAGCCTGCGCACCCAAGTGGTCAAAGTTGAATTGAACGGACGAGCCGTTCCCTTCAAGCTGCAACCGAACGGCAATGATCAGCATGTGCTGGTGCGATTTCCCATTGCCGACGGCCTGAGTACTCTGGTCATTCATGTAAAAAATGATTTCGGACTGGCATTGACCAATGAGCTGCCGCCTCTGGGCAGTACGAGCCATGGGCTCCGCATACTTTCTGAAGCATGGAATGCGTCGAAGACCGAACTGTCGTTGCAAGTTTCAGGCCTGGCGGGAATCCGCTACGAGTTGAGCGTTTGGAATCCTGGTCACATTACTTCCGTGGAAGGGGCGGTTCTGAGCAAACCCGGGAAATTGGAAATCCAAATTCCGCCGGGATCGGATTCGTATTTGCAGCAGAAAATCGTGATACATTTCGCCCGGCCATGAGGAAAGAGCGCGCGTACTTTCCCAGGGTGCGGCTCGACCCAGAAAAGGTTTACACTCGGGCAAGGCAACTTCATGCGCTTCGAGGAGTCGTCTTTTTATGCAACGTAAGTTCGCGTGGATTGTGGTGTTTGCGTTCCTGTGTCCTGTGTTCATGGGTCGATCAACGCTAATCGCGGCCGCCCAGATGGCGGACAAACCCACTCCGCGCAAAGCCGTGGCCGGCAAGGCCTCTGCCAGCAAAACGGTCGATGCGGAAGGCCACCAATGGTGGCAGCATGCGGTGTTTTACGAAATTTATCCGCGCAGCTTTGCCGATAGCAACAACGACGGGATCGGCGACCTCAAGGGCATTACCTCGAAGCTCGATTACCTCAAGGACCTCGGTGTGGACGCCATCTGGATCACGCCATGCTTTCCTTCGCCGCAAGTCGATTTCGGCTATGACGTTTCCGACTACGAAAATATCGATCCGATGTACGGATCGCTGACCGATTTCGACATGCTTACCAGCGAAGCGAAGAAAAACGGTATTCGCATCATCCTCGATTTTGTCGTGAATCACACTTCCGATCAGCACAAATGGTTTCTCGATTCGAAGTTCTCGCGAACCTCGGAGCATCGCGATTGGTACATTTGGCGCGACGGAAAGGAGCCCGGCAAGCCTCCAAACAATTGGACTTCGCTTTTTGGCGGCTCCGCGTGGACACTCGATGCAACGACGAATCAGTATTACTACCACTTCTTTTACCCGCAGCAGCCCGACCTGAACTGGCGCAACCCGGCCGTGAAGGATGCGATGTTTGATGTCACACGATTTTGGTACAAGCGTGGCGTTTCGGGCTTTCGTCTGGATGCGGTGGATACTCTGTTCGAAGATCCCAACCTGCACGATAACCCGGTGCTGCCCGGCAAGAACGCCTTGGGCGATCCGATCGAGGAAAATAAATACAACTCGAAGTTACCCGAAGTACATGACGTATTGCGCGAGTTGCGCAAAGTCGCGGACGAAAACAATGGTGTGCTGATCGGAGAGACCTGGACGACCGACATTGCGGAACTGAACAAATACTACGGTGAGGGCAACAACGAGTTGCAGTTGCCCATGGATTTTCTTTTCACTACCGTCAACAAGTTGTCACCCGCTGATTTCCGCAAGCAGATTGCCGCTATCGATTCGGCTTCCGGGTGGCCCACGTTCGTGATCAGCAATCACGACATCGTCCGCTCCTACGATCGCTATGGCGACGGCGTACATAACGATCAAATCGCGAAACTCATGGCCGGGTTGTATCTGACGTTGCGCGGAACGCCAATCATCTACTACGGCGAAGAAATTGGCATGAAGACAACGCCGCCTGCGCGGAAAGAGGACGTGAAAGATCCGATCGGCCGCATCGGGTGGCCCAAGGAAAAGGGCCGCGACGGCGAGCGCACACCCATGCAGTGGGATGAGAGTGAGAATGCAGGTTTTTCGAAGGTTGCGCCCTGGCTCCCGGTTCCTCCGACGGCCAAGACGCATAATGTTGGCGATGAATCCAAGGATCCAGACTCAGTGCTCAACTTCTATAAGAGGGTGCTCAAGCTGCGGCGCACGAATCGAGCGCTGTTGGATGGGACCTACGTTCCCCAGAATCAGAACGACCAGAATGTGCTGTCTTATTTTCGAACTTATAAAGATCAGACGGTGCTGGTGGCCCTAAATATGTCGGGTGCAGAGCAGAAGATGAGCTTTGACGTGAGCAAAGGGGGCTTCACTTCGGCGAAGAGCCTGGTTGCGACTGGCAAGTCCTCAGCCAACGGGGATGTTGTGACGCTCGAGCCCTACGGCGTTTTCATAGGCCAGCTCGTGAAGTGAGAGGAGCATATGCTTGCTAAGAAATCTCCACTCGCAATCAGCCATAGAATAAACGGGTGACAGAATGCACGAACTGTCGATTGCGATGGGCATAGTGGACGCGGCTCTGGAAGAGGCCCAACGTCGTGGAGTGCGAGTCGACGCTGTCCATCTCAGGCTGGGCGCGCTTTCGGGCGTGGTGAAAGATGCGCTGATGTTTTCTTACGGGGTCGCGTGTCAGGACACTCCGCTGCAGGGTTCGCAACTGATCGTGGAGGACCTTCCTGTTATTGTGTATTGCCCACAGTGTCAGGAAAAGCGGACGTTGCCGTCGGTGCAATTGTTTCAGTGTCCGGAATGCGGCATGGCGACGATGGACGTGCGCCAGGGCAAGGAGCTTGAGGTGTTTGCTCTCGAAGTCAACGGGGATCAGGTGCGAGAGGACGACTTGCGGGAACGTGAAGTTCGGCAATCGGAGGTCACGAAGTGAGTGAGCCTCGTCTCGTGGAAGTCCGCAGGAACGTACTGAAGCAGAACGACGTGATCGCGCGCTCTCTGCGTGAACAATTCCATGCGGCCGGAGTGTTCGTCGTGAGCCTGGTTTCGAGTCCGGGCTCGGGGAAGACGACTTTCCTGGAGAAGACGCTGACGGACTTGCAGCCTCGCTATCGTGTGGCTGCCTTGGTGGGAGATCTCGCCACTGAAAACGACGCAGTGCGACTGGCGCGCAGCAAGGCGCCGGTGAAGCAGATCACGACGGGGACTCTGTGCCATCTCGAAGCGGCGATGGTGCAGAATGCTCTGCAGGACTGGGATTTGCATCAGCTGGATTTTCTTTTTATCGAAAATGTGGGCAACCTGGTTTGCCCTTCTTCGTATGATCTCGGAGAGAACCTTCGCCTGGTGCTGATGTCGGTAACCGAAGGAGAGGACAAGCCGCTGAAGTATCCGACGATTTTCAACAGCGCCGACGTCGCGGTCGTGACCAAGTACGAATTGGCGAGCGTGGTGGAGTTTGATTGGAATGCGGCGCGGACGAGCATTCAGTCGGTGCGTCCGGGAATGCAGATTTTTCGCCTCTCGGCGAAAACCGGCGAGGGGATGGAAGAATACCTAAAGTTTCTATTACGCCAACTCGCGGAGCACAGAGCCGTGGTGCACGTCTGATCGATGCTGAAAGCAGAGACCGTAGCGAGCTACCTTCGATCGGTGCCACCTAAATCTTAGAAGCCGTATTTGGCGACGATTTTCTTTTCCTTTTTTCCAATCACTGCAATTGCCGCGTGTTCCGCGGGCAGAGAAAATCCCAGTGTCACTCCGGTGGCCTGATCGCGAAGGCTGATGGCTGAGTTGTTAGCCGAGTCGGAAACGAAGACATACAACACGGAGTCTGCCAGCACGGTAGGGAATACCAGCACGCCCGGCGGCAGCGGCGATTGCATGCTGAACATTGGAGAAATATTCAGGCGAGCCGCGACAGACGTGTACAGCTCTGAAGTGGCTTGCGCGTTTTCGGCGAGTTCCACGGGATAGGCCGTCCAGAAGATGACTCCCTTGCCGTGAGGAGTTTCTTTGAAAGTGGAACCGTCGTCAAAGCAAAGAGAATCCAGCCAGTTCTGTTGCTGTTGACCGAAGGCGAGTGGGAGCGAGCGATCGCGCAGACGGACCGTCGCACTGTGATAGGTGAGCGGTTCGACGTGGGCGGAAAGTCCAAGGTCAGCGGCTCGGTGCACGATCTGCCAGTGCTGGTCGCGATCGACTGGCCCGGTGATGAGCAGGTTGCCGCCAGCATCAACATACTTCATCAGCGCTCGCCATGCCGCGCCGCCCAGCGCCTGTGGAGAGGGGAGGATGGCCAGCTTGGGCGAGCCTAACTTGTCGATCTGATTTTCAGCGATCACGTAAGCGGGCAGGTGCGCGTCGTAAGCCAAGGCGCGAACCGCACGCTGCTGGGCTGCCAACTGAAAATCCGCGAGCGCCGAGTATTGCGCGGCTTGCGATGTAACGATTGCGATCGAAGGCAGTTGAGGATCGCGAAGATGTTCATGCAGTGACGGCGCGAATCGTGCATAGGCCCGCAGAAGCGAGGCCTCCGGCTTCTCCGTGTAGTCGGTGCGGACGGCACCGATCGGAGTTTCGTTGCTCTCTGTCATGTAGGAATTCGTGTTCCATAACCACTCGATGGCGCCGGAACCCTGAATGAACGATGCCGCGATCTTTCGTTCCAGAAGAGCCGCCTCGCTCTCCGGCGTGCGGCGGGCGATTTCGTCGAGGTTCAACTGGCGCTGTAGTCCGGTTTCCTGAATCAGCATGGCCTGTCCCGGTTGCTTGGCGGCCAGGGAGTCCCACAGAATGTTGTCGTCGAGCCACCAGGAATGATTGGTAGTGAAGTCGACCGAGTGGCCCCAGAAGGCGGGAGAGAGGCGGTCCTGAATGCCGCCCTCGTCCTGGCCGACAGTTACAAGCTGTTGCGATCCTGTCGCACGAATCGTATCGCGCATAGTGCGGGCCCATTGAGCGAATGATTCCTGCGCGAACAGAAAATAATCGTTCAACCGGAGTGATGTGGTTCCGGTGTACATGCCGCGCGCCGCGAACTCTTCTTCGGTGGGAAGAGAAATTGTTCCCGCAACGGAGCCGGGAGAAAGATTCCATAGCGCGGCGAGGTTCGCGCGGTCGGGATAACGCTCGCTCAGCCAACGATTCCAGTTTGCGAGTTCGATTGCGTCGCCGTTGGGGCGCGTCTTCCAGAGTTGCTTCGAAAAGCTGGGCTCGTTGATGAGGTCCCACGCCAGGTAGGGCACATCGTGGAAGCGCGCGACGACGGACGAAATGAGAGTCTGCTGGCGGCGGACGGCCGCGGGATCGAGAAAGGCGTTCGTCCCTCCGAGAACGTCGGGCAGGAAGGCGAAAAAATTGAACTGCACCGGCAGGTCGTATTTGCGAGCGGTCATGAGGTAGGCTTCGAGCGTGCGCAGAGTGCGTTCGTAGGGCTGGCCGTTTTCGTCGAAGAATTTGTCCCACCCACTCCACCAGCCGGTGCGGATCATGTTCAATCCCGCGTCGTGAATCTGGGCGAGATCCTGATTCCACACGTACACATTGGGATGATCGAAAAAGAGGCGCTGAACTTCGCTCGACATGTAAGTTGTGCCGACCACCGCGAGAGGATGGCCATCGAGTTCGAAGTAGTCGTGATTCACGCCAAGGTGCGGGCCGGAACGGAGAAACGATTCGTCGCGGATCCAGAATGCCGAATGGTAGATGGCGCGAACGTGGTCGCCTTCCGTTAACTGCGCTTCGATGATGTAGAGTCCTTTGCCTGCAGGGGGCGGAAGCGCGACTGTTTCATCCGACAGGGCCGGTGCCGTGACGCTCGCGCGATTCGAGGGCTGCGTTTCGGCATACGTCGCAATTTTCAACGATACAGGAGCCGTGGGCGCTTCGGCGGCGTGCCACTGCACTTGCAGTTCTACGGGTTCTCCTGGCAGATACAGCGGCAACGCCGGGCGCACGGTGAATTGCTCGGCACCTTGCAACGCCCGTCTAGCAAGGGATTGCATGAGGTTTGCATTGTCGAAGAATTCGGGGGTGAGTTCGGCATTCACAAAGATCCAGCGTCCGCCGTCGAAGCCGTTCCGGTAGTGATCGACCTGGATCGCCGGCGCCGAAAGTTTGCGGCCACTCTGCGTGCCCCAGGCGAGAGCGTCGAGGCGCGCGTCGATGGAGCCGGCGGCGCCGCCGCGATGGTAAAGGTCGACCGCGCTTAGTCGGATGACCGGGCTGAAGGCGCGCTTCCAGACGAAGGCAGGAAGTTGCAATGGCAGCTCGGAATTAGGCTGGAACTGCAGTCCGCTGGAGCCGGGAGTTTCCTGATACTGGTCGATCATGAGCGGACGGATGAATCGCACGCTGTAGTCGCGAAGGTGCCAGCTGCCGGCGTCGCGGTACGCGGCACGAGTGAATGGCATGCCGCCGAACACGAGGAGATTGCCGCCGTGATCCAGGAACTGCTTGATCGCAGGCCATGCGTCTTCCGGAAAAGACGAGCCATACGGAAGAACCAGCAGGTGGGTTGAGTCTGCGGCCAGTGCGGCTGAAAGGTGATCGGCATCGGCTAGATGAGCCCCGGGCAAAGTTGCGGCGAATTGTGGGGAGGGGCCAGTTGAGTCAGCCACGGGGAACTCGGGTTCGCTGAACACAACTGCTGCGGACATGCTGGACTGGGCCAGGAGTGTAGCGTGGCTGACCAGGAAAAACAAGGAAGCGACCGCCAAGAGTGCAGGTTTTAACATGAGTATGGCCTGATGAACGCCCGACAGGCGAAACGATTGCAGTCTCGGGCAAGGGCAGGAGATTGTCAAGCTCTGTCAAGCTAGAGAAACGATTTTCTAGGGCACGGATTTGATGCTGAAGTTCATAAAAATGGGCGGAATCGCACTCCGCCGATGCTATGATGACGCGTCCGTTAATTCGCGCATCTGGATTCGTACAATCTGATTCGCACACTCTTCGAAGGGTGGATACAGCACTCATGGCGATCGCGCCCCCCAACACTTCTACCACCAAAGTCGCGCCAAGCGGTTCGTCCTCATACGGCGGCGCTTTGGCAGTCATCACCACACTGTTTTTCATGTGGGGTTCACTTACTTCGCTGAATGATGTGCTGATCCCCTATGCTCAGCATGTTTTCAAGATCAAGCTGGATGCCAGCATGCTGATTCAAACGGCGTTCTTTTCTGCGTACTTTGTTTTCTCAATTCCGTCGTCGAAGATCATCGACTGGATCGGATACAAGAAAGCGATCATTGTTGGCCTTTCGACGATGATCGTCGCGTGTTTGGCGTTCTATCCTGCGGCGAGAATCCCCTCCTTCCCGTTTTTCCTGGTCGCCCTGGTGATTCTTGCGACGGGAATCACGATCCTCCAGGTCGCAGCGAATCCATATGTCGCGATCCTGGGGAACCCGAAGACTGCGTCCAGTCGCCTGAATCTTACTCAAGCGTTTAACTCACTCGGTACCACCATTTTCCCTTGGGTTGGCGCGCACCTGATTCTCGGAACCACCGCGACCGCCATTGTCCGGAATCCCTCTCAAGAGGCAGATGCAGTGGTGAGGCTCTACGTTTATTTCTTCAGCCTAGCACTGTTGCTGCTGGCTGTCGCTATTGGCCTTTTTAAACTGCCAAAGATCGAGTCTGCCGAGCGACGCATCGGAGAAAGGGTGGAGGACTCTGTTTGGAAACATCCAAACCTCATTTATGGTGCGATTGGGATTTTTGTTTACGTAGGTGGTGAGGTCGCGATTGGCAGTTCCATCGCGAATTACCTGGCGTTGGATAACATCGGCGGCTTCATATCATCTTCGACGATTCCCGACGCCGCCGTTCGCTACCGCTCTGCCTTGGCGGAGGCAGCCAAGTACATCTCGTTATACTGGGGTGGGGCCATGGTGGGCCGTTTTATTGGATCAGCTCTTCTTCAGAAGATTAAGACGAGTACATTACTTGCCTTTGCGGCGATTATGGCCGCGTTGCTTGTCGCGGTTTCTGTGCTCAGCACTGGACACATGGCGATGTGGTCGATCCTGGCTGTCGGGTTGTTCAATTCGATCATGTTTCCCTGCATCTTCACTATGGGTATCGATGAGCTGGGCCCGCTGACTGGGGATGGGTCTGGCATCTTGAATATGGCGATTGTGGGGGGTGCCATCATTCCCTATCTCGTCGGGCGCGTCGCGGTGCTAATCAACAGTAATTACTACCCTACAATGGTTCAGGGAGAGACCAGTTGGGGGCAGGGCATGCACTACGCGCTCATCCTTGCGACCCTGTGTTATCTCTACATTCTGTTCTTTGCCTTGAGTGGATCGAAGCCAAACAGCCAGCGATACGCTAAGGCTTAATGCACATCACAAAGCGGTTAAGATGGTTGGATGACATTTGCGAACGAATTGAATACTCGATGGAAGATCATGGCGCAAATTAAGAAGCCTGGACAAAAGCCAGCCGTGATTACCCTGAAAGCCGTTGCCCAGCATATTGGACTGACTCCAGGCACGGTATCTGCGGTCCTCAACGATTCGCCATCGGCACGTTCGATTCCGCAAGAAACCAAGAATCGAATCCACGCGGCCGCCAAGGAACTCAACTACCGTCCCAATTTTTTCGCGCGCACACTGCGCAACAAACGGACCTACACCATCGGAGTGATTGCGGAAGAGATTGGCGACTCCTACAGCTCGGCGATCATCAGCGGGATTGAACAGTATCTAAGAAAGCGTGATTACTTTTTTCTGACCGTGGTGCACCGGCATGACCCTGAGCTGCTGAGCCGATACTCGCAATTGCTGTCGGAGCGCGGAGTCGAGGGGATCATCACCGTCGATACGACCGTTCAGGAAGAGCCGATGCTGCCGACCGTTGCCGTTGCCGGCCACAAGAAACTGAAGGGCGTCACCAACATTACGCTCGACCACGTCAAGGCTGCGGTCCTCGCTCTGAACCATTTGAAAGAGTTTTCCCACGTGCGGGTTGCTTTCATGAAAGGAAATCCGCTCAGTTCGGACGCGAATGAACGCTGGGACGCGATCTGCCAGGTGGCAGCAGAGATCGGGATGAAGATCGATCCGGAGCTGACGGTGCAGATCGATGCCAATGACCCCACACCGATGTTGGGATATCCGTTTGCCAAGGAATTGCTGGCGCGCAAGAGGCCGTTTACAGCGTTATTTGCCTACAACGACATCTCGGCGATCGGAGCGATTCGCGCGTTGCAGGAGCAGGGACTGCGCGTGCCTCACGACGTTTCGGTGCTGGGTTTCGATGACATTCCGGGAGCGGCGTTTCACACTCCGAGCCTGACCACGGTGCAACAGCCGCTGAACCGAATGGGCGAAGTCGCCGCCCAGGTTCTGCTGGAACGAATTCTGGACAAGAAAGAGTACACGATGGACATCGCGATCGAACCTGAACTGGTTGTGCGGGAATCGACCGCGAAGGCCAATGGTTCCTTCTAGCGCTGCGCTTCCGATATAGTAGCCGCAGAGCCTGCGGCTCTATTCATGCCCTCCTCTCACCCACCCAGCACCTCAACCTCCGCTCGACCGCTTACGTTCGCTGCCTACGCATCGTTCGTGCCGATTGGAATTGCGACTGTGCTGTTGGGTCCCATGCTGCCAGTGTTGTCGGCACGCTGGTCGCTGAACTACGCACAACAAGGTGCGCTGTTTACAGCGCAGTATCTGGCTTCGACGGTGGCCGTGGCGCTGTCGGGCGTGCTGGTCACACGCTGGGGATTTCGATTTGCCATCAAGACCGGACTTCTGCTGATGAGCGTGGGCGTTGGTTTTCTGCTTGCTAGTTCCAGCAGGGTAATGGGGATCCTCTGCATCGGAGTTTACGGAGGAGGTCTGGGGCTGGCTGTTCCCGCCGCGAATTTGCTGGTGGCGGCGGTGAATCCCGGTCGTCGCAGCGCGACATTGAATCTGCTCAATTTTTGCTGGAGTGCGGGAGCTGTGGCATGTCCGTTTCTTGTGGCGGCTGCTGTGAAGAGCCATCAGGTCCCACTCTTTCTAGCGGCGGTGGCCGGGTTCGCACTGCTGATGGTGATTGGGATTGGCGTCATGCCCGCGTCGATTGTCGAACCGTCCGCGACCCAGGGCGCGGAGCGCAATTCAGTCCGGCCTGCTCCATGGCGCCATCACGCCTTGCCGGTGCTGGCTGCGCTCTTTTTTCTGTACGTCGGTGTCGAAAATGGTTTCGGGGGATGGGTGGCCTCGTATGCGAAGAGCCTGGGCACCCTGACGCCGACGATGGCGGTAATGACCCCGTCATTTTTTTATGCGGCAATGATGCTTGGGAGATGGCTGGCGCCGTCACTGCTGCGCCTGGCGACCGAAATTCGGCTGGTGAAAATCGGACTGCTGGTCGCTTGTGCGGGGATGGCCGGACTGGTTCTGTCGCATGGCCTGCGCGGCATAGTGGCAAGTGCTTGCCTAGCGGGTCTGGGGCTCTCGTACGTGTATCCCATTACGATTTCACTTCTGTCCGGGGAGTTTGGCCCTGACTCGTCGCGTCTGGGGTCCATCCTCTTTACGCTGTCGAATATCGGAGGAGGATTCCTTCCGTGGATGGTAGGTGTTTCGTCGAATCATTTCGGTAGCCTTAAGGCGGGACTGGCCGTTCCGCTGATCGGATGTGGGGCGATGTTGGCTCTCTACTTCAGAGAGTGGAGCGTAGCGATAGCCGAGCAGAATGCCGGTGTGCCGGCAGTCTAGGCGCGGACGAGTCTAGCCGCCAGACGCGCCAACCGGACCAACCGGTAGAACGGAAATAGCGGTGCAGGAAGACGAACCGCCTGCCACTCGCCCGGCCCGGACGTGAAGACAAGGCGCTGCAGGAATCGCAGGCGATCGGCGGGCCGCTCCCGCAGGCGCATCATCAGGCGGAAGTAAGCGAATGACTCTACGTTGAATGCGGCCTCGCTCACGATGTGAGATTGGATCTCGTCTGCCAGTGCCAGCGTCGCAGCGTCTTTGCCGAGCTGCACTTGTGCTGCCGGCGGAATCGCGGCGCCCAACAGTCGATTGGCCACAAGCATGCTGACGTGCACGATGCGCAAAATTCCTAAGGCCGTTGCCTGCGATTCGATCCGGCTCCAGTTCAAAGTCGGCAGAGTCATAATCCGCGCAAGGTCGCACAGCCATATCAGGCGTGCCCATAAATGTTTGGCGGCGTGCGCCGACAATACGAGAAGCAACTCCTCAGGTGATGGCGTCTTCATCGCGTGGCCGGCGACCGTAACCGTCGCTGCCCTTCGGAACATGCCTTCCATATCGAAGTCGATTGCGTAAAAGCGAGGTTGGATCGCCCACTGCACTTCGAGAAGATTCGGTCCGGCAGCGCCATCAAAGGCATATTCGTATCCGGATTTCAGATAGGCGCGCTCCTCAGCCGATGAAAAATTCAGGTGAGGCGTGTAACCGAGTTCGCGCACTGCGTCTTGGATGCGTGGCAAGTCCCGCAGATGAATCAGCAGATCGATGTCCCCAGCCTGCCGCAACGCAATGTCGCCGTAAGCAAGTTCCGCCAGGGCCGGGCCTTTGTAGGGCAGGACTTCGATACTGAGAGATAACAATCGATCGACGATTCGAATCAACTCGCGCGATAGAAATAATGCTTTGTGCAGATTGGTCCGATAGCTCTGCTGCAGCGCGGACATCTCCTCGGCCGGAACAGCTCGTTCAAGGTCAATCGCAGCTTGATGGAGAAGCGGAAGAGTGCCGTGGCGATCGGCGAGGTCGAGCAAAGGTTTCCAACGGATGGGCTCGCTGGACAACAGACGCAGGCGCTCGATTTTTTCCTGGCGGGGAATCCCGGAGCACGCGGCTAGTAAGAAGGACCACTCGGCTTCGAGTGTGGCGCTGTTGGCCAACAGGCTAGTCCCTGACATGTTTTCAGGTGGAGCGGTGGATGCGACTCCGAATCATGCAGTAGCGCCCGCAAAATTCGGGAGCGTTCGAATCTGCACCAGATTACGTGCCTGATTTACGGCGGCGTGCTTCTTGGCCAGCATGTTGGCCGAGGGAATACCGGTCCTGACGAAAGATTTCTCGCAATCCTGCGAAGACGGTCCGCGCATGTTCCCTTCGAGGTACGCGAGCCCCGGACAGCGCGTGCAACTGCCAACATGCGTGCACGAGGGACAAGTCGTCAGATCCTTCAGGCGGATGGAGCGGACCTCTTTCATCTGGTCGGAATCCCGCCAGATGTCGACAAAGCGCTGCTGCCGCACGTTTCCGGTGGAAAGAGGAAACTGCACGCAGGGAAAGACTTCGCCATACGGCGAAACGTAGCAGGCAGTGTGGCCGGCGCTGCAGGGCGTGGATTCCAGTTCGCTCTCGCCCGCAGGCGCGGGGATCGCACAAAACTCGTCTGTATCTCCTACTAGAGCCGTGTCGCGGAAAACCTGGCGCAGTGTGCTTTGATCGACGCCCAAGTCCAGAGTGGAGCGGTTGCCGTCCATCATGGGCGTGATAGTTGGGTCGAGAGTGCATTCGACGCCCAGTTCGGCGGCCAGGGCTCGCACGCCGGGGTAGTCCTGCATGTTCTGTCGCATCAGAACATTAGCGATGATGACCCGCAAGCCTTGCGACTTGAGAAAGCGGATCGCATCGACCGAACGCTTGAGCGATCCGGGAATCAGAGTGATGCCATCGTGCACCTCCGGCCGGTGCGAATAAATACTGATCTGCACCGATTCCACGCCGAGATCGCGGATGCGGGCGGCCTCGCGCTCGCGAATCAGAACGGCGTTGGTCTTAAGCTTCACGCAAAACATCAAACGGCGGGCGTGTTCGAGAAGCTCAAAGAAATCTTTACGAAGGAAGATCTCGCCGCCGCTCAGTGTGAGAATGAAGACTCCGGCCTCGGCCATCTCATCCATCAGATGCTTGATTTCCGCCGTGGACATCTCGCCGTGATCGTCGTGATCGAGATAACAGTGGACGCAGCGCTCGTTGCAGCGGTAAGTCAGATCGAGCTGTACGTTGAACGGAATGTTCAGCCGCTGCGCCTTCTCGGTCATCTCCTGCAGCAGTCCGCTCATTGTGACTCTCCAGTTCGGGATTCTCCGGCCGCGGCATTTCGCGGTGGAATCGGTTCTTCTGAGATTTGCAGTATCTCATGGCTTGCCAGTTCCCGAGCCAGACTTTCGGCGTCGTGTAGCGCCTCGGCAGGCTCAACCTCGAAATCCGCGCAGATGCGGCGCTCGACGATCTCGTCGAGCGGTGTAGTGCCGTCGGCGGATTGCCACAGGATCGTCGCCGTCTTGTTCAGGGTGAAGAGCGTGGAGTCGCGGCCAGACATGATCATCATTTCGCCGTCAAGACCGCGCGCCGCGACCTTCGGGTTGCGTGCCATATAAAGCCTGCTCATCCAATCAACTCCCAGACCCGGGCATCGGGCACAAACGTAAGCCGCGATACCGGAACCCGGCTCACAAACTCGAACGCGGAATGAAAAGTCGCTTGTACCAGTTCCTCATCCTCGGCGAAAAACAAAAGATTAGCAAGCAGAGATCGCGCCGCCTCGGCGGGCGGGATTGGGTCGATGCGATTCTCGGCGCCCTTGGCTAGCAGGTATAGTCCGGCGATGGGCGCGGAAACATTTTCGCCCAGCTTGGCCAGTTCGCCGGTAAACGGTGTCCCGTAGGCAACGTAGCCGGCATCTCGTTTGCGAACGTAGGAAATCTCGTCGGTCAGCAGCGTGGCGTCGGGAGGAGCCAGTCGGGAAATGGTCGTCTTGCCCGCCTCGGAAACTCCGGCGAACAAGAACGCTTTGCCATTGCGGATAGCGCTGGCGGAGTGCAGCAGAAAACCTCCTTGGCGCGCCAGCACGAGCGTGTGTGCGATGCGAAGGACCGCGTCAATGGAATAGGGATTGGCGGTCTGACGAATCGTGCCCCGGCGCGAAGCGGGTTCCCATTCGGCGCGAAAATCTCCCCGCTCGAGCGTCCAGCGGCCCCGGTGTTGGGTCACGCGCACGACCGCCTCAGGATCGGCGAAGCGAGTGGGTGTGAGTTCAATCTCGAAGTCAATCTCTGCAAGCCGCTCAGCTGCAGCCTCGCAGTCTTCCCCACTTTCCACGGAAGTCACAAAACCGTCATAGCGGTCTTGCAGCATGCTGAGGAAAGCCGGGTCGGTCGTATGCACGCGTACCGGGATGCCCCCGATTTCAATAACCAGGCTGAGACGTTCGACTTCGGTAGTTAACTCGGGCAAGAGACGGTTCGATCCTAAAAATCCTTAATTCGAATAGTGTTTTAAACTGACGCGGTTCGAACTTGCGACGCTTAAAACTGCAACGTTGGACCCGACGAAGGACCGTGCAACTTTTGCAGCATGCTGCGCACGCCCACTACCACGCGAGCAGCGGACGACGAACGCCGAAGCACCGCCGCGACGGCGCGTTTGGACAAGCGCATGCGACGGCTCGGCTCGATGCATCTCCCGTTCCTTACAATGAAAGAAACCCTACCTAGCACGTCACTTTCAGGTACGGGCGGATCTGCGGTGGGCATGGCGTCCCCACGAGTCAAAATTGCTGCGTCGTGCGGCTTGCGCTTGGCTACGACGCGATGTGCGAAGAGGCGACGGTCACGGCCGAACAGGACGATCTCACCCTTTGAAGCGGCGTCGTTAGACATGCGCTCGATCACGAGCGTGTCTCCAGGCCAAACGGTGGGCAACATGCTCCATCCCGTGACGCAAAGGCGCAAACTGCCCGACGAGCGCAACACTTCCGCTGCCAGTTCGCATTTCAGGGCGTTCGCCTCGCCCAAGGTGGAAGTGGATGAATTCATGACACCTTGGAATTCAAGGTGCATCCGCCACCCGAGTTGGCAGTCTTTCCGCACGAGAGGGCGGTGGTCACGAATACCTTCTCGTAGCGGAAGGATGGCTTTTCGTAAGGCTTCTTGGCATCGGCGGTCCGTGCATTATCGGAGGACATATCGTTCATAGTCATAGAGGAACCTATCTGTGTCTTGATTCTAGTCTAATCCCGGCTGTGACGCTTGAACGGCGCAGCCGCCGGTGCCGGATGTTCCGCAAACCTGATCGCTCAGAGTGGTGAAGTATATCTGAGACGTGCCCGCGAGACTCCCATTCACCTCATTGTCCACGATAATACCGCTCGTGCCTCCAGTGGATGCGAGAGCAAGAGTGGGTGCGGGTCCGGCGTTGGTCCACACGACGGTATTATCCGAAGTCGTACCTCCAGGGGTCGCGTTCCATGGGGATGGTTGTCCAGTTCCCGTAGTCCCCGTGTTGGTGGTGGCCACTTCGACATTGCCGTTGGTGTCGAGGATGCGGGCGGACGTGGAGACATAATGGTGGGAGGCCTGCCAATTCGCAATGGTCATGGCCGTGAGCGCGCCCTGATCGATCCAGACGAGAGTACCGCCAGGGTGGTCGATTCGCGTCCCCCCGGCTGAATTGGTCCAGTTGGGTGGCGTGGCTCCGGAAGTCCCACCCGTTATGACTGTTTCGACGTGGAGTTTGGAACTCAGGATCTGCTGGCCCACGGTATAGGCCGTATTGGCCTTCCAGGGCGCGGAGACGAAATTGAAGATGCATCCGCCAGCGCCGCACGCGGTAGCTACTCCGTTGTCCTGCACGCTTACGAAGAGCCGCTCTGAGAAACCGCCCGTGCTGTTTGGGTTTGGAACGTCGGCGACCGGTGAGCACGGCACAGTAGAGCTCGGTGAGGCGAGCGGCGCAATGGAGAGGCCGAAGCCGGAAGCTGGCATCGCGCCCGCCTGAATAGGGATCTGATAAAGGGTTGCGTTCCCCCCGGTGTTGCCGCAAACGTACAGATTTCCGGTCGCGTTGACGGAGTTGAAGTACGCGCTGTCGAAGCCCCCGATGTACTCGGGGTTGGGATTTGGAGTTGATCCCGTAAACGTGCTGTTTCCAACCTCAGCCTCAGATCCTGGGGCGCCTGCCGAGAACGTAACAGGGAGCTGGTAGACCGCCGCGCAGTCTACTCCGGAAGTGCAGTTCCCGGTTCCGTCGCTCGATGCGAACACGTACACGAGGCCGTTTGTCGAATCCACGATCGGGCCTTCCACGATTCCCACGCCGAAGTCCAGCTGCGCCGACGCGGTCACCGCGGCGGTTGTAGAGCTGACGCTATACAGTATTCCGCCGGCGTCGCCCACGAACACGTTCTTGGAGATGCGATCATAAACCGGACTGGAAAGTGTGTTGCCCGAGTTAACCTGGACAGGGAACCCTCCGACATGCACCTCTTTCGGTATGCCATTGAACACACCCGTAATTTTGTGGAGCCAGCCAACGGCTCCGCCCACCCAAGCCACATCATTGGTGTAATCGTAGAAGATCGACGAAGTCGTGTCGTCGGTCGCGACTAGGAGCTGGTCCCTCAGAATGATCGTCGTCATGCAGGGTGCGGCGCAGGCAGAGTAGGCAGCTGGGGGCACCGCTGTTGGAAGCACCGGAGAACTGACGGTCCCCGTCGAAGGCGCCCATTTCACGACTACCAGAGTACCCTCTTGGGCTGCGTTGGTTTGAACGAACGCGACTTGCGAGCCATCCCGCGAAATCAGCGGAGAAGTAAGAACCTGGCCAGCTGTGTTGTAGGCCCAGTAGACGGATGGCACAGTTCCCGTACATCCCGAATACAGGTTGTCATACGCCACAATGTTCGCCTGATTCAGAGCGCCTGACAAGCCTGTACTGAAGACGACAAAATCGGGGGTTGCTGCTGTGCCACAGTTTGCGGTGGTGCTGTCGAAAGAGAACTTGGCGGGATAATTGCCCGCGCCGACGCTGCCGCCCGAGCCCAGATCCTCTGACCAATCGCCCTTGAGCTTCCTGCCGCCCCGGTTCGGGCTTGCAGGCGCAAACGCACCTACTACCTCTTCAGCCAGGCTTGCGGGCAGCGTGAGCGCCTGTTCGCGGCGGTGGAGTTGCTGCTCGTAGCGCGGGTCCTCGCTCACACGCGCGAGTTGCTCCGGCGAACCTGGGCGGGAGAAGATGAGATGACGGTGACTCCAGTCAGTGGGCAAAGGCATTCCGTGCTTGGCTCGCTCACTTGCATGGCCGGTCAGCACCCAGCCCAATACCGCCAATCCAGACAAAGCCACACCCAACCGGAGAAACCGTGCGGTAGTACCATTCATTGTCCTGACTCCGTGGTTCGCGCGAGATGCAAAGAATTGCGGGCGTGCTCAAATCGTTCTGCTAGTTCTGCGTCGTCAAATCCGTCCTGGTTTAGCAACCCGGTTTAATTACCGGTTCTGGTGAAGCCGCGTCGGGAAGACCGATTCTTCGCTCAGGCTGATGGTCTTCCCACACTTGTAAAGCTCGAAACGCCAACAGAAAGTGGACGTAAGCCTCCCGTTGGCTGGCTGGATTGCCGGTGATTCTACTTCTATTCGAGGCGCAACGCAAACAAGTTTTCGCGGCTGGTCTGGCGTCCCATGTCAGCGGAGAAGGGGCGACGGTACTGGGGTTCCGACGAGGAGTGGGGGCGGCGGGGCGGGATTGAACCGCCCTCTTCCGGCCGGTTGAAGCCGGACGTTTCGCCAAGACTACTTCCGCCGCGCGCCATACTTTCGCGGATTAACGGCGATCCAGTTGACCGGGACGAAAGTTGTCACAAAAGCCGAACACGAATCTAGCTCACTTGCGCGAGAACCGCGCGGGCGCCCGACGAGCACCGTTTCGAGCGCACTCAGTGATAGCAAAATCTCACAGCCTCCCCTGCGGCCAGCGTTTGGTTGATGGGAAAAGCGTACGGCTCAGGATCGCTATCAGGCTTCGAGAGCATGACATTCTATTCCTTAGGCATTGCATCACCAGGTTTGTCGTTTGGCCAGTTACCACTTCTTTGCTTGTTGCGAAATCCGAAACAGCTGAGCAACGCTCCGGTGCAAATTACCTTTGGATGCCGCCGAAATCTGACGATCATTCACGATTTACACACATACCCCTTACAATAGGGAAACCTCGGCCGACCACGACGCCGTCCAGCAGGGACAATAAATTTTAGGGTCAAGACTCGCACAGAGGCTGGTGAATCAGATTGGAAGGATACGAGAGGGTAGCAGAGGAAATGGAACAAGGAGCGCATGCCAGTAAAGTCAGGAATGTTCTGACCCTGGAAGAGCTTGCGAATCTCGCCGCCGAGGGCGGCCAGCCCGCGGAGACATTGATGAACGTCGTGGCCCTCATCGCCAAGAGGTTCCGGACCGATGTGTGTTCGGCCTACCTGCTCGAACCGGATCGCGCCAATCTGGTGCTGGCGGCGACCGTGGGACTTCGCAAGGAATGTGTCGGCAGTTTGCGGATGGCGGTCAATGAAGGCCTCACCGGCCTGGTGGCCGAACTGGTCCGGCCGGTTTCAGTCGAACAGGTAAAAAACCATCCGCGCTTCAAGTACTTCCAGGACGCTGGCGAAGATGCCTACCAGTCGTTCCTAGGCGTCCCTTTAATCGATCGCGGAGTACTGCAGGGTGTCTTGGTGGTTCAAACCATCGAAGCGCGGGTGTTCAGCGAGGACGAAATTCGCATGCTGACCGACGCGGCCACGCAGGTAGCACCGGTGGTGAGCGAAGCCCGCACTCTCGATCGCTTCATCGCTCCGCTGCAGGAGCGGCTGTGGACTCTGGCGCGCAATTTGTGGTGGAGCTGGGACCACAACTCCTCCAGCCTGTTTCTCGATCTGGATCCGGCGCGATGGAACGAGCTCAATCACAATCCGGTGGCGCTGCTGAGCGAACTGCCTCTCGCCAAACTTGAAAGCCGCGCAGCTGAGCTCATGCTGCACAGCCGCGTGAACTACGCGTATCGCCGTATGCTGGAGTATCTGGAAGCCGATCGCACCTGGGGAGCGAAGAATGCCGGAGTCCTGCGGCCGCACCCGGTGGCCTATTTCTCAGCGGAGTTTGGCGTGCACGAATCACTGCCGGTTTATTCCGGCGGCCTCGGAGTGCTGGCCGGAGATCACATCAAGAGCGCGTCAGATCTGGATATTCCACTGATCGGAGTTGGTCTCTTCTATGGCCAGGGCTATTTCCGGCAGAGACTCGATCTCAACGGGTGGCAGCGGGAAGAATATTTGAAGACCGACGTCAATCAGATGCCGATGGAAGTTGCGATCGGAAAGGACGGTCGGCCAATCGTGGTGGAGATCGAAACCCGTAGCGGACGGATACGGGCGAAGGTGTGGCGCGTGGATGTAGGACGCCGCGACCTGCTCCTGCTCGACTCCGACGTGGAAGGGAATGCTCCCGAAGACCGCGAGCTGACATCGCGCTTGTACGGCGGCGATCTCCGGATCCGCATTCGCCAGGAGTTGCTGCTCGGCGTCGGCGGATTGCGCGCGCTCAAGGCCCTGGGAGTTTCTCCGGGCGTCCTTCACCTCAACGAAGGCCACAGCGCGTTTGCGGTCTTGGAAGCGATCCGCATGCGCATGGAGGAGGAAGGTCTCGCGTTTGACGCAGCCGTGCCGCGCGTCTCGCGCGAAGTCGTTTTCACCACTCACACTCCGGTGCCTGCCGGGCACGACCGCTTCGATGCTGGCCTGATTGAAGAGCACATTGGACCGCTTCGCGAAGCGCTGGGGCTCTCCAAGGAAAGTCTGATGGGACTCGGCCGCGAGAATACGAACAATGGCGACGAATTATTCTGCATGACCGTGCTGGCGCTGCGGCTCTCGCGGCGCGCCAATGCCGTTTCGGCGCTGCATGCGGAAGTGTCGCGAGCCATGTGGACGGGGCTGTTCCACGACAAGGTGGAGGACGATGTCCCCATCGGACACATCACCAACGGCGTGCATGTTCCCTCGTGGCTGGCGCCGCAAATGTTCCGCCTTTACGATCGCCATCTGGGCACGGACTGGCACCAGCGCAGCAGCGAAGCGAAGATCTGGCTGGGAATCGAAAACGTGGACGACGGCGAGCTTTGGGAGACGCACCTCAACCTGAAGTCGCAGTTGATCGAATTCGTGCGCAGGCGCGCCGTGGAGCAGGCGGAACGCCGGGGAGAATCACCTGAGGTTTTGCAGCGCCTGGAGCGCGCGCTCAGCCCGGATGCTCTCACCATCGGATTCGCCCGGCGGTTTGCTACCTACAAACGCGCCAACCTGATCCTCACCGATATGGAGCGGCTGGCCTCGATGGTGAACGACCCCAATCGCCCAGTGCAGTTCGTGTTCGCCGGCAAGGCGCATCCGCTCGACGAACCCGGCAAGCGCGTACTGCAACAGATTGCCGAGTTGATGCGGGACCCCAAATTCCGCGACAAGTTCGTGTTCGTCGAAGACTATGACATCAACGTCGGGCGCCATTTTGTGCAGGGCGTCGACGTGTGGCTGAACAATCCGCGCCGTCCGCTTGAGGCCTCCGGTACCAGCGGTCAGAAAGTCGTGCTCAACGGCGGCCTGAATCTTTCCGTGCTCGATGGCTGGTGGGCCGAGGCTTTCGACGGCATGAACGGGTTTGCCATCGGAACTGGCCGAACTCATTCGAGCATGAGCGTCCACGACACGCGCGATGGTGAAGACTTGATGCGCACGCTCAGCGAGGAAGTGATTCCTCTGTATTACACGCGTGATCGCGACGGACTTCCTCGCGGGTGGATCAAGCGAATGAAGCGCACCATCCGCACCCTGGGCTGGCGATTCAATGCCGATCGCATGGTGATGGACTACACCCAGAAGTGTTACGTGCCCGCAGCGGGAGGCACGTCGAGCGAGATGCGGGCCAATTCGTAAGAAGAACCTGTTGTCGCGATCGATCCGTCTGTAGTTACGGCCGGTTACTTCGTTTTCAGAATTCCACCGAGCGCGCCGAGTGTGCCGTCGATGGGACCCGTTTTCAGGTTCGTTATGTCCAGCCCCAGTATTTTCGCGATCAGGGGATACACGTTTACGTTTTCAAACGGTTCCAGAGTGATCCCTGGGCGAATATCCGGACCGGCAGCGAAGAAAATCGCTTTCATCTCTGGCATGCGCGTGGCGTCGTAGCCGTGCATGCCTACCGGGGGATGTTCGGCGCCGCGAGGATCCGCGATTGCGTTAATAAAATACGGGCCCGTTGGAACGACCACGGGGTCGCCCTCCCGGGGATTGCTGTCGAAGTGAAGGTACGCTGGCACCTGCGCGCGGCGATACGCCGTGAACTTGTCGCTCTTTCCTCGTAGCGCTTCGTAAACCTTCTGCGCATCGTCATCAGACTTCGGATACATGACCGGACCGATGATCTGTGCAAATGACGATGCATTCAGACCGTATTCATCCAGGTGAATGGGCGCGCCTTTCACCTCCACCATTCCATGGTCGGCCAGCACGATCAAATCCACGGGCAATTTCGATTCCTTGATGCCGTCGACCAGTTTTCCGATCTCACCATCGAGTTCGTGCACCGCGTCGGCCACCTGCGGACTATCGGGACCATAACGGTGTCCAGCGGAGTCAGTGTCGGAAAAATAAAGCGTGATCATGTGCGGCCGCTGCTCCGGCGGAAGATGCAGCCATGCGATGACCTGCTCGACGCGCTTCGGGTTGGGAAAACTCCCGTCGAACTTCAGATAATAAGTGGGCCGAACTCCCTGCACATCCGCTTCGGAACCCACCCAAAAAAACGATGCGGACCGCATGCCCTGTTGCTCGGCCAGCACCCACAGCGGAGTTCCGCCGTACCAGGTGCCGTCGCCGACCGACTTGGAGTCGTGATAACTGTACGTATCTTTCCTGGCCGGATCATAAAAACTGTTGGCCACAATGCCGTGATGTTCCGGGTAAAGTCCGGTCACGATCGTGTAGTGGTTGGGAAACGTGATCGAGGGATATGCGGGAAGCATTCCCTCGGGTGCGCTCGCGCCCTGAGCGGCCAAAGCAAGCAGATGATCCGCGTGATACTTCTTCGCGTAGTCGTAGCGGAAGCCATCGAGCGAAACCAGGATGACATAGGGCTTCGCCATCTGCTGCGGAGCATTCGGCCCGTGCTCGACGGTAATGACCGGCGCGATGACGGCAGAGTTGACCGGAGCTGAGCCCTGCCCGTGCGACGACGCCAGCAGCCAGCTTGCAGCAAGCGTGAAGCAGAGAATGCGCCTGAACGTGAGGCTTGCGATGCGGTGCAGCGAGCTTCTTACGGAACTTCTCAGCAAAGCGTGCATGAAGGATCTCCGAATTTGCCGGCGGGAGGATTCACCGTCCCGATCGCCCGCTTCTTAAAGTTGAAGCGAGCGATCGGGCGGCCAAGTATCGATGAGTCATCTCAGAACGTCAAGTGCAGCGCCATCTGAATAAAGCGCGGGCTGCCGATGGTGTGCTGCAGCGTGCCCAGATTCCCCGTGGGTGGGCAGACGTAGGCCCCGGTGCTGGGAACGCATGGCGTAAAGTAAGACGTGCCGTAATTCGATCCGTATTGCGGTGGGTTCTCAAAGTACGGATTGAAATCGACGTTGTTACTCGGGATGTCGAAGCTTGGATGGTTGAAGATGTTGAACGCGACTACGTCGTATTTGAGCGCTACGCCTTCCTTGATCGCGAAATTCTTCGAAAGGCCAAAATCGAATCGATTCTGGAAGGGAGCGCGGAAAATGTTGCGGCCCCCCGAGGTATAGGGAGTCTCGTACGCATCGCACACAGCCGAGACGGGGTCGCACGGCGGCACTCCACTCGCCCCCGGGGCGATCGGAGTGGGGATTCCAAACGCGGCTGGATTCAAAACCGGTTTCGCCCCGTTTACTCCCGTAGTTCCCTGCAGCCGTGGGTTGCTCGCAGTGGCGCCAACTCCTCCCACCGGTACGATGGGATTCGTGATGGCATCCTGGCCTCCGCCCCAGTAGACGCTGGCGGCGCCTCCGGAGTAATCGATCACGCTATAAGGTTGGCCGCTTTGCAGGACCGTCACGCCGTTGAAGGCCCAGCCGTTCGCCAGCTGTTTTTCAAAGCCGTGCGCGCCCGCAACCTTGGGCAGTTCATAGTGATAGACCACCGTCAGTACGTGCGTCCGATCAAAATCCGAACTGCCGTAAGCCGAACGGGGATGGTTAGGATCGTTGCCGTTGAAGAACAGCCCCAGACCGCTCTGTTCATCCAGCGTGTGGGAATAGGTATACGAACCGGACACTTGCAGGCCGTGGCTCATTCGCTTAGTAACGTTGAACTGCAATGCGTCGTAATTGGACATGCCTACCGCGCGATTGAAGACCGAATTTGGGTCGTAGCCGATGTATGGCGCGCGCAGAGCGGCATTCCCTGTCCCGTAGCCATCCACGAGTGCGTTCACATTTTCGGCGGCCAACGCCTCCGATGCGGGAACCGTGGCCAGGTTTGCCGGCGTGCACGACTCGTAGTAAATCACACCGCAGTTCACGTTGTAGCCGTAAGAGTAGTTCTGGGTGTAGTTTCCCCCGGAGAGCACGGGATTCTGAGGCGTGGCGATTTGGGCCTGATTAAAGGGCAGCGGAATCGTTTCGTGAACTCCGTGGTTTCCCACGTAGCCAAACGTCACCACCACATCGTTGCGAGGCTGCCATTGCAAATCGAGCGTCCAGTTCTCTGAGTAAGGCAGAGAGTTCTTGGGATCGTAACCGCCAAACAGAAATGGTCCGCAGCCCGATTCGCCGAGGCTGGCGCAGTAGTTGGTGTTGTTCGCCACCAAAAGGTTGGCATTGGGCAGCAGAGCCTGCACTTGAGAAAGATTCGTCGGAGGCGGTGGAGGGGGCGCCGTTCCGAACGGTTGCCCGAATGTGCCTCCGGCAATCGCATAGAAGGGAACGACGAACGGCTCATCGTCGGTCACGCCAAAGGGCCCGTTGTTGCCGCCGCCGGCGGGAGGCGAGAATTCCGCAAAGTATTCGCCGCGATCGTAGTACATGCCGAAGCCTGCCCGCACTACGATATTGCGAACAAAGGAAGGACTGTAGACTACGCCGATGCGCGGAGCAAATCCCCACTGGCGGCCAGTGAGTGTGGAATTGCTGACGCCCTTGGTGCCGAACGCCTTATTGTTTCCGGCAATCACCAGGCCGACGTTGTTGATTGTGTCGCTGGCAGCGTCATAGGAATAATCCTGGCCGTAGAAATTGGCGAGGTTCCCGTACTTCTCGGTCAGCGGACCATCCCAATCCCAACGCACGCCAACATCCACCGTCAAGTTCGATTTGACGCGAATATTATCCTGCGCATAGGTGCCCATCTGCCGGGTGCGATAGTAGCGGCTGCTGGCCCCGCTAAGAATTTGCGACGCGTCCTGCCCGCCACAATAGACCGTGTTCGGTCCGCAAACCTCGCCGGTCAGAAAACCGGGGAAGTTGGCGAACGTGATGCGGGCAACGTCGTTGTCCTTGTTGATGACGTTGAGCTGCAGGTAATCAAAGTTGAAACCCACCGAGACCGAATGTGCGCGATGAACCCATTTCAGGTCGCTGGCCACGTTCGCGTTGTTTTCATAGAAGCCCGCGTCCGCGAAGTTGTTCACCGGGCCGAGCGATAAACTATTGCCGCTGCCACCAAAAGCGTTGTCTTCATTCTTGATATTGATGCCGGGGAAAAGAGTTGCGCCCGGAGTACTGATCTGCACGGTAGACGGATCCAGAAACTGGCTGGTTGAGGCGTAGTCCTTCATTCGAAGAAACCCAAACCGCTGTTCCCATGTGAGGTTTGGAGTGAGCGAAGTCGTGTTGTCAAGGGAGAAGGTCTGGCTGCCGGCCACCAGGCTTTGAGGAAAACCGAGCAGAGTGCTCTGGGCGAACGGCGTGGTGTTGGGATCGCGCTGGAAATAGTATTTCCCCGCCAGCCGGTCTTTCGCGCTGAAAATGTAGTCCAGGTTGCCGTTGACTTGATCGGCACTGAAGTGGGAACTCGGTCCGAGAATGGTGGTGTCGCCTCCCTGGTCGGGATTCGTTGTGCCGAAATTCGGAACCCACCAACTGCCACCAGGCGCCTTCGTGTTCATGATGGCCAGGGCCTGCGTCGTGACTTGCGATGCCTGAATATTGAGGCATGGGGGATTTGATCCGGTGCCGCAACCGGGGGCGCTGAATACGGTATTAGCAATGTCGGCCAGGCCCTGCGCCGTACGATTGTTGTCTGTGAGCCCCGCTGGCACGGCCACGATCGAACTGGCCAGCAATTGATCGGTCACTCGCTGCGCCTGATACGAACCAAAAAAGAAGAGCTTATCTTTGATGATCGCGCCACCGATGTAACCGCCGTCGACGTTGCGATGCAACTCCGGACGCTGAAGCTGATTGAAGTTGAAGAACCATTCGTTCGCGTCCCAGCCGGTTTGCTGGTGGTAGGCGTAAACCCCACCGTGAAGCTGATTGGTTCCGGATTTTGTGGTGGTGCTGATTTGCGCTCCGCTGTTGGCGCCCTGCGAAGCGTCGTACATCGCGGAGTTTACGTGTATTTCCTCGATCGTCTCGGGGGGCGGCGAAGGCAACGCCTCACCAATTGCACCGTAGACGGAAGTGCTGGTCGCAATTTCTCCACTAGGATTATTGCCGTTGCCGTTTTCACCAATGTTCACCGCGACCCGGCCGGAGCTCACCTGGCTGGTGGATTTGCCGTTAAAAATATTGTTGGCATTGACCCCATTGAGTTCGAAACTGTTGCTCGTGTCCCGCTGACCATTGGCCCAGATCGCCTGATTACCCAGGCCGGCGTTGGTGCCAGCGGTGTTGAGCAGATCGGCGCTTACGCCGGGGCTCAGAATCGCCAACTGCGTGAAACTGCCCGTCCCGAGCGGCGTCTCGGTGATCTGCGATTCGCTCAACGTGTACCCGTTGGTCGTGTCGGTCTGGTTCAGCAGCGGCGTCGCTTCCACCGTCACGGATGACGAAACCTTGCCAGGCGTGAGCTTCGCATTGATCGTCGTGGTGCGATCGCCTTGCACCAGGATCTGCGGATGGACGTCGGTTTCAAAACCATCCTTAACGAACTTCACTTCGTAGGTGCCGATCGGCAGGTCGGCGATGTTGAACGAGCCGTCTGCCTTGCTGGTGGCCGAGACTTCCAAATTCGTGGCCAGAGCGCGAGCCTTCACCTCGACTCCTTGAACCACGGCGCCAGAACTGTCGGTTACTTCGCCATTGATCGACCCCAACGTTTGCTGGCCAAACGCTAGCGATCCAAATGTGACCAGAAAAGTGGTCACCAAGGCTCTAAAAAAAAGGGAGCCGAAACACTTCTGCGACGAGAAGTCATGGGCTAAAGAGGAATTCACGGGATTGCCTCCTGAAATTCCGGGAATTCTATTCAAACCGGAAGCGATAGTTCAAGGAAACAACGTTAAAACCTGATGAAAAAACGAATAAGCAGTAGCGACTCCCCCGCGGCATGCCTGGGTTCACCTGCAGGAGGAGTCAATGAGCTACGTCAGAGGGCTGGTTTCGAAGGCAGAATTCTGAGCTGTTTGTTTCCGAACCACACTGATCCCACAATCGGCGTCAGCGTGAATCGTGAATTCTCGGCAACACGAGGAGCATAACCAAACATATTCAAGCCCGGGCTTGCGTTCGTACGGCGCATTTGCCGGAGATCTGCCCCTCGCGAAGGCCGCTTTGGAGTCAATCAAGTAGAGTTTCCCTTCGTGGAGATAGCGAAATATATTCGAACATTCCGGACTTGCGCACTTAGAGAGCATACAAACCCCGAAGCTAACGTGAAGAACCAACAAAGTTTTGGACCAACGCGGCGATCTCGTCAGCGGCCGTGTCCAATGCGAAATGACCGCCATCCACAATGTGGACTTCAGCGTTCGGCACATCCTTGCGGTAGCGCTCCGGTTCGCCCGAGTCGAACGAGAGCTCATACTTGCCCCAGATCACCAGCAGGCGCGGCTGCTTCTCGCGCATCCAAGCCTGCCATTTCGGGTAGGAGTCCACATTCGTTCGATAGTCGTAGAACAGGTCGCTTTGAATCTCGGCTTGGATGGGTTGGTTCAGGAAATGGAATTCATCTGTCCAGAGATCGGGATCGTAGCGTTCGACGTTAGGATCGTCTCCGACGTGGCGGGTGCGCGTGGTGGCGAGCGACAATAGATTCGTGCGCAGCGCGGATTCGTTGGGCGCGCGGTCGGCCCAGAAGGCGCGCCGCGTCTTCCAGTTCGCGCCCAGGCCTTCGTTGTGGGCGACGGCGTCCTGAACGATGAGAGCCTCAACGCGATCGGGATGCTGCAAGGCCATACGAAAGCCCACGGGGCCACCGTAATCCTGCATGTAAAGCGTGTAGCGTGAGAGCGCGAGCGCTTCGGTGAAGTGATTCACGATCTCGGCGCAATGATCGAAGGTGTACGCGAAGCTTTTCGGGTCGGGCCAGTCACTGTGTCCGAAGCCCGGATAATCGGGCGCGATGAGGTGATAGCGATCGGAAAGCCGGGTAAAGAGAGGCTCGAACATCCGCGAGGATGACGGCAGTCCGTGCAGCAGAAGAATCGTCGGGGCGTCTTTTGGACCGGCCTCTCTGTAAAAAATCGACAGCCCGTCAACCTTTATCGTGCGGTAAACCGTTGCGTGCTTCATGGGAGTCCCTTCCTTGGACTTTGGCCAGCAATCAGAAGACGTAAGGACTGTAAAGATCGCCATCGTGACAACGCAGGCAGCCTGCAAACCGTGATTCCAACGGGGCCATGAAAAAATGTTCATCGCGTGCCTCACCCTTGGCCGGTTCATTGAACCACCGCTCGCGGCTGTTTCTGCTGTCCGCATCACATTGTGAGAACGACGCGAAACTCTGCTTTGCCGCTCAGCATGCGCGCGTAAGCCTCCGCCGCTTTCTCGAGCGGGTAGGTTTCAATCATGGGCCGAACGCCGCTGAGTTCGGCGAACTGGAGCGTATCGTCGGAGTCTGCCGGAGTCCCCGAGGACCAGCCCTGAAGGCTTCGACTTCCGTTGATGAGCTGTATGGGCGTGACTTCAATCGGATCGAAGGCTGCGCCGACCACCAGGAGCTTTCCGTTCGGCCCCAGGCCGTCGATCAACTCAGACATCGCTTTCGAGCTTGGAGCGGTTGCGAGAATGGCCTGTGCTCCGCCGAGCTTTTGCAATTCTTGTGCGGCATTCGTTGCTACGGTGTCGATGTAGATGCTCGCGCCGAGTTTCTTGGCGAGCGAAGCGTCCTCAGATCCGCGGCCGATCGCCACGACTTTATAACCGAACTTCTGCGCGAATTGAATTCCAAGGTGACCCAATCCTCCGATTCCCTGCACGGCAACCAGATCGCCGGGAAGTGCGCCACTGTGGCGCAGCGAGTTGTAGGTGGTAACTCCCGCGCAGAGCAGCGGTGCGGCGTCGACGCCGCTTAAAGTGGCTGGTATCGATACCAGCGCTTCGACGGGAGCGACCATATATTGCTGATAGCCGCCGTCATAGCTGATGCCGGCAATTTTCAGATTGCGGCAATTGCGAAAGTCTCCGCGCCGGCACTCGCGACAGGTGTTGTCCTGCCCGCCATGCCAACCGACGCCGACCCGCTGTCCTTGCTTCCACGCGGAAACATCTTCACCGACTTTATCGATGATGCCCGCCACTTCGTGTCCGGGAATGCGCGGATATTGAATTCCGGGCCACAATCCCTCTTTCGTGAGTACGTCGCTGTGGCAAACGCCACAGGCCTGCACCTTGATGCGCACATGCCCTGCAGTTGGTTCGGGAATTGTGCGGTCGACGATCTGGAAGTCTCCTCCGGCGCTGGGAACTTGCGCGACTTTCATTTGTGTCACCTTCATGGGTACGACTCTGCTTGTTGCCATAACTCCTCCTCTAAAACTTTTCCATTCTTGTTTGCGACCTAGCTCGCGGGTTTCTGACTCGATCCGAACACCGCTCCTAAGCGCGCACTTTCTTGGGATGCTTCTACCTTTCGGAATGGTGCGTAAAATGTCCGGTCCCTTGGGGCGAAGACGCCGACTCTAGCTTTCAATCTCGAAAATGACTTCCAGTTCGACCGGGACTCCGAGCGGAAGGCTCGCGACTCCGTAAACCAGACGGCAGGGATTCCTGTCTTTGCCGAAAACGTCCTGCAATAACAGGGAAGCCGCGTCCGCCACTTTCGGCTGATCGCGAACATCTCCCACGGTGGCGACCGACACCCCGAGCCGGACGATGCGTGTAATCTTGTCGAGCGATCCCAGGTATTCGCGCGCGACCGCGAGAACGTTCAGCGCCGCGAGATGGGCGGCCTTGCGCCCCGCTTCCACATCGAGTTCCGCGCCGATGCGGCCAACGAATTTCGCCGCGCGGCCTTCGGTGGAAAGCATCCCCGTGAGAAAAAGAAGGTTACCCGTCTGCACGGCTTCCGCGTATGTGCCAAACGGCTGAGGCGGCTCCGGGAGTTTTATATCCAGTTCTTCCAGCCGCTGTTCCGCGCTGGCTGGCGCACGGCCCTTGAGAGTTGACTTGGCTTTTGAATTCGCGTTCATTTCTTTCACTCCTCGACGGAGAATCGATGTTCAGCTCAGTAGCTCAGTTTGTCGCTGGCGCTCGAAACGCCGCGGAATTTCCTCGGTATTAAGGCGCATAACCGGCGAAAACGAGTCTCGAGTTTTAGCAGGCTCGTGGCATGGGAAGCTGGTTTCGAGTAGGCGCTGTGCCGTTACCAATCACATCAGAAGGGTGGGAGCGAAACAATTGGACGATGGTATTGGCGATACTTTGGTATCAATCGACGCGGGGAGCTGGGTTCGATGATGCGGGTGCTCAAGCGCTCGGTGTCGACGGGACGACGCTGGCGAATTTGTGCCGAGGCTACTTCGCGGGCGTAATCATGATATTTCGAAAAGCGACGTGGCCGGCCTCGCTGCCTTGCAGATAGATAGGTCCGGGAAGGCCTTCGTGACTATCCAGGGCGCCGCCGGTGATGCCGGGGATCTCCTGATTGGCGATAATGGTCTGGCCATTTTGCACGACCGTGACCATTCGTCCCACGAACATGATGTCGTAGGTCTGCCATTCGCCGGGCCGGCGCGGCTGTTCGGGTGAGGCCGCCAGGAAGCCATATATGCCTCCGGTGCGCATGGTCGGCCCTTCGGGCTCGGGATCGTCTTCGATTTGAAGTTCGTAACGGCCGCGGAGGTAGACGCCGCTATTCGATCCTTTTGCGCAATTGAACTCGACGTGTAACTTGAAATCTTCGAACTTGGAGTTGCTGATCAGTTCAGGACCGTGTCCAGGACTTACGAGCGTTCCGTTTTCGACGGTCCATGCCGCCGTTGCTTTCGGATCGCTCGCCGTCCACCCGCTCAAATCTTTCCCGTTGAATAATGGTATCGGCGTTCCCCACTTTGGAGCGTTCGTTCTCTTCAGCGATGGCGCTTTCTCGCCCGTCCACGTCCACTGAGTTTCGTCGGGACCGGTAGTGGTTCCCACCAGCGTTTTCCCAGAGAGTTTGCCGACAAAGATCATGTCGTCTTTCCGCTCTTCGTCTTCCTTGGGAGAAACGAATGTGATCTGGCCATTCGAGAGCCCGCACTTCGGGAGCGGCCGCGCGTGTCCCCAGCGGCTCACTATGCGAGCTTTGAGCTGGCCGTTTTCTTGTGTGATCTCCAACCATGAGGGGGCTTCACGAACCGGAGTCTTCAGGGTCAAGTCCCAACGTCCCAGAAAAGGCTGAATCGACGCAGTAGTGTCGGCCGAGTTCTTCGGCGCGGAATACGCTTGCATCGAAAGCACGAGGAGCAACGTAGTTAGCGCGAGTATTTTCGGGAGTAGAACGGCATCATTATGATTTCCGGTCAATTGATTTGTCATGAAGCCCCCTCCAGCACGCGATTGTAATCGCTTGGCTGGCGAAGTGACAGCGAAGGAAATGATAGGCAGTGGTGCAGTTTTATTCGGGGTCATCCTGAGCGGAGCCGTTTTTCAGGCGTGGCGAAGGATCTCCCGCTTACGCAGCCTAACGCGTAAGCCAAACTGCACCACCACCAAACGATAACGGAAACTGCGCGGCCTCAATCCTTGAAAGCTGCCACCTTTCCTCTCAGAACCGTGATAGATGCTTTTGGAAGCGTGAACACAGTCTGCGGACTTGCGGCCAGCGTGGTCGCGATCGGAGCGTGATCCGGATCCGCATGACTGTCTGGGCCGTCGTTGATCCAGACATACTGTTCACTTCCGAAAGTCACAAGCGTCACGGGGTTTGAAAACGAGATGCTCTGCTTACTTTTGGAGTCGTCAAATTGCACGCGCACGGTATGGGCGTTGCTCTCGTCGCGGTTCACCAGCATGATCGACCAGTTTCCGTCAGGTCGATACACAGCGTAGGACGTCACCAGCACGTTGCCCGCGGCATCCTTAATATCGGTTGAAGACGGGAACATGTGATGCACGCCGGAGCGGTGCTGCACCCACTCCTGGTTGATCATGTGAGCCGCGAAGTAAGGAGAGGTGTAACCGTTGATGTCGTAGTCTTCGTTCGAAACAAAATTCGACCACGAGGCCCATCCCAGGCAGGTCTTCTGCACGCCTTGCGGCTGAATGGGCGAGTGATAGAACGCGGCGCCTCCTCCCTCAAAGAAAGAGCCGACATTGTCGGCCAGCCAGAGTGCGGCGAATATCGTGGTCATCGGTCCGGTGAGTGCGGCAGCCAGATGGTTTTCGGTGACCATGAGCGGAACATCCCTAGGGACGCCGTCGTCTCTCCACACTTGCAGAATGTGTTTCATTACCTGAGGTTCGGTGTAGAGAGTCTTCCAGGTAATGTCGCAAGGCTCGAATGGATAGTGCTCGAACGACACGAAGGCCAGGTCGGAGATGCGGCCATGCGCTTTCAAATAATCGATGAAGCGGGCCATCCATGAGACTCGGCCTTGCGCGTCGGGCCACAGGCGAATGTCTTCGTTCACGCCTTCGAAGACCGGACCGCCGAGTTTGAGCTGGGGATCAACTTTGTGGATGGCCGCGGCCCACTGAATATAAAGAGCTCCGTAGTCTTCGGGCATGGCGTGCTTGCCGTCGGGTTCTTCGCCCATCTCAATGTAGCCGATGCGGTAGCCGCGTTTTTCGATATAGGCGATCTGCGCCGCGGCATCGTCGGGCGTGCCGTACAGCAGCGTGACTGGAATCATCGCGGGGAGATTATTCGTGAGTCCGCTGGTGAAGAAGAGGTCGAAGCCGGTGTGCTGGTAGCTGCCAGTCGCGTTCACGTCATCCGCCGAGTGCCAGGGATCGATCGAGGATGAGTTGTAGCTGGTGGGTCGATCGCTGAGAGCTTTTTGAACTTCGACAAACGCGCCGTTAGAGTCGGTGCTGCCCACGCGGATTTCCTGCATGGCGTATCCCACGCAGTTGCGGACGTCGCCGGCTCCGTGCAGATCGCAGGTGTTCGACGATTCTGTCATCAGGACGCGGATGTATTGAGTGGTGACAGGCGCGTCGGCGAGTTTCAGGTATGCCGTTCCGCCTTGCGCGTTTTTTATCGCGCCCATGGGGAATGTTTTCCATTCACCCTGCGGGCCTTCGTCCCAATCGAGCGCGCGTTTTCCTACCCAATACTCCACCTGGTACGTCGTCGCGTAGGGGCTGGCCCATGCGATGCGGACGGCGTTCACCGGTTTTTCGGCCTTCAGATCTACGACCACCCATTGCGGGTGGAGCGCGTCGCTCTCGCCGGTGAACTTGCTGGTGAGGTAGGGATTACTTTTCCAAAAGCTGAGATTCGCACCTTGCAGCGGGCGGTCTCCGCTGGTGGAGAAACCTCGATGAGGCAACGCATAGGACAGGATGTAGCGCACCGGCTCTTTGAGGTCGGTGCTGCCGGTGAAGTATCCGCTCTTGTGGGCGGAATCGCTCCACGTGCCGTTCTCAGTCCAGTGCCAAGCGGCCATGCGGAGCTCGGAATTGTTGCGATACGTGATCGGTCCCCAGCCGGCCGAGAGCGACTCCTGAATAATGTGCGGGGTGAAAACTTTATCGATTCCCTCACGCGACAGAACATCGATCGAGCTACCCAGGGCACTGTCCGGATCGAAGGAGTTGATGGCGTGCCCGGGCGTCGCGTCGACGTGAACGGTTCCCACAGCTTCCGCGACGGGTGCCATCGATTGCGCCCGCAAAGTCAGTGAATTCGCAGCAGAGAAGAAAAGAATAGCGAATGCGTGAGCCAGGGTCCGTTGCACGATTGCTCCTCTCAGAGTCGGCAAATTGTATAAGAATAACGAAGTGTCAGCTGCGAGCGGCGGTAGCTTTGCGGGCCACCAGGTTGTAGCCTTTGGCCTTGGCGTCGGCCTCGACGGCGGCGAGATGGACCCGCCCTGCGGTCGCTTGGCCGGTTTTCATTTCGAGTTCGGCGAGCGCCAGTCGCGCATCAAGTTCGACGCCAACAAAACCTAGCTCTCGCGACTTTGTGACGATGGCCGTCAGTTCCTGGCGGGTTGCGTTTGCGGCAGAGGAGTGCGCGACGTTCTTGTCGGCGGTCTCGACCTGGGCGGCGGTGAGCGCGGTCTGCCAGCGCGTCTCTGGATTCTGGCTCTTGGCAGCGAGAGAGCGTGCGTGTTGGATCGCGTTTTTCGCTGGCGCCACTTTACCCTGGGCGAGCAGGGCGCGGGCCAGGACGCACCACGCTTCGGTTTCGTCTTCGCGGTCTTTCTGTGCCTGAAGGACCTCGAGGGCATTCCGGACTACGGCTTCCTGTTCCGCAGGAGAACGCGCTTCTTCGAGGGACAAATCCGCGAGGCCTAGCTGGGTCTGGGCGATGGCGAGCGTGTCGCCGCCAGTGGTTCGGATCGCCAGCGCCTGCTCATACATCTTCCGAGAGCCGGCGAAGTCGGATTGCTCCAGTAGAACGTTTCCTAGACTCCACAGCGCGTATGCTGAGGCGTTGCGATTGCTCTTATCCTGCCAGAGCTTGAGAGATTTTTCGAATCCCTGCTTAGCGCCGGCAAGATCTCCCTGCAATTCGAGGCCGTACGAGATGCCGTAGCCGGCGAGGGCTGCATTCTCTGTATTCGACGGATCCCCCAGCTGCAATTGCTCCTGATACAAGTGAATTGCCCCAGGCAAATCACCCTGCTCCATTCGGTCCTTGGCGACATTGCTCGTGACCACTGCCAGACGAGCGTTGTCATCGAGCAACCGGAAAGTGGCTTGGGCCTGGCGATGCATTTTTTCGGCGTTGGCCAAGTCGCCCTCGCGATCATAGGCCACAGCAAGATTATTGAGCACGCTGGCTACACCGCCTTCGGAACCAATCTTCTGGAAGATGACTTGTGCCCGCTGGTAGGAATGGATGGCCCCGGGCAGGTCGCCACTGTTCGATAAAATGTCCGCCGAAACGAGCAGAGCTCTGCCTTCGCCTTGCAGATCTCCAGCCGCGGCGGAAATGTTTTGGGATTCGCGACAGAGTGCAATCGCATCCTGGGCGCGCCCTGTGAAGGTGGCAAGGAAGAGCCTAGCCTGATCTTCCAGAGTTCGTGCCAGGATCAGCCGGGCTCCTTGTGCCCTGGCCTTTTCGACGGCGCGGGACAGGGGAACTTCCTGATGCTTAAAATCGCCCAGCACCCGCCAGCCGGTGCTCTCCGCCAATTCGATACGAGGATCGTCCGAAGCGGGCGGAGGAAGTTTGCGCAGCGACTCGACCGTGGCCAGAGAATCGTTCCCTTTGTGTCCGCGGGCTTGCACGTCTGCCAGCTTGAGCCCGTAGTCGACATTGTCGGGGAACAGGGTGAATAGCGCGCGATAGACCTCGATCGCTTGCGGGAATTGATGATCGATATCGCGATAACGGCCTTCCACCGCCAGTTTGTCTTCGCGGGACAGATTGGTCGAGAGGTCGTAGGCTTGCTGGGCTTCCTGGCGAGCTTTCTTGTCATAGCCCAGCCGCGACCAGGCTTCGGCCAGGGCCGAGTGCGCAAGCGAATACTTTGGGTCGGCGGCGATGGCTCGCTGCAGAAGATCGCGGGCGTCCAGCGCATCGAACACGCGCAGCCGGGCGAGTCCCTCGGAATAGAGGCGAGCGGCGTCACGGTTGGAAGGCAAGGATCCGCGGATGCTGACTGCTTCGACCGGAGAAACGGCTTCGACGCCGAGTTTCTCGCGCAGTTGCGAGCCCGCCTGAGCCACCATATCGAACAGGTCGGCCTCGCCGCCAACCACGGCGACGTCGGCGATCGTTTCGCCTGCGACAGTGTCCTGCAAGTGCAGGTCGAGACGGATGCGGGTGCCGGACTTTTCATCGAGGGCGGTGTAGGAACCGAGAACAATCAAGTCGCTGTCGAGATCCTTGTGCAATCGCGCCAGTGTGTCTCGGGAAAGGCTGTCGGTGTCGGCCAGGGGAAGATCGAGTTTGGTGCGCGCGACGTCTTCGCCGGAAACCAGGCGCAGTTTTTCTCCAGCCTCCAGTTCGGTGCTTAGCATTTCGGCGAGGGCCGTCGAGAGCCAGCCTTCTTCGGGACGGCGCGACAGGTTGCGGAATCCTAGAACTGCGACTGAACGGCGTGGTGGGAGAAATACTGCCGGACGAATGGCCGCCGAGCTCTCCGAAGGTGGCACTCGGTGAGATTGGACCCAGAAGTAATAAGCTGCCACGATCAGAGCGGGTACGGCTAAGATCGCGACCAGGATCGTCTCGACCCGGCGGCGGGGAGCCGGCAGGCTGAGCGAATGCTTTTCTTCGGTGGTGACGACGCTGGTCCGAATCGTCTGTTGTTGAATCAGCACACCCGTGGCGCCCTGGACGTTTGAGCCCTGAGTGTTTGAGCCGAGACTGGCAATGGCAGACGCTTCAGGGATGACCGCCAAGCCTTCCGGGGCGATGACCTGCACTGGTGAAACAAACTGATATCCGCGGCCCGGCAGGGTGACGATGTAGTTGTTGTCGCCCGGCTTCTCTTCGAGCGCTTTGCGCAGGACGGAGATGCTTTGGGCCAGACTGTGCTCGTCTACAAAGGTATCGGACCAGACATTCTTCAGTAGTTCGTCTCGAGTGAGGGCCCTTCCCGGGTTCTGTACAAGGTACAGCAGCACATCGAAGGTCCGATAGTTGAGCGCGACAGGCTCCGCTTCTCGCCGCAGGGTGCGTGCCCGGGCATCAATCTGAAACTTGCCGAATTGAAATATCTCCCCTGCTTTCATCGACATCGAGGCATTCACGACTTTTGAGAACTTTTGAGAACGAATGATTGGCCTTTTTTCCGCGGCTGCCGCACTATTCGCGGCTAGTTGAGGGGGATTGGTACGAAGCGACTTTACCAATGGTTGAGCCAGCGGGCAAGTGGTTTCCGTTCCGAGCAATCGGCGGGGAACCAAGCCAGCCGCACGGTTCGGACCGAAGTTACGGTAGAGCGCCGGGGTACCACGGTGATCCTGGGGGATGTGGGGGCGGCGGGGTTCGAGACCTGCCCGTTGTGCGGCAGCAAGCTGGCTCCAGAACAAGCGGAACAGGCTCGGCTTCGCCTTCCCCAGGGCCCGATTTCTGCCTGACCAAGGGTTTGCAAAATTCCATTCGAGGACGTCATGAGCAAATTGAAGGGTTCGTCGAGCCTGCTGGTCTTCACTGTGATGTTCGGAGTGAGTCTCGCCTATGGGCAGATCACGCCCAGCGCCGACGCCTACACCAACAGCGCGGCGCCCGCAACGAACTACGGTGCCAGCACGCTGCTCGATGTCGATGGCGCCACACAGGCGAGTTACATTCAGTTCAATCTGGCGTCAATTCCCTCCACGTATACCAGCGCCGACATTACGAAAGCCACGCTGAAGCTTTATGTCAATACGGTGCCCACGGCGGGCAGCTTCAATGTGGACTACGTGAACGGCACCTGGGCGGAGAACACGATCAGTCACAATCTGGCTCCAGCGTTGGGGACCACGATCGCGGCCAGTGTTCCGATCACTACTGTGGACAAGAATCAATTCATTCTGATCGATGTGACACCGGCAGTGCAGGCGTGGTTGAGCGGAACTACGAATGATGGCATTGCGCTGGTGGCGAACGGGACGTTCAATGCGACATTCGACAGCAAAGAGAACGGCTCGACCAGCCATGCGCCGGAGTTGGACATTGTGTTCGCTGGCGGAGGACTCACGGGAGTGACCACGGCAACCGGCAGCGGACTGACGGGTGGAGGCACGAGCGGCACGCTGAACCTGGGTCTGATGACCACGTGCGCCAGCGGCCAGGTGTTGCAGTGGAGCGGAACTGCATGGGCGTGCGCGACTCCCAAGGGCACGGGCACCATCACAGGCGTAACGACCGCTAGCGCGAGCGGGCTGACGGGCGGCGGCACGAGCGGCACGCTCAACCTGCAGGTTAACGCTGCACTGATTCCGAAACTGGCTTCGGCTAATGCCTTCACCGCGGCCCAGACCATCACTGCCAGCAACGCGACCCAGATCCTCAGTGTCACGCAAAACGGCACGGGCGCAGCTATTCTCGGCACTGGAACCGGCCAGGCGGGCTACGGGGTGTATGGCTCGTCGACGGCGACGATTGGCAACGGCTACGGAGTTTATGGGGTGAACAACACGCAGTCTGGAGCCGGAGTTGAGGGCTATGCGGCCAACACGAGCTATGGCATTGGCGTGCTGGGAAGCTCGGCGGGCATCACCGGCATCGGTGTCGAAGGAACCACGGCGGGGAGTTATGGGGTGTTCGGATGGTCGACCGCGGTGTCGGGCACGAGCTATGGCGTTTACGGCTCGAGCTCGAGTCCAGGGGGGGCGGGCGTTTACGGGATTGGGGCGACCGGCGTCGTGGGGGTGTCAACCGGCGCCGGTCCTGGCGGCAGCTTTACTGGTTCGACGGCGGCGGCAGGTTCTGCCCTGAACGGCATGGACGGAGCCTCCGTCACAGGAGGCAACAGCGACCCAAAGAACGCGACCAACGGTGGCGATGGTCTGGTTGCCGCGGGCGGCAGCAGCGGCTTTACCAGCTCTGCCTCCGGGAGGGGCGGGGCTGGAATCTCCGGCGTGGGGGGACTGGCTCACATAGTTTTGATTGACGGCTTGGGGATAGTAGGTGAACTCGGCCCAGGAGGAAGCTTCACTGGAGGAAACAATACTGGCGAGGCATGCGAGTGTGGGGGCGACGGAATCGATGCTCAGCCTGGTGTAGACCAGGGCTCTACGCAAGCCGATGGCTATGCCGGGAATTTCACCGGCGATGTCTTTATCAGCGGCACCCTGAACAACCAGTCTCCAGAAGTCAAAATGGATGACCCACTCGATCCGGCTAACAAATACCTCGTTCACGCCTCGGTCGGGTCCTCGGAAATGAAGAACATGTACGACGGGACCGTCACCACGGACAGTCTGGGCCACGCGACGGTGCAGCTGCCAGGGTGGTTCCAGGTGCTCAACAGCGACTTCCGCTACCAGTTAACGGTGATCGGCCAATTCGCCCAGGCCATCGTCGCGCGCGAAATCGAAAACAACCAGTTCGAGATACGGACGAGCGCGCCCGGAGTGAAGGTCTCGTGGCAGGTGACCGGCGTGCGGCAGGATGCCTACGCGAAGGCGCACCCGCTGGTGGTGGAGCCGGAAAAGCTGACCCGGATGCGCGGCTTCTATATCCGTCCTGAATTGTACGGCGCGCCGCCCGAGAAGCAGATTGAGTGGGCACGCCATCCCCACATGATGCAGAAGATCAAGGAAGCTCAGGCCAGGCAGTTGGCTAGAGCGCAGAAGCAGGCCGGAGCTGCGAAGCAGCCGCTGGCCGCTCAACCTCCTTTGGCGGCGGCAAAGTGACACCGTCGAGCCCGGGGATCAAAGTTCCCTCCAACGCAACACGCAATTCGCAGTGCAAAGTGACCCTGAGAGGAAAAAGAACAACGATGAAAAACTTGAAAATGCAACTCGCGCTAATTCTGCTGTCGGCTCTGTGTTTGTTAACCGGCGCCAACGGGCAGGTTACTCTAGCTAACCACGTCCCACTGAAAGTTCAGAACGGCTCGGCTACGGTGGTTGGCCATTACAATCCCGGGCAAATGCTGCGCCTGGTACTAGCAGTGCAGCCGCCGCACAGGGCAGAGGAGGACCAGTTCATCCAGGAATTGGTGACCAAGGGATCACCCAATTTTCACAAGTTTCTGAGTGCCGACGAATGGAGAGAGCGCTTTGCGCCGTCCGCCGCGGATGAGCAGAAGGTGGTGGACTGGGCTCAGAGTCAAGGCCTCACCGTGACCAAGCGATACTCGCACCGCTTGATTGTAGACGTGGAAGCGCCAGCCGGCGTCATCGAAAAGGCATTTGGCGTCACCATCAACAGCTACCAGCTGGGCAACCAGGTGCGGTTCTCAAACGATCGCGACCCGGCCTTGCCGTCGAGCCTGTCGGGTATCGTCTACAACGTGCAGGGTCTCGATAACATTCAGGTTGACCATGGCTCCAGTCCCGGATCGGAGAAGCTCACAGCTCCGGACTATGTCCCCGGCCCGGTGGTTGGCGCGGCCAGCTCCGATCGCAAGGATGGCGATGCCACCAAGCTCCCGGCGAGAGCGGCGAATGGGGGCACGGTGTCTAATCTCACCGGCGGTTTCATGGACCCGACGGATCTTTACAGCTCACAAACCTATAATTACAACGGCCTGCAGCGGTTAAGCCACTGCTGCAACGTGCATAACGATTCCACCGGCTCGCCCGCTGTTTCCTCCATCGCCATTGCCGGATTCGGCAATTTCCTGGGCTCGGACATCAGCGGATTCCACGATACCTATCCTTACCTGGCGTACAACTGGACCGCGTACGACATCGATGGAACTCCCGGTTGCAACACCAGCTCGGAAACACCGCCATGCGCGACCGGTGAGACGACGGAGGACATTGAATGGAGCATCGCCACTTCGAACAGCTTTGGCTCTGCCAACGACACCTCGCACGTGTACATCTACCTGGGCGGTAACTTCAACCTCGGGACCTTCACCGACATATACAGCCAGATTCTTGATGACAACACGACGCGCGTGATGACCACCAGCTGGAGCTGCACTGAAATCTACGATTGCTCCACGTCTACGATGGATGCGCGTCATTCGATCTTTAACAGCATGATGGACCAGGGTTGGACGCTGATCGCCGCCTCCGGCGACCGCGGCGCCGCCGACGATTGCCAGGACAACGTTCCGGCGCCACCTGCCCCGCAGCTGGACCCGGACGCTCATACTTCGGTGGCCTTCCCGGCGTCCGACTTCGATTTTGTCGCTGCTGGCGGCACCCAACTGCACCTTAATTCCAACGGAACCTGGAGCTCCGAGCAGGGCTGGCAGGGCGGTTTCTCCGTTGGGTCATGCAACGGCAATGGCGGCGGCAGCGGAGGAGGCGTCAGCGTGTACTACGGGCAGCCCTCCTGGCAGAGTAGCCTCAGCAGCCTCGGCGCCAATCGGCTCTCTCCGGACCTGTCTCTCAATGCTCTCGGCATCGGGCAAAACCTTTACATCAACGGCGGCCTTAACGGCGACGCCAACGGCACCAGCGTTGTAGCCCCGGAGCTGGCCGGCTTCTTTGCCCAGGAGAACACCTACCTGAACTACATAGGCCCCATCTGTGGCTCGGATGGGACTTCCGTATGCACCCCGGTGGGCCTCCCCACGCCGTTCATGTACTTCGATGCGATTGACGGGGCGCCTCACAACCCCTTCTACGACATGACAACAAAGGCCTGCAACTCGAACGACGCTACCTCTCACGACCATCTCAACTTTTTCTGCACGGCCGTGGGCTACGACCAGGTGACTGGATGGGGCTCGGCCAATATGATGCAGCTGGCATGGGGCATCAACTGGGAATTGATTCCAGCTTATGGCAACCCTTCGGTCGCTTTCTCAGGGCCGGCCACAAGCACCTGGTACAACTCTAACCAGCAAGTCGATTGGACGGTCTCCGATGCTGGCAGCAGTGGTTTACCCGCACCCGGTGTGGCAGGGTTCACGCAGGGTTGGGACTCCATTCCTGCCGACCCGCAAAGCGAACCCCACGGCGGTAGCGGAAACTCCTTCTACAGCGGTCCGGAATACGCGTTTCACACCACCGGATGCCTCTCCTTCATAGCGGGAGGCTGCTCCGGTGGCGTCAGTCAGGGTTGCCACACCGTCAAAGTGGAAGCGTGGGATAACGAGGGCCGCACCATCACTTCAAGCTACGGGCCGCTTTGCTATGACACGGTTGCTCCGGTCGCCACTGCCAAAGTAACTGGCACGCTGGTCGGTTCGGAATATGAGAATTTAGTCCAGGTTGCTATCACTGCCACCGACTCGGGGTATCCCTCCACGGGAAGTGGTATCTCGAATATCTACTATTCGGCCAACGGCGGAGGACTGGTGGCGTATTCCGTGCCCTTCCTCCTCGGCAAGAACGGCGCCAACACAGTCGAGTACTACGCGGTGGACGTTGCCGGCAACGTGGAGAGTACTAAGACGCTCAACTTCGGCATCACCAACACAACCACAACCTCCATCACGGCGTCCCCGAACCCGGTGGGCTCTGGGAAAGCGGTGAAGTTCACGGCAAGTGTGTCGGCGACTTCGGGCACACCGACCGGGAGCGTCACCTTTAAGGATGGCGCGACCGTACTGGGCACAGCCGCCCTGGCTGGGGGGATAGCGAACTTCTCTACCGCGAAGCTGGCGAGCGGCAGTCACTCGATCACGGCGTCGTTCGCGGGATCCACCTACTTCATTGCAAGCGCGTCGAGTGCACTGACTGAGGTGGTGGAGAACGGAACAACCACGGTCGTAACTTCTTCCGCGAACCCGTCGGTGTTCGGCCAATCCGTCACGCTCACGGCTACTATTTCGCACGGGACGACCATACCGACCGGCACGGTGACGTTTAAGGCTGGGACTACCGTCCTCGCCACCGTTACGGTCGGCAGCTCCGGCACGGCGACGTATACTTCCTCGGCGTTCACCGTGGCGACGCATCCGATCATCGCCGTGTACAGCGGCGACTCAAACTATGCCGGCAGCACTTCGGCGGCATTTTCCCAGGTGGTGAACAAGTCTGCTACGAAAACCTCGTTAGCATCCTCTGTGAATCCATCCGTTTTCGGTCAATCGGTTACACTCACCGCCACGGTGGCTTCAGTGGCGCCCGGATCGGGAACCCCGACTGGTACGGTGCAGTTCTACGACGGAACGACGTTGCTAGGGTCGCATGGACTCACCAGTGGAGTCGCGGCCTTCGCTACGACAAAACTCGCAACCGGAACGAACAGCATCACGGCCGTATATGTGGCCAGTGCCGACTACCTCACCAGCACGTCGAGCTCGCTATCGCAGGTGGTGGACAAGGCGAATACTGGGGTCACGCTAGTATCCGCACCGAATCCGGCTACTTCCGGTGCGACGGTTACGTTCACTGCTACCGTGACCGTCAAAGCCCCGGGAGTGGGAACTCCAACGGGAACGGTCACGTTCATGGACGGCGCGACGGAACTGGGCAGCGGGACGGTCAACAGCAGCAAGAAGGCGACGTTCGCAACCGCATCGCTGGCGGCGGGAACACATTCGATCACCGCAGTGTACGGCGGAGATTCGAACTTCAACGGGGGCACGTCCGCCGCGTTGTCGCAGAAGGTGAACCCATAAGCAGTCCGTCCCGCGCTTCGGGGGAGGCGTGGGATGGACCTTATAAGAAAACTTCTGCGGGGCTGGCGCCACCGTTGTTGCTAATGACAACGGTGGCGCTTTTCTCTTAAGTCTCAAAAGGCAGTACAAATCTCTGTCCCGATCCGCTGTGTTCTTAATCTTTAATCTTTGCGCTTCGCCATCTATCGTCTGCCACCTTTAACCCTGTAATATGCGGTTCCACTTTCCCGACTGGAGGGTGAGATAGAATCTGCATTTCAGTCTTGATCATCGATCGCAATCATTGGATTGCAGGGAGAGCAAACGCGAATGTCGCGAAACTGCAGGGTTGTGGCTTTATTGGCGGTGGTTGCGGGACTCACGCTTTCGCTCTCGCAAGCCCAGAGTCGAGACGCGGATTCGGAAGCCCACCCCTGGTGGAAGCACGCCGTGTTCTATGAAATTTATCCGCGCAGTTTCGCCGACAGTAATGGCGACGGCATCGGCGATCTGAATGGCATCGCCTCGAAACTCGACTACCTCAAGGATCTCGGGGTGGATGCCATTTGGATTTCGCCCTGCTATCCGTCGCCGCAACTCGATTTCGGCTACGACGTTTCAGACTACGAAAACATCGATCCCATGTACGGGAACCTGAAAGACTTCGCCCATCTGGCGAAGGAAGCGAAGAAGCACGACATCCGCATCATCATGGATTTTGTTCTGAACCACTCTTCTTCGCAGCACAAGTGGTTCCTCGACTCCGCGTCATCGCGCACTTCGGCGCATCGCGACTGGTACATCTGGCGTGATGGAAAAGCGCCCGGCGTTCCGCCGAACAATTGGATCTCCGACTTCGGCGGGTCGACTTGGGAGTTCAATCCTAAGACCGGGCAGTATTACTACCATTTTTTCGAGGTAGGTCAGCCGGATCTCAACTGGCGCAATCCGGCCGTCGAAAAGGCCATGTTCGACGTCACCCGCTTCTGGTACAAGCACGGAGTTTCTGGGTTTCGGCTCGATGCGGTGGACCTGCTGTTCGAGGATCCGAATCTTCCCGACAATCCCGTCTTACCTGGCACGACTGATCTGGGCGATCCGAAGATGGAGAATAAGTACAACGATAAGTTGCCCGAAAATCACATCGAACTCAAGAAGTTGCGGAAGGTTGCAGACCAGCATGATGCGGTCTTGATCGGCGAGACCTACACGTCGAATCGCGATGAGTTGAAAGAATACTACGGCGATCATAACGACGAAATTCAATTGCCTATGGATTTCATGTTCTGCACGGTGAACAAACTCTCGGCGAGCGAGTTCCGGGCGCAGATCGGCAACGCCGAGTCTACCGGCGGTTGGCCCGTCTACGTGATCAGCAATCATGATATGCCGCGATCCTATGTGCGCTACGGCGACGGGCCGCATAACGATCAAATCGCCAAGCTCATGGCCGGAATGTATCTCACACTGCGCGGTACGCCCATCATGTATTACGGCGAAGAACTGGGGATGGAGAACAATGATCCGGTTCGCAAGGAGGATGTGAAAGACCCGCTGGGAATAACCGGATGGCCGAAGGAAAAGGGGCGTGATGGCGAACGCACTCCCATGCAGTGGAATGATTCGCCCAATGCCGGATTTACCGAAGCCACGCCGTGGTTGCCGGTTCCGGCGAGTTACAAAACTCATAATGTTGCGAGTGAACTGGCTGATCCCAACTCGGTTCTGCAGTTTTACAAGCGACTGCTTGGATTGCGGCATCAGGAGCGTGCGCTGCTGGACGGCGACTATGTAGCGTTGAATCAGGACAATCCGAACATCTTGTCTTACCTTCGCCGCTATAAGAATGAGGCAGTGCTGGTGGTTCTCAACATGTCGGCTACGACACAGCAGATCAGTTTCAATCTCTCCGATCAGGGCTTTCCATCCGCTAAGGCCGCAACCATGCTTACGACTTTGGATGCAGCCCCAGGCGGCCCGTTAGGCCAAATTGTCTTGGATCCATTCGCGGTGTACATCGCTCGAATCTCGCAATGAAGGGGACTGCGCCCGGGAATAGTCGCCCGCTGAGACTATTTTCGGTAGCTTTCGGGCCATCGGCGCGGAAATCCTGGTCTCACTTGGTAGTAGAATAGCTGCCCATCTCATGATGTGCATCTCGTGGCGTGCAGAACTGATTGGGATTTGACGGCATTTTCGAATGTGGAGGCGATGGTGGCACTTGCGATCAATAATCTTTCCAAAACTTACCCCAACGGAGTAAAGGCGCTGAAAAACCTTTCACTGTCGATTGGCAACAGCATGTTCGGCCTGGTCGGGCCGAACGGCGCGGGGAAGAGTTCGCTGATGCGCACGATTGCCACACTGCAAGATCCCGACTCGGGCACGATCAGCCTCGACGGCATCGACGTCCTGCGGCAAAAGGACCAAGTCCGCCGCATTCTCGGCTATCTGCCGCAGGAGTTCGGAGTCTATCCCAAGATTTCCGCGCTGGACATGCTGCACCACATCGCGGTCATGAAGGGGATGACGTCATCGGCCGAGCGCAAGGAGACAGTCGATGCGCTGCTGCAGCAGACCAATCTGTGGGATGTTCGAAAAAAAGCTCTCGCGACTTTTTCCGGCGGCATGAAGCAGAGGTTCGGGATTGCCCAGGCTCTGCTTGGTAACCCGCGACTCATTATTGTTGACGAGCCAACTGCGGGCCTCGACCCCGCCGAGCGCAATCGCTTTCTGAATCTGCTCTCTTCGCTGGGCAGCGATCGAACGGTGATTCTCTCCACTCACATTGTGGACGACGTTCGACAGCTTTGCCCGCGCATGGCGATCATCGCCTCGGGTGAGCTGCTGCTGGAAGGCTCTCCCAACGACACTCTGGCCGCTCTGAACGGCAAGATCTGGTCGAAGGTCGTTGCTACTGACGGCGAGGTGCGAGCGATCGAGGCTCAGCTGCACGTGATCTCCACACACCTGGTCGGCGGACAGCACGAGATTCGGGTGTACGCCGACTCTTCTCCGGGCGACGGTTTCCACGCGGTCGAATCCGACCTGGAAGATGTTTATTTCCTCAACCTGTCGCAGCAGTCCAAGCGCCAGCTTCCGAACTAACCCTTGGGCAACGAGCGTATGGCCACTGGAGGAATCTGATATGGCTCTGTTTTGGGAGTTCTTCACTTTCGAGCTGAAGTTCCGCTTCAAGAGCCTCTCGACGTATATGTATTTCCTGCTCTGGCTCATGTTTTCGTTTTTCTGCGTGGCCTCGGAAAGCTTTGGCCCGATCGGCAGCGGCAATGGCAAGGTCGTGCTGAATTCCGCGTACGCCAATACTCTCGACGATCTTTTTGCCGGACTCTTCGGCGTGATCGTGATTGCCGCGATCTTCGGAACTTCGATCCTCCGCGATTTCCAGCGCGACACCTACCAGATTCTTTTCACCCAGCCCATTTCGAAGTTCGCGTACCTCGGCGGACGCTGGGCTGGTTCTTTCGTCACCACCGTCTTCGCTTTCTCGGGCATGATGTTCGGCACTTTTCTCGGCACCTTCGCGCCCTGGGCCGACCACACCCGGATCGTTCCCAACCATCTCTGGGCTTACGTTCAGCCGTTCTTTTCCACTCTTGTCGTGCAGACCTTCTTCATCGGCTCCGCCTTCTTCGCGGTTTCTGCCCTCACTCGAAAAATATTCGTCGTCTATTTGCAGGGCGTCGCTCTGTTCATGATTTATGTAATTGGCCTTACCGTCTTCTCCGCTACTCGCTCCCTCGAACGCTTCTGGTCCGGCATTTTCGATCCCATCGGATTCATCTTGTTCAACGACATCACGCGCTATTGGACGGTCATCGAAGAGAACACGCTGTTCGTTACCTGGTCGCCTTCTCTCGCCAATGGCGTCTTCCTTTACAACCGTCTTCTGTGGTGTGGCGTGGGAGTTCTATCGTTGGTTTCAGTCTGGGTACTGTTTCCCATGTCGGTGGAAGCGCTCACCGCCCGTGCGCAAGGCCGCCAAAGCCAAAGAGCAGGAACTCGCGGAGACCGCGCCGGTGCGTTCCGGTGTTACCGCGCGCCTCACCCACATCCAACAAGCTTTCACCGCGGGGACGATCTTTGCCCAATATCTTTCGCTCTCACGCCTGCGGCTGCGCAACATTCTGCGCGACGTGGTTTTCTGGGCGCTGGTTGCGCTTCTGGTCGCCTTCGGCATCAACAACGGATATTTCGCCGGCCGCATCGCTGAGCGAAACGTATGGCCCGTTACCTACCTCATGGTCCAAGCGGTCGAGGGCAGCGCCATCCTCTTCCTCCTGATCGTCGCCGGCCTTTACGCTGCCGAGCTGTTGTGGAGCGAGCGCGACACTCATTTCGACGGCATTCACGATGCGCTTCCCATGCGCGAGTCTACCGACTGGCTCTCTCGCCTCACCGCCGTCGTCATCGTCGAGCTAATACTCCTCGGTTTCGCCATGCTCGTGGGCATTTTCATGCAGACCATCGCTGGCTATCACCACTACGAGTTGCTGCAATATTTCAAGGAACTGTATGTGGTGACTTTCCCGCAGGTCCTGACCTTTATTCTTCTCGCTTTCTTCGTCCAAACCGTGGTGTCGAACAAGTTTGTGGGCCACGGCATTGTGATCGGCTTCTTCGTGTTGCTGCAAATCCTTCCGCCCTTTGGCTGGGAGAACACGCTGTATCTCTTCGGGCAAGTCCCCACCTACACCTATTCCGACATGAACGGTTACGGCCACTTCGTCCCGTCTATGTTCTGGTCGATTACGTATTGGCTCTCAATCGCGACCGTGCTCGGAGTCATCTCGATCGCTTTCGCGCGTCGCGGAGCTGAAGACTCGCTGCGCGCCCGCGCCCGTCTGGCCTTGCAGCGTGCGCCCCGTCTGGTTCCGGCCACAGTATTTTTCGCTCTCATTGCCGTCGGCTCCGGCTCCTGGTATTTCTACAATGCGCACGTCCTCAACGAATATCTCGACGCCAAGGCGCGCCGCGATATTCAGGCGGACTACGAACGCCAATTCAAGAAGTACGAAAACCTGCTTCAGCCCAAGGTTACGGCGGTCGATGCCACCATCAATATTTATCCTGAGCGCCGCTCGTTTGACGGCAACGTCCGCATCACTCTGGAGAACAAGACCAGCCAGCCGATCCCCCAGATCCACATTACCGATCTCAGGCAATCGGTCACCAATCTTAAGTTCGACCGCCCATTTCATCTGGTTAGCTCTTCGCCGCGCGACATGTACTCGATTTACAACCTCGACCAGCCATTGGCGGCCGGGGAAACCATCACGCTGACCTGCAACGTTGGCCACCAGACCCGAGGATTCCGCGACGGCAATGAGCCGGCTGAATTCGCCTACAACGGCACCTTCTTTGATTCCGACTACATCCCCCACATCGGCTACACGACCGGAGTCGAGCTCGACGACCCGCGCCGCCGCCGCGAAGAGCACCTGCCGGCTCTCGAAGAAATGGCCCCGCGCGGTGACCCCGCTCAATCCGTGAACAACGTCTTCTTTCGGGGAGAGTCCGATTGGATCACTTACCACACGGTGGTCAGCACGTCATCCGATCAGATCGCCATCGCTCCCGGATATCTGCAGCGCCAGTGGCAGGTCGACGGCCGCAACTTTTTTGAATACAGCATGGGATCGACCCACATTCTCGACTTTTTCGCTTACCTCTCTGGCCGCTACCAGACTCGCAAGGAGATTTATCACGGCTCCAGCGGAGACGTCTCGCTTGAGTTGTATTACGATCCCGCGCACAACTACGATCTCGACGATATGCTGGCCAGCTCGCGTGCGGGGCTCGACTACTATCAGCGCATTTACAGTCCCTACCAGTTCACGCAGTTCCGCATTCTCGAGTTTCCCCGCTACCGCACCTTCGCACAGTCCTTCCCTAATACTGTTCCGTATTCCGAGGCGATCGGCTTCATCGGCCGAATTAAGAAACCCACCGACATCGACTTCACTTACTTCGTCACCGCGCACGAACTCGGCCACCAATGGTGGGCGCATCAACTCGTCGGCGCGGATGTGGAAGGTTCCAACATGATGTCGGAAAGTTTGGCCGAGTATTCCGCGTTGCAGGTGATGGCGCACAAGTACGGGCCCGACCTGATGCATCGCTACCTGCGCCATGAACTGGATGCCTACCTGCGCGGCCGAGCGGGAGAAATTCGCCACGAGCCGCCATTGGCGCTCGTGCAGCGCGAACAATACGTCTGGTACCAGAAGGGCGGTCAAATTCTGTACGCCCTGGCCGACTACATTGGGGAAGACAAGCTCAATGTGGCGCTGCACAACTTCCTGATGCAATACCGCTACACCAATGCCAGCAATCAGGTCGATGCCACCAGCGCTGTTCGCTCAGCCAACACTTTCGACAATCCCTACCCTGACACCCGGATGCTGGTCGACGCCATCCGCGCGCAAACTCCGCCGGAGTTGCAGTACCTGGTCGATGACGGCTTCAATCGAATCGTTCTCTACGACAACAAGGCCATTTCTGCCACTTCGCAGAAGACCGGCGACGGCAAGTACAAGGTCACCCTCGAGGTTCAGGCTCGCAAGTTGCAGGCGAATGGTGACGGAGCGGAAACTCCCATGGCCCTTGCCGACTACATTGAGATCGGCGTCTTCAGCGGCAAGAAAGACGAAGAGAAGCCGCTCTACCTCAAGAAGGAAAAACTTACCGACGAACACAAAACCTTCGTGATCACCGTCGATCAGGAGCCAACTTTGGCCGGCATTGATCCCTACAACAAGCTCATCGACAGGAATGCGGACGACAACATGATCGACGTCACGAAGCAATGAAGTATCTAACCGGGCTGGGGCGATTCATCGTAAGTGCTTAGTCGTGCGTTCGCCTTCGGCATTGTTATCGGAACATCGAGTCGCATCGATCCGGTATAAAATCTGGCGTATGAGAGTACAGGTCCGCGCCCAGCGGATGGGCTGTGTTTTTCTGGTGTGGTTACTGATTTCGTTTTCCCTCGCTGCCCAGACCGGAGCGTCACCCGCTCCGTCCCCGACAGAAGCAGAAACACAGCTACATGCGAATATCGAACGTGGTGCGGATGCAATGCATAAAGGCGATTTGCCCGCTGCCGTTGAGTTTTTCCGGCAGGCGTTGCGCATTGATCCGCATTCTCTTGTTGCACTGAATAATCTGGGCATCGTGCTGTCGCGGGAAGGGAAACCGGCAGAGGCGATTCCTCTCTACGAAGAGGCGTTGAAAGTTCGTCCCGGAGATCCGGCAACGCAACGCAATCTTGCTATCGCTTACTTCAAGGCCGAGCACTACCGGTCGGCGTGGACCCTGCTGCAGCCGATGGCTGTGACTTATCCCAACGATTTTCAGATCCTCGATTTAGCCGGCTTTTCTCTTTTCGCTCTCGATCGTTACCCGGAGGCCGCGAAATATCTAGAACGAGCCAACCAGGCGCAGCCAAGCGATCTGGAGACGCTCGACATGCTGGGTAAGGCGTATCTGCGGATGAAGGATTACAAGGCCTTGACGAATGTATTCGCCCGCATCATGCAGGTGAATCCAAACTCGGCGCCGGCTCACATCATGATGGCGACGGCTTATGATCAGATGGAGAATCGACCGGAAGCGATCAAGGAATATCAAGCGGCGGCCGCAGCCGACCCGAATTTTACGGGCGTGCATTCGGGACTGGGCTTCGAATATTGGCGACAGGGCGACAACGAACTTGCGGAGAAGGAATTCCGTGCCGAGCTGCAGCACTTTCCGAGCGATCCGGTTTCGAACTGCATTCTCGGCCAGATCCTTCTGGCTCAGTCAAAGCCCGAGGAGGCCGAGACTCATCTTCGGACGGCGATAGCGGCGAATCCTCGTTACACGGAGGCGCTCTTCTTCTTGGGGAAGACGGAACTGGCGCTAGAGCATCCCCAGGCGGCGGCGGAAGCGCTGCGTAAGGCCATTCAGATCGATCCCAACGACTACCAGGCCCATTACGTTCTCGGAAGCGTGCTACGCCAGTTGGGACAAACCGCAGAGGCGGCCAAGGAACAGAAAATAGCAATGGCGATCCAGGAGAAGTCACGGACCGAGGCGATCAAGAAGAATGAGAGCCAGTGAGTTTGCGGGATGAACTCCCCGCGGGGAGTGTTCGGGGGGGGAAAAAAGGCGCACGCCATTAAGACGTGCGCCTATAGGTTATGGTCTGATCTTGCGATCAGAACTGGAATTTCGCGCCGAGCTGCAGGGTACGTGGATCGTGATAGCCACTAACCTCACCAAAAGCGGGATTCCCGCCATTGCAAGCCAGAGGGTTAGGTGCTAACGCCGATCCGGCACACGTAGTGTTGACCCCGTTGGGACTGCCATGGTTAAACGCGTTGAACCCCTCGAAACGAAGCTGGAGACGCAGTCGCTCGGTGAATCGGATGTTCTTGATCAGCGATACATCCCAGAGTTGGAAACCCGGGCCTAGAAGTGCACCCGGTCGTTCGGTGCCGAACGCGCTTGCCGATGCCAATTGGAAAGCTCCTGTGTTGAAGAATTCCGCAGCAGTCTTGGGGCCGCTGGTACCGCTCAGAAGCTGATCTGATCGGATCTGAATCAGGCCTTCTCGCGTCAGATTGAGCCCAGAGTTGTTGTTCGCGGAGGTCGCGAACGGATCAGTGCCCTGAGTTACGGTTACCGACTGACCGGACTGAATGCTGGTAATGCCGGAAACCTCCCATCCGCCCAACACACGTCCGGCGAGACCGCTCTGGTTTTTGAGGAACGGCAACTCATAAACATAGCTGAGGACGAATATCTGCGGTGTATTGAGGGTAGATGGACCATAGGCGTCCTTTATGTTGTAGCTGTCCTGTATGCCTGAATCGCGATCGACTGCTTGCGTAGTCAGCAGCTTCGACCACGTGTACGCCACGCCCAGGGTCAGCCCGTTCGTCATGCGCCGGTTTAGCGAGACCTGTAAGGAGTTGTAGTTGCTTGTGAATACCGGATTCCGGGATCTGATCGATCCGAAGCCCGGAAAATTCACCAGCGCGTTGGCGTCGGAGTTCGGGTTTGCAAGACGTGCCGCTACCGTCGGCTGGTTGAGATCAATATCGCCCAGCAGGTGCGTGCCTTTGGTGCCGACGAAGCCAACGTCAAGCACCGTGTTGCGCATAATCTCATGCTGAACGGAAATATTGTAATCCTGGTAGCTCGGAACTTTGAAAACCGGCGTTCCGGTGACCACAATATTGACCGGAGTTACAGGAGTGGGCGCTGCCGACCCGTTTGTCACATTGTCGAATATGTTGTTTGGTGTCGCTGCGTTGTTGTTAATAAACGACGTCTGCACGAGCGGTGGATCATCAAACGCGTTTTGCTCCCAGATGCCGTTGAGCGTTCGGTCGTAGAAAATACCGTAACCGGCGCGTATCGCCCACTTCCCATTTCCGAAAGGATCGTACGCGAGGCCGAAACGCGGGCCGAAGTTCTTGTTGGAGTTGGCGTTCACGAGGTTGCCAAACGGAGAGCAGCTCGCCGTTGAAGAGATCGCCTGGGCAGCGGAACAGGCCTTCCCCGTGGGGAAAATCAGACCGTTAGCATAGGTGGCGCTGTCAGCGTTAGGAGTCCCCAACTCCATTGTCCCGTTGACGGGGCTGATGGTAGGGGCGTTACTGGACTGGAAACGCGCAGGATCGAAATTCAGCAAAGTGTTATTGCTGTCAGATGGCGACGGGAAGAAGCTATATCTGACCCCCAAATTTAAGGTCAGACGCGGTGTCACCTTCCAGTCGTCCTGCACGTAGGTTTCGAAGTTTACATAATGGAGATAGGGGACTGTGTCATGACTCGCCTGGTTGTACGAATCTGCCAGTCCCAGAAGGAAGTTGGCGAACTCAGGGTTGCCGTTGGCGTCCGAGAAATTGAAAGTTGCAGCGCCACTGTCGCCATTTTCTGTCTTTATCATCCAAGCTGCCGTGACACCGGCGCGAATGGTGTGGTTGCCGAACTGAATCGAGACGTTGTCGAAAATGTTGCGATCCTTATTTCGCTCGAAGTAAGGAGCGCTCTGGTTGGCCAGACCTACGTTGCCCGAAGTGGTGAAATTAATTCCCGGCGCCCGGCCGTACGGATCTTGATAAGTAGTTTGACCGGTGAGTGTGCTGGTGAACGCTGGGGACTGTGCGATTGCATTGACCAGCACAGAATTGATGGCGCCGTAGGCATCCACGAATTCGATTTCGTTGACTACCTTCGGGGAAAGTGTCGCTGTGGCATTGATGACGAGATTGCGGCCGGGAGTGTTCAGAGACGTGGGTTCAACTCCGGGGTAGTTCGCAGAACCCCACAGACCAAACGGGAAGGTCTCCGGGACCGAGTCCTGCATATAGCGTCCGTACAAACGCACCTTATCCCCGATATTCTGGTCGAGCCGCACGTTGTCTTCCCGGAAGTTGCTCAACTGGCTGAAGTCCGTCACCAACTGCCCATTGGGGTTCGCCGGATACTGGCTCATAAAAGCGTTCAAATAGGCTTGCGCGTTCTGGCTGTAACAAGACGGGCTGATTGTGGTGTTCCCGCCTGCGGTTGTAAGGCAGGTCCCTGCCGTTTGGCCTGGAGGCAAAACGTTGATCGGACCTGAGAATGTTCCACCTAACTGTGCAGCCGTGGGGACTGTGAAGGTCTGTGGATCTGGGATATTGGCTTTTCGCCACTCTTCTGCCCAGAAGAAAAAGGTCTTGTTTTTATCAGGATGGTAGACCTTGGGAATGAAAATCGGCCCGCCGATGGTGAAGCCGAAATCGTTATAGTGCTCGACCGGCGTTGCATTCTGGGAAGGCAGTCCGCCCACCGCGATGTTCGCTCGATTCGTGAAGGTGTTCGCGTTGTAGTCATTGTTGCGGTTGAACTCGTAGGCGCTGCCGTGGAACTGGTTCGTGCCGGATTTCGTTGCGAGCACCACCTGCCCACCGCCGCTACGCCCGAACGACGCATCGTAATTACTCCGCTCCAGCGTAAACTCTTGGATTGCGTCGACGCTGGGCGTGTTCAGCAACGTCCCGTTCGAGCCGCTGTCGTTGATATCGGCCCCGTCCACCGTCCAGTTGTTCGCTCCAGCACGTGCGCCGTTGACCGAAATCACGGTATTGCTTTGCAGGCCAAATCCGGGCTTGTCTCCAAGTTGATTTGCGACACCGGGCTGCAGCAGCACGAGCTGTTCGAAGTTGCGGTTACTTAGCGCCAGTTCGCGAACCTGATCGCCGGTGACTGTTCCGGACTGCTCGGCGGTCGTGGTTTGGATTGGCGTGTTTTCGGCCGTCACCTCGACAGTTTCAGCCACCTTTCCAGTCTGCAATTGGACGTCGAGAGTGTGCTTTTCGGCGACGTTCAGGATTACGCCTTTGGCGATGAACGTCTGGAATCCGCTGTTCTTGACCGTTACCGTATAGCGGCCCGCGGGCAGGTTCGTGATATTGAAGCTGCCGGTGCTGCTGGTGGGCACTTGGCGGACATCGACTCCGGTCTCATCGCTGTGCACGGTGACGTTCGCGTTGGCGACAACGGCGCCGCTGGCGTCCGTTACCGTACCGGTGAGCGTGGCGGCCAGTTCTTGCGCCATGCCGACTAGCGACAAGCTGAAAATAATTACGCCGACCGCCAGGAGCAAGAACAGCGCCTGCGGCGCTTTGCGCTCCGTCCGGTTTTTATACATTTCAAATGTCAATTTCGTCATCGCATCTCTCCTCGAAGAACTTGCCAACTGGGTGCCCCAAAGCGAACGCTAATTGAAAACCATTATGCTATATAGCAGACGATGGATGATGGTCAAGAAGAAAATGTGAGAGCCTGTGAAAATGTTCACGGCGGGGTGCTTCAATGCTCTATATCACTTTTTCGACTGTTTCGAATCGCTTTTTTCGCTTGCGGATGGGCGATTGCCGCGATGGCTGCGAAACGTCAATCAATACAGGCAGGCAAAGGGCGAAGTACGTTGTCAGCTGACCCGTGCACTATAGCAACTGACTGGCATGAAGGATCTCAGAAGCCGTTGCTCGCGAGAATTGAGCTTTACATTGATCGTCCGGTGAGCTATATAGCTTAAGCTGTCGGAATGGTCGCGTGTTAGCTTGAGTACCTTGCCGAACGGGTTGACATAGCCGCTGCCGAGCCGTCTGAAGACAATTATGCCCAGTAATCACCGCAACGGGACGCCCGTTTACAAGAGAATCCAGAGCGAGATCCGCGACCGCATCACGTCCGCGCGTCTCAAGCCGGGCGACGCCGTGGCTTCAGAGCGCGAGCTGGCAAAGACCCACAAGGTGAGCCTGATGACGGCGCGCCATGCCCTGGCGAGCCTGGAACGGGAGGGCGTTGTCGAACGCCGGCGCGGGGCGGGTACGTTCGTCGCCGCGCCGAAGATTCAGTTCAATAAGCTGATGAGCTATACCGAACAGATGTCAATCCGTGGTTTGGCTCCCCGTTCCCGCGTGCTGGTGGCCAAGGTGATTGCGGAGGAGCAGGAAGTCGCGGCGAGATTGGGGCTGCCTGGATCCAGCCGGGTGTTGAAGATCCAGCGACTGCGGCTCACGGACGAAGAACCTTTCGCGTTGGAAACCTGCTACTTGCCGGCAGCCGAGTTTGCCGCCGTTGCGTCCGCACCCCTGGGCAAGAACTCGCTGTTTTCGATTCTTCAGCACGACTATGGCGTCGAGCTTGCGTACGCAGATGAAGAAGTGGATGCAACCGCCGCCGACTCTGATATTGCGGAGTTGCTGGGCGTGCCTCGGGGCGCTTCGGTGCTGCGCATCCGCCAAGTCATCTATTCCACAAAGGGCAAGGCTACGATTTACGGTGTGGGGTTCTACCGCTCAGAGCGACACACACTCTTCATCCGCCGCTTCCGCTGACCCTGCCCGGTCCAGTCCCGGCGTCCGAATTCCAGAAATACTACATCTGCGATAACCAGCACCGGAATAGCGGATCCGCTTCTACGAGCCGGTTCCCGACAATAAGACTTGTTGAGGACTGCCGGCAGCATTGTCGGTAATCTTTAGAGTTGCGCTGCGCGCGCCCGTCTTGGTCGGCTTAAATGTCACGCTGATCGTGCAACTCGCACCCGCCGCCAACGAACTTCCACACCCGCTTTCCCCAAAGTCTCCCGGGTCGGCCCCGATGATCGTGATATTGCTGATCGTGATCGCGGTCGTGCCCACATTCTTCATCGTCATTGTGTTGAGCGCGGTGCTGCCCACCGTTACTGAGCCAAAATTCAGACTGGTGGCGGAAAGTTCGGCCGTGGTACCGATTCCGCTCAGGGGCAGCTTCTGCGGACTGCCGCTGGCGCTGTCGGTGAAGGTCAGGGTCGCGCTGCGAGCGCCCGTCGCCGTCGGCTTAAATGTTACGGTGATCGTGCAGCTCGCTGACGCTGCCAGAGACGCTCCACAGGTCGTCCCCGTCTCCGGGAAGTCTCCGGCTTCCGTACCGGTGACCGCAATGCTGGTGATTGTGATCGCAGTTGTGCCCACGTTCTTTAGCGTCACCATCTTCGCCATGCTGGTTACGCCCACGGCCAATGTGCCAAAGCTCAGACTCCTCGGAGTGATCTCGGCGGTAGTGCCGATGCCGCTCACCGGCACCTGCTGAGGACTGCCGCTGGCACTGTCGGTGAACGTCAGATTCGCGCTCCGGGCGCCCGTCGTCGATGGCTTAAACGTCACGCTGACGGTGCAACTCGCCGCCGCTGCCAGAGACGCTCCGCATGTCGTCGCCGTTTCCGGAAAATCTGCGGCTTCCGTCCCGGTGACGGCGATACTGCTGATCGTCAGTGCCGTCGCGGCCACGTTGGTCAGCGTTACTTTGTCGACCGTGCTGGTTAGGCCCACGGCCCAGGTGCCAAAGGCCAGGGATGCGGGAGAGAGCTTGGCGGTCGTGCCGGTTCCGCTCAGCGGCACCTGCTGCGGGCTGCCCGCGGCATTGTCGGTTATGGTCACTGCCGCGCTACGTGCGCCCGCCGCCGAGGGCTTGAACTGCACCTTAATCAGGCAACTGAGGCCGGCCCCGAGCGAGCTTGTGCAGGTGGTCGTTTCCGGGAAGTCGGCAATGTCGGCTCCGGTAATGGCAATCGAAGTGATCGTCAGCCCAGCCTTTCCAGAGTTCTTGAGAGTCACAGTCTTAACCGGACTCGTGACGCCCGTGGCCACCGTGCCAAAGTTCAGGCTGGTCGGCGTCAGGGTCACTCCCGGACCGCTGCTCGAATTGAATGTTGCCGTCACCGCTTTGGCTGCGCTCATGGTCACGCTGCAGGTGCCCGTGCCGGTGCAGGCTCCGCTCCAGCCGGCGAAGGTGGATCCCGCAGCCGCAGCGGCGGTCAAAGTCACGACCGTGCCACCGTTGAAGTTCGCGCTGCAAGTGCTGGGACAAGTGATCCCACTCGGGCTGCTGGTGACGCTGCCTGAGCCTGTTCCCGCCAACGCCACCGAAAGTGCGAAAGTCGTAACCGCAGTGTTGAACGTTGCGGTCACCGATTTGGCTGCGCTCATCGTCACGCTGCAGGTGCCCGTGCCACTGCAGGCTCCGCTCCAGCCGGCGAAGGTGGATCCCGCGGCCGCAGCGGCGGTCAAAGTCACGACCGTGCCGCTATTGAAGTTTCCGTTGCAAGTGCTGGGACAAGTGATCCCGCTCGGACTGCTAGTCACGCTTCCGCTGCCGGTTCCGGCCAAGGTGACCGAAAGAGTTTCGGCCGTGGCAAGACTCAATGCCCAGGCGCTGCGACCGTGAGTGCCCGCCACCAGGGTGCGAGTAGCGTGCTGGAAGGCCAGAGACATAACTCCGACATTGGGCAGGCCTGTACCCAGCACCGACCATGTTGTGCCCCCGTTACTGGTGTAAAAGGCGCCCACATCCGTGCCGACATAATAAGTATTGGCAACATCTGGATCGATGGCGATGCTGGTGACCTCAGTGTTCGGCAAGTTACCGCTGATGTCGGTCCAGGACGAGCCGCCATTTGTCGTCTTGAATACATGCCCGACGGTATCGGTGAAGCCGGAAAAACCTCCGTAGGTTACATAAGCGGTAGTGGAGGTTGTTGGGTCAATCTTAATATCCGTCACGGCGCGCGTGGCGGCCGTGCTGATATTGGACCATTTGGAACTCGTACCCGCGAGCGCATTTGTGGTGACCGCGACAATCGCGTCGTCAGAACCGGTGTAAATCGTATTGGAGTTGCTGGGCGCTACGGCGACGATTGAAAGCGTACCGCCTGCCGTGAGATCAGGAGAAATTGCGTTCCAGGTGGTTGCCCCGTCGGTAGACTGGTACAACTGATTCGCTCCCACATAAACATTCGCAGGAGTGGAAGGGTCGAGGACGACGGGTGGAATGAAAGCAATTCGGCCGCTTGAAGATATGGTCGGTGCAACGTTCGAGAAAGTGTTGAGGCCGCCGCCTGTGGTCGACTTTTCAACGCAGGGACCGTGGCCACTCACGTAGACGGTATCGGGGCTGAGCGGATCGATGGCGCTGAATCCTCCATCGCCACACGGAGCCACTCCAGTCCAGGTCAAAGAATCGGTGTACCCTTGAGGGCCATTGTCCTGCGCTCCGCCAAACATCCGATTGACATTCGTAGGATCGACCGATAGTCCGTTATAGAACTGGGTCAGCGCGAGAGTGGCGTTCAGGCTGGTCCAATTTACCGTCGAAGCAGTGACGTTGGTGGAACTCCAAACTCCTCCATCGGTACCGACGTAAACCGTGCTACCGGAGGGTGAAAATGCGATTGCATGACCGTCCGTGTGAACATTCACGCCGTTGGCTCCGCCGCCCAGCAAAGACCAGGTAGTACCTCCATCCGTCGACCGAACCACTGTGGTCTGGGAATCCGTGGCGTATTGATATGCTCCGGATCCAAAAACTACATTCGCGTTGTTGGGTGCAACCGCCAGAGCCATGTCGTACCAGCACTGCGGGTTGCAATAGTTTGGAACGCTGGTAAGTGAGGTCCAGCTAGTGCCTGAGTTGGTAGTTTTGTACAGCGCGTACAGGCTGCCAGCGCTGGTGCTGCCATTGCTGGCGTAAGCGATGCTGGCGTAAAGCGTGGTTGGAGTAGAAGGTGCCATCGCAAGGGTGATGCGGCCGGCCGGCGCCGTGTCGGCGACCAGTAGCGGGCTCCACGTAGCCCCGCCGTCGGTCGAGCCATAGATTCCATTCGCTGAGTTGCCTCCGGGCGCGCCGATCGCCGCAAACGCATTGTTGCCATTGGTCGGATCGAACACAACCCCGGTCGCAGGAAATCCGGAGCCGCCGAGGACCCCCGTCCAGGTGCTGCCACCATCGGTGGACCGGTACACTCCGTCCGCGCCTTCAAGAGTTACTCCCGCCAGCAGAATCTGTCCGTTCGTAGGATGGACTGCGAGGGAGCCGATCGAACCGCCTCCCGTGGTCGAGTCAAAGGGGCCAACGAAAGGTCCGGGCAGATTGGTCCAAGTGGTACCACCGTTCGTTGATTTTAGAATGCCTGCTCCGGTGTAGCCGTCCTGATTGTTATTGTCCTCGCCCGTACCGGCATAAATGTTCAGGTGATTGGAGGGATCAATGGCAATGGCGCCGATGGCAAGGCTGACCTGAGTGTCGGTGAGTGGAGTCCAGTTGGTGCCGCCGTTGGTCGTCTTCCACACGCCGCCGTCGGCCCCGCCGGCATAAACGATACTGGCATTGGTGGGATCGACAGCCAGTGCCGTCACCCTTCCAGAAACGTTAGGCGAGCCAGTGAACGCCTCGGAGAGTAGGGGAATGGTTGGCTCCGGACCGATAAGAGTCCAGGCAGAAGTAACCGACGGACGCACTGTCGCTTGAGCCTTGGCCTGCGCTTCCATCAACTGGCGCTGGCGTAGCGCTTTCACGCGCATGCCCGCCGGGATGTGCTTCAGCGGATACGCTCGCTGGTGGTGGTACCACTCCTCGCGCTGCTTGATGGAGTCAGGCGATTCGAATTCCGAATCGGCTTCCTGGGCTGCGGACCCTATGACAAACAGTGCAGAAAGGCAAACCACGATCAGCGCGAGAAGCCGCGACATCTTCATACACATCTCCAGGCCAAATTGTTTTATGTTGCGAGACTACTGAGAGGGGGATCCCAGCTCGCGACTGACTAGGTGTTGGCGGAGTATCGTCTCTTGACCGGAAAAGTTTGTCAAGCCAAGAGTTTGCGGCGCACGAGATTCGACCAGAGCCGGGCGCGACGAAAAAGTCAGCGAGGGCATTCGTGTCGAACGGCGATGAGGGAGACCTGTTCCAGGTCCGGGTAATGTCCATCTTTGTCGGGGCTGCGGTCGGCGGGCGCGATTTGCTGGACGGTGGTGCGAGCAGGCAACTCACCACGAAAATACTTTTCGTAGACTTCGTCGAATGCCTTGATGTCTGCGATGCTGTCGAGGTAAACGGTTGTGGAAACAATTTGGCAGAAATTCATGTCGGCCTCCTCGAGATTGTCGAGTTGGTTGCGCATCGTCTGGATGAGTTGCAGGGCTGTAGTGGAGCTATAGACTCCGCCGTTCGGCCCAGGGATGAAACCGCTCTTCGCGGAACAATAAAGCGTGTCGCCGGCAAAGACGCACGGACTCGCCGTGGGGCTGGGCGGCATGTTCTTGGGACGCACGGCGTGACGCTTCGTGAGATCGCGGACCGCGACCCCCGTGTATTCGATTTGCGCGGCATTGGGGAGACTCGCGACCTCGATCGTTGCCCGGGCCGGAGTGTTGCCGAACTCGAACCGGCGCGCATAATGCTCGTTCATCGCCCGCATTGGGATTTGTGCGGTTAGAAAGGGATTGACGAAAACCACGTGGCCCAGATCCAGCCCCGCCGCCTCAACGACGGCCTTCAGTCGGTCGAGCGCGAAGTCGACCTGAGCCCCCGAATCGTCCGAAACTTTGTCGCCAGGTTCGTGAGGCATGGCGGAAATAAACAGGCGATCATGGGTGAGAATGCCCGGCGAAAACGGTTCGTTTGATTTGTAGTTCGGCGGATAGACAGGCCGCATCTCCGAAAGACTTCGCACGGCGACGGCGTTGATCTCGATTGGCGGATCAGCAAGCCCGGCAACGCCAAGGACTGCGCGAGCTGGAGGAATCTTCCCGAAGAACTCAGCGAAAGCGCGGTTCATTTCTCCGTATTGCGCCATGTCGGTCAGGTAGACCGTGGTGTAGACGACGTGATCCATCGTCAAGCCCGCCGCTTCGACGGCCGATTTCAAATTCGTGAGAGCCTGCCGGGCTTGGGCAGCGAAAGCTGCTGCTAGCGCACCGTCAGGGGCGCGAGGGCCCTGGGCGGAGAAATAGATGTAGTCTCCCGCATCCACGGCGGCACGGTGGCGCGCGGGAGTTTGCTGGGAAGGAACGGCCGCCGCCGTCTGAGCTTGCGCGCCGACGGCGGACCAGAGCAGCAGTTGAACAAGGAATAGTTTCATTCGCCTTGCCTCAGGGTGTGAAAAATGGAGACTGCATCGAGCCCTGCATTTTAGGCTGCCCGCGCTTTTTTCTGGGCGGCTCCCAGAATGCCGCGCAATCTTTGTCCCACAATCACTTCTTCGCCGGGCTGGATGGTCATGGAAACCAGTTCAATGTGGTCGGCTTCGTGGTGTTCTTTTCTGGTTGGGTTGGGCTTGCCCTCGCGAACTGTTTTTACGAGGCTGGGATTATCGGCACCGAGCACTTCGATGACCGGGTCCCCTTCACGCAGAGCGCTCACGCAGTCAGCGATAGTAAATCCCCAGCCGTGCTGATCCCACGAGATTTTCAGCGTGGGGAAGCGGTTCCCGTCGTCTGGAATGTAGATATCTGTCTTAACCCCCGGCACTGTCTCCACCAGTTTCCGGATGCTGTCCACGCGGTCGTTCCACTCCCGGTACAGCTTCTTGTCGTCGATCTTCAGCCAGGTTTCGAGCGCGGTCAGACAGCCGATCATTTCTTCTTTTCCAACCTTCATGGGACGGCACACGGCGCCCTCGCGTGGGCTGGAATTCATGATGGCCGCCTCGATGAGATCTTTTCGGCCGAGGAGCACGCCGCTGCACTGCGGCCCCCGCAGACCCTTTCCGCCCGAAAAGGTGTAGAGGTCGATGCCCATGCGCGCGTAAAGTTTGGCATTGTCCGCGGGAGGAATGCCGGCGGCGTCGTCGAGCAGCAGCGGTACTTTGTGATCTTTCGCGATCGCGAGTTCCTTCTGCAGTTCATCGCCGAGGTGCGTGGTGTAAATCAGGGTCGTGTTCTGGTTGATCGCGTTGGATAATTCTTCGGGCGAGTAGGCGAGCACGAGCTTCGCGCCCGTCAGTCGGATCGCGCTATCGAAGGCGCTTCGGCCACCCGACATTACAACTTCATTCTTGAGGCCGCTGGTGTCGGGCAACTGCCAGATCAACTTGTCATCGGTGCCTGCCATGGATCCTGCGGTTGCGACCGCCATTGCGCCAGCTGCACCGGAGGTGATCATGCCAAACTCGGCGCCAGTGAGTTCAGCCAGTCGCCGTCCAATCGCGTGTTGCAAATCCAGGACGTTCACGAAATACTGCCCCGCTTCGATCATGGCTTCGCGAACTTCAGGAAACTCCAGAGAGCCACTCAAATAGGTCCACGTGCCTCGGCAATTGATGACGGTTTTTATCCCAAGGCGGGTGTAGACATTTTGTCGAAGGTCTCTGCCGACGGCGCTGGCAGCCTTGGCGTAAAGGTCAGACACGGCGATCTGACTCAGCAGGGGAGCGGCTGCCACCCATTTCATGAATGACCGCCGGCTGGAATTCAAAGTCTGCATTTCAATACCTCCGGGATTTTTGCAAATTTCAGATTGGAGATTTCAGATTGAAAGATTTTTTCGGCCGGTGTTCAATCTGAAATCCGCAATCTTCCTACACGAGCTACTCTCCATCTTCATGCAACGGAACGCGAGCTCGAACGGCGAGAATGTATGCTTTCGCATCTGGTTCGTTTTGGTTGTAGAAGCCGACCGTGCAGTTGGGCCTAAAATAATAGGCATCCCCCGCTTTCGCGGGATATCGGCCTTCGATGCCATCGTTGCCACTGCCAGCTACTATTTCGCCCCGGCCATCGATGACCAGATAGATTTCTTCTGCAGCCTCGTGATGGTGAGGCCAGTTCGTGCCGCCGGGCGCAAAATCCATCCAGAAAAAACTGTCCATCACATAGGCCTCATCAATTAAATCTCGCTTGCCGGTGCGCAGGCCGATCAGAAGTTTGTACAAGACTGAGTTTGGATGACCGCTGACAGTCCTCTCATTGGCATCTTCCAGATTTGCCACCTTCGGATGTGGCATTGGAGGTCCGATTGCCATCGACGACGGGATTTTGAACCCCATCACGAGCACGCGGAGCGGCTGGTCTGACTGATTGGAGATCGAACGCTTCACACCCGGAGGTAAATAGGTGAAGTCATGCTTGCGCAACGCGTGCACCTGGTCGTTCTCGGGCACAATATCGCGCAGAATGTAATGCAGCGTGCCTGTTCCTTCGGTGACAAAATAGATCTCCTCCTGGCGGTCGTAGACCACAGTCTGGCAACTGCCATGCGGATCGAGAGTGACTTCTCCGAAGCGGGCGACGGTTTGGAGCGATCGGTTCTGATTGTCACCCTCCCCGAAAATGGACCGGTAGTGACACGTGGGAGAACTGAGATCGACCTTCGTCTCCACTAGCGCTGGAAGATAACGATGCAGCCAAGTGGGATCGACCAGGTGCTCTTGTGCGCGAAGTCCCTGTGTCAGTGCTAGCAATAACAGCAGCTTTTTCACCCGTGCTCCCAAGTCTGCGACGGATTTCAGTTTCGGCCGCGCCGCTGAGTTTGCATCGCGTGCGGGTGGAATTTTAATTCTGACGCTCAACTCTTACGGTCAATCCTGATGTTCAACCCTGATGTTCAATTTTGAGTTCAATTCTGAAGATGAGGTGCTTCATCCTTTTCCGACGGCGATGAGGAGACGTCCGACGCGTGCGCCTCGCGCAGGATATAGGCGACGAGATCATCGATCTCGCGGCTGCTAAGGCGCCTCCCGTAGTCGACCGGCATGGGCTCGCCAGTTTTCCGCTGGACCGACGCGAGGCTGGATTTCATCAGCAGATAAAATCGGCCATCTCCATCCAGCAACTGCAAAGATGCATTGTCTTCGTTTCGGATCATCCCGGAAAATTCTCGACCATCCTTCGCTACAGCGGTTGCCGCTTCGGGCGGCCCACTGGTCGGCTTGACAATCGCTTCACGAATCTCGCTCGCCCCGTGATCCCGTGCAAACCCGGCTATGTCTTCGGTGATGATTTGTCCTCGGCCGTGGCATGTAGAGCAGCCAGCCTTTCCGAAAAAAACCTCACGGCCCCGCACGGAGTCGCCCTGCGGAGAATCCTTCGCCGACGTGCCTTGCAGGAAACGTATGTAAGCAATGAGCGCCCGATCATTTTCGCTGCCCAGGTTTGGGAAGCCTGGCATTCCGGCTTCTGTAATTCCCTCGTGAATCACATCGAGCAGCGCCTCGTCCGAGAGCGTCCTTATGGACAATCGGCGTACGATGTCTGGTGCATGCTCGCCGCCCAGACCGTCGAGCCCATGGCAAGTTGCGCATTTCAGCTCGAAGACGCTCTTTCCCCCGAGGCCAGGTTGCGGACTGGCAGTGGATTCTTTGCTGTTCGAGTTCTGGCCAAAGGCGGTGCCACTTGCACTGAAGCTCATTGCGACAAAGGCGATTAAACCAAGACCAATTGGGCAGGAAAAGATCAGCGCCAATCGAACTTTTATAACGGCCGCCTTTGTAATCGTTCGCCGAGTCACATCGCGCTCGCACAACCGCGAACCTGATATATCACAGAATCTGGTTGACGCAAATCAAATTATTTCGTTTCATTGGGTTTCATTTCGTTTTCAATCTTCGTCTGCCAGGCTCGCGAAGGAGACCGTCGCATCGTGAATCAATAGTCGTGCGGATCGCCGAGTCCGGCAGGGGATGGGCGAGGTATTATGGCAAGGCGTCTCGGAGGTGAAGACAGGATGATGCGGCGTTTCGCGCTGGTTTTGCTAACTTGGTTGGTGAACCTGAACTTCGCTCCCGCCCAGACGGCGGGTCAGCCGAGTCAATCCGACTCGTCTTGTCGCATCGAGGCCGTGAATTACAAGGGTTGGAGCGCACAACAACTTTCCAACCGCTGGCTGAAGCTGGAAGTTGTACCCCAAAATGGCGGCCGACTCATGCAGGTGATTTTCACCGGGCATCCGTTCCTGTTCGTGAATCCCGAATACGAAGGAAAATATTTGCCCCCCGACCCATCCCGATGGTTCAACTACGGGGGCGACAAGCTTTGGCTCCTGCCCGAGGGCAACGACGATGAACAGCATTGGGTGGGCAATTCTGACTTGATCGACGACGGCCCCTACGCCTTTCGAAAGGTTTCGGAAGGACGGGAGTGTGAGGTTGAACTGACCGGCCCCTCCGATCCGCAGACGGGAATTCAGATCCGGCGGACGATTCACCTGGGCGCCGACTCTCCGCGAATCCACTTTCACGCAACGATGCGGAACACGACGGGGCACACTATCGAGTGGTCCATGCAATCGGTTTCGCAGTACGATACCTCCGACCCGACGAATCCTTCGCGAATCAACCACAATTTCTTTGCCCTCACTCCGGCGAATCCCTCCAGCAGTTACCTCAACCAATATCACGTGCGGTTCGGTCCGGCAGAAAATCCGGCCGTTTCAGTCAAGGACGACGGCCTCTTCAAACTGCATTACGTCCATATGGCCGCCGAACTGTGGCTGGATTCGACTGCGGGCTGGCTGGCAGTGGTGGACAGTGCGAGCCAGTATGCAATGGTTGAGCGCTTTCGCTACGAAAAGAGCGAAACTTATCCGGGCAAGGCATCGGTTATTTTTTGGATGAACGGTCCGGAGACGAGATTGAATTCCGAAGGTGAGCCCTCGCTGCCTTCCGGTGGCGATGGTTCTCCGCGTTATCTCGAGGCCGAGATCAACAGCCCGCTGGCTCAGTTGCGACCGGGCGAAGCCCGCGATCTCGATACGGAGTGGTTTCCGACTCGTGCCGGCAGCGATTTCCACGGCGTGGAAGATGCGGGCGTGGTAGTTCATCCTCTCCAGGCCACTCGGCTGAAGAATGAACACATCCGGCTCTCGGGCTCCTTTGGAGTATTTTTCGCGGGACGTTTGGTCGCCCATCTCTACAACGAACACGGTTCTCTCGTGGGAACTACGCCTCTGGCCCAGGTCGATCCTGCCGAGCTTGTCGTGGTGGAGACGGAGTTAACAGCGCCCGCCAAGCCGTCCCGGATCTCGCTTCATCTGGAAGATGGGAACGGGCTGGACCGCGGCTCTCTTCAAGAAGTTAAAGTCGAGGAAGTTCCAGCTGTCGCGGTCGAAGCCCACTGACATGAAATCATTTCGCAAGAAGTTCACCTTGCTCTCATTGGCAGCTTCTTTGTGCCTGAGCTCTGCCGCGGGACAGCAAGCGGCGAAACAAGGCCAAGCTCCCGTAGTTGCCGACGTGAACGTGAGCGCGGACGATCTGCTGACCCAGCCTCCTGGCGCGAACTGGACTTCCTACAACGGTGACTACACCGGGCGTCGCTACAGCGGCTTGCGCGAAATCACTTCGAAGAATGTCGCGCAGCTTCGGGCCGCGTGGATATTCCATCCTTCCAATTCTGACAGGCTGGAAGTCACGCCCGTGGTTGTCGGGGGCGTAATGTATGTCACCTCAGCCAACGACGCCTGGGCGCTTGACGCCCGGACCGGCCGGATGATTTGGCATCACGAGCGGCCGGTGAGCACCGGGCTGCTCGATGATGCTGCGGCTCATCACAATCGCGGGGTAGGAGTGTGGAAGACTTTTGTCTATATGGAAACCGACGACGCGCACCTTCTTTGCCTCGACGCGCGCTCGGGTCACCTGATTTGGGATGTGATGTACGCGGACAAGGCAAAACAGTATGGCGCGACCAGCGCTCCGCTGGTTGTGAAAGATGAAGTCGTCGTCGGGACCTCCGGCGGTGATTCCGGCGTACGCGGTTTTGTGGCCGCGTATGACGCGGTGACCGGCAAACTGAAATGGCGTTTCTGGACCATTCCCGGCCCTGGAGAATTCGGCTCATCCAGTTGGCCCGGCGATTCCTATCTCCATGGCGGCGGTACGACCTGGATGCCCGGTACCTACGACCCTAAACTCGACACTCTCTACTGGACAACCAGCAACGCGTCTCCTGATTTCGCGGGAGATTCTCGCCCCGGAGACGACCTCTACACCGCCTGCGTCCTGGCGTTGAACCCCACCACGGGGGCGCTGAAGTGGTATTTCCAGTTCACTCCTCACGACCTGTACGACTACGACGCCACCGAAACGCCGGTGCTTATGAGCGCAAAAGTGAACGGCCAAGCCCGAGACTTGCTGGTGCAGGCTAACCGTAACGGGTTTCTTTATGTTCTCGACCGGACGGATGGAAAGTTTCTCAAGGCCACGCCGTTCGTTGAGAAGCTGAACTGGGCGAAAGGAATTGATGGCTCCGGCCGGCCCATATTAACGGGACGAATACCGACCGCGTCAGGCACTGACATTTGCCCGAGCATCGAAGGAGCTACGAATTGGTTTTCGCCGTCTTACAATCCTGGCACTGGATTTTTCTACGTGATGGCGCTTGAAAGCTGCAATGTCTTCTTCTCTCACTCGCAGCCATTTACTCAGGGCGAAACCTACTATGGCACGGGCACCAAGCAGGTCGTCGACGACCACCCTCAAAAGATTCTGCTGGCCTACTCCGTCCCCGAAGGGAAGATTGTTTGGCGTTATCCGGAGGTCGGCCGAGGAAATTCCTGGGGTGGGACGATGACGACGGCCGGCGATTTAGTTTTCTTCGCGAACGATGCCGGAGCGTTTGAGGCGGTTGATGCGCGCACCGGCCGGGCCCTCTGGCAATTCAATACGGGTCAGAGCCTACACGCTTCACCCATGAGTTATGCCGTGGATGGAACGCAGTACGTAGCGATCGCCGCCGGAAGCGACGTGATCAGTTTTTCGCTGCCTCATTAAATAATTCCTGGAGAGGAAAATCCTTTAGCGTGCTTGATCCGGCACGAAGCCCTGCGTCTTCATCTCCAGCCGGTAAACCGATGTCGTGGCCGTGATGTAGAGCGTCCGGTGGTCTTGGTCGCCCCAGTTCAAATTCGCCGGTTGCTCTGGCATGACGATTGTGCCGAGGTGATTGCCCTTGGCGTCCCAGACCCAGATGCCCTTTGGCCCCGTAACAAAGAGGTTTCCGTTCTTGTCGACTCTCATTCCATCGGGCACGCCATCGCCCTTCCCGCCCGGTTCCTCGCCGAAAACGCGGCCATTGGTGAGAGTTCCATCGGCGGCGACGTCGTACGCGCGGATATTTCTTTTTTCGCTGTCGTCGACATAGAAGTGCCGGCCGTCCGGCGAAAATGCCAGACCGTTTGGCTGCGTGAGGTCGCGAGTGAGTAACCTCACATCGCCTTTGGCGTCCAGCCGGTAAACCCCCTGAAATGGTATTTCCTGCTTTTCTCCGGCCACCAGATCGAGAGTCGGATCGGTGAAATAAAGCGCGCCATCCGGACCAACGATCACATCATTCGGACTATTCAGTTTTTTGCCGTCATAGTGATCAGCGAGGATTTTATATTTCCCATCTGGAGTTACTTCAATGATGGCGCGTAACACGCTGGCGCAGTCGATCAAGCGGTGTTGACGGTCAAACGTATTGCCGTCAGGATCGCCGAGCGCAATCAGCTCCTCTTTTTTGCCATCGAGATGGAGCCGGAAGATCTTGTTGATCGTTTCGTCGCTCACATAGAGAAAGCCCGCCGGGTCCCAGACCGGGCCCTCGGTAAAACCGAAACCTGTGCCCACGACACTGAGCTTGGCGTCGTGATCCACCAGATTCCAGAATTGCGGCGAGTCAGCTTGCAGCTTAAAATCCCGCCGCGCGCGTTGGGCAGTCAGAAAGCCAGACG
>Ga0307476_10000133_pt1 | contig 74354 bp, 58 predicted proteins | sample atmos_gasesECM2C_2_FD_203314 | JGI IMG/M metagenome (GOLD analysis project Ga0307476, IMG submission 203314) | Hardwood forest soil microbial communities from Morgan-Monroe State Forest, Indiana, United States - atmos_gasesECM2C_05 | ecosystem: Environmental > Terrestrial > Soil > Temperate... | reverse complement strand
GCATTCGCCAAGGAACTCGACGTGGAGACGATTCAGGTTTCGGTGGCGCACGCTTATCCTGGTACCGAACTCTACGATCAAGTCGTGAAGAACGGCAACATCGTTGGCGACAACAAGATGGTTGATGAAGGCGGACATCAGCTGGCGCAGATTCAGTATCCGGGGCTGCCGGCGGATGACATTATGTCGGCGGTGCACCGTTTCTACGACGAATATTATTTCCGGCCCAAGGCCGTTTACCGCATTTTGCGGAAGGCGATGTTTGACAGCAATGACCGCAAGCGGCTGTATAAAGAGGCGAAGAGCTTTTTGAAGTTGCGCGCGGCCCGCAACAAGATGGTGAAGCAGCATGCTGCGGAAGCTGCGGCGGCCGAGCCGGTTAAGGCGTAGTCTTCGGGAGCTGCCCCACTCAAGCCAAAGTGCGGCTTGAATGGGCCACCGTCAGAGTTCTTTCGTGCGAGTTCATTAGTACGAGTTCAAGTGACCTTTCGCAAGTATCTGGTGCTGGCTGGAGTTACCGTCTTTGGAGCGGCTGGCGATTCTGTGCTCTCGCACGGGATGAAGCAGGTCGGCAACATTTCCATCCACGATTTGCCCAGCTTGATTTTCGCCGTGATGAATCCCTATGTCGCGATCGGCATTTTGCTGCTCCTGACGTTCATTGTTCTCAACATGACGGCGCTCTCCTGGGCTGATTTGACTTATGTTCTGCCGGCGACTTCCATGGGATACGTGCTGCTGGCATTGAGCGCGCGGTTTATTTTGCATGAGCAGGTCAGCCTGACGCGCTGGCTGGGGATTGTGCTGATCTCTGGAGGCGTGGGATTTATCGCAGGAAGTCCTGCGCTTACTTCGCATTTGCATGGAGAGGAAAAATCCCCACTTCTCGCCGCAAAAGGCGCGGCGAGAAATGGGGCACCCGCGCCTGCTCATGGGACACACGCGGAAGAAGTCGTTTCCAGCGTGGTGGAACCATGAAGCACGCCTACATCTGGGGCGGGATTCTGACCATTGCCTTTTTCTCTGTGGTCGGCGATGTGCTGTTAGCGCGTGCGATGAAGCAGGTGGGTGACGTGCACGCGCTGTGGCGGAGCGCTGGCCTGTGGACGGTGGTCAGCCGCGTGGCTTCGAATCCGAATATCTTTATGGGCGTGGCCGCGATGACCGTGGCGTTCTTCACGCTGCTGTTCGCGCTCTCCTGGGGAGACTTGAGCCTGGTCGCCCCCGCGGCTGCGTCGCTCACGTTTATCGGGAATGCGTTCGCGGCTAAGATTTTCCTGCACGAAAAAGTCGATCGCCGCCGATGGATCGCCGCCGTGCTGGTCGCGGCCGGCGTGGCGCTGCTGGCTGGATAAGAACCGCAACCTGAATTTCCCTACAGAATCTCTTGCACCTTGCCCCCGGCAGGCGCATACTCTCGCGCAAGGGGGTGCTCCTATGCACAGAATGGCATTGCTCTTCATGGTCGCCCTGCTCAGCATCAGCGCAGGTCATTCCACTTCGCCGTCGGCGGACTGGGCGATCAACGCCACTGCAATTGAGGCGTGCAGCTGTCCACACTTCTGCATGTGCTATTTCAACGCACATCCTGCAGCTCACCACGAAAACGGCCAGACGGAACACTTTTGCAAGTTCAACAACGCCTACAAAGTCAACAAGGGACACTACGGAAACATTGATCTCACCGGCGCCAAAGTATGGCTGCATGGCGACCTCGGCGGAGATTTCTCACAGGGCCAGATGGACTGGGTGGTCGCAACTTTCGATAAAGGGACCTCGCCTGAACAACGGCAGGCGCTGGGCGAAATTCTGGGGCACGTGTTTCCCGTGAAGTGGAAATCTTTTCAGACCGATGAGGGGGATATCGATACCTGGACCTTCGACAAGGACCAAGCCCATGCGACGCTTAACGGCGGCAAGACGGCCGAGATCAAGCTCAAGCGTTTTCCAGGGATGACCGACGAGCCGGCGGTGCTGAAAAATGTTAAGTACTGGGGTACGCCGCGCAACGATGGTTTCGTCATGATGCCCAACGAGCTGGAGACGTATAAAGAGGGGCCGAAGACGTATGAATTCAAGGGGACGAACGGATTCATGCTCACGTTCGACATGACTTCCAAAGACGTTCCCGCGCCCAAAGGCTCCTCGATGAGCTACTGAGGACAGTCGTGGCGCGACACTTGAATGCGCCGGGTCGTTAATGCGCCGGATCGTTGCCGGCGCATTTTTTCTATCGCGGCTTGTGGCGCGATCCCTCCCGGTGGATTCGCCGAGATTTAATACAGAATTAACTTCCGAGTAACATTCGGCGGACCATACTTCTGCGATCCTCTCGTGGAGGTATCTCATGAACAAGCTGATCGTGGCAGGAACTGCGCTGGCGATGACGCTGGCGTCGAAGACACCGGGAATTATGGCGGATTCGAGCCGTGTGGGTTCGGGGAAGATCAAGCATGTGCTGCTGTTGAGCATTGACGGCATGCACGCGGTGGATTTTTATAACTGCGCCAACGGAATCGCGGGCGTGAACGGTGGGGAAGCATACTGCCCGAACATGGCTGCGCTGGCGCAGACGGGTATCAACTATGTGAACGCCGAGTCGGCGAAGCCTTCAGATTCGTTTCCCGGCATGGCGGCGCTAGCCTCGGGCGGCACGCCGAAAACGACCGGCCTTTATTACGACGTCGCGTATGACCGATCACTGGACGCACCGGCTGCGACCACCGGCACCGGCCTGGCTGCGGGACCCTGCACTCCTTACGCGCCGCCGACTGGAACCACAACGGACAACGATCAGGGCGTCGACATTGACGATAGCCAACTCAACGGCGGCGCTCCGGGAGCGGCATTGACTGAGGGCGGCGTTGCATCGCTCGATCCCACGAAACTGTCGCGCGATCCGCAGGCGGGCTGCGCACCGGTTTGGCCCTGGAACTTTATCCGGGTGAACACCGTGTTTGGCGTGATCCACGCCGCAGGAGGCTACACAGCGTGGATCGACAAGCACCCTTCTTACTCGTTTGTGGGTGGGCCGGGCGGCACGGGCCTGAATGACTATTATTCGCCGGAGGTTAACTCCACTGTCGTAAAACTGCCCGGCGTCAGCACTCTCGACGGAGTTCCGTGCGACCCGATCCGCGACAAAGCCAGTCTGGGTGGATGGAACAGCAGCTTTGAGAATATTCAGTGCTATGACGCGATCAAAGTGTACGCACTGCTGAACCAGATTGCGGGCAAGACGCATTCGGGCGCTCCGGCCGTGGTTCCGGCGGTTTTCGGCATGAACTTCCAGTCGGTGTATGTGGGGGAATCGGTGAACGAAGCGGGCGTGGCCGTGGGGGGTTACAAGAACGCCGCAGCCGCACCCGGCGAGCAGTTGCTGAAGGAGATCGAGTACGTGGACACTGCGGTCGGAGCGATCGTGGGCGCACTCAAGACTGCCGGGATTTACGACAACACGCTGCTCATCATCACGGCGAAGCACGGCGAGTCGCCAATTGATCCGACTCGTTACGTGGCAGATGGAGCGAACACGCCGGCTACGCTGCTGGGAAATATGATCCCTTTTTCGGAGTCGCCGCTGAACTCGACGGGCATCGGCGCAACCGAAGACGATGTTTCAGTGTTGTGGCTGAAGAAGGGCGTGAATGTGAATACGGCTGTGGAACTGCTCGAGAATAATGCGGGGCCGATCGGCCTGGGGCAGATTTACTACGGGCCTTCCCTGGCGCTGAACTACAACTTGGGCGGCCTTGGAGCGGGGCTGGATCCGCGGTCGCCTGACATTATCGTGACCCCGAACGTGGGCGTAACTTACTCGGGCAGCACGTCGATGATTGGCGACCACGGCGGATTCGCGCACGACGATACCAACGTCGTTATGCTGGTGGCGAATCCTGCGTTTAGCGCGCGGACGGTCACGTCTCCAGTGGCAACGCGGCAGGTGGCACCGACGATCTTGCGAGTACTGGGGCTTGACCCCGGGCTGCTCGACGCGGTGCAACAGGAAGGTACCGCGGTGCTGCCTGAGGTTGTGAGCCAGTTGAAAAAATAAACGTTAGCTGGGCAAGAGGAGCTGCGGTCCCGGCTGCTCTTTGTTTGGAAATTGCGTTTAGAGATTGTGCTTTAGAAATCGCGGCGCGGCCCGGGCAGGGGCTGCGCCGTTTTGTATTTTGGGTCGGTTCGTCTCGTCCGCGAAGGGGGCAGCCGAGCTTTGCTCGGCCCATCCGGGTCCGAGACCCGGATCCACACGAACTCACAAGCCGCGAACTTAGAACAGGCGCATCAATCCGGAGGCTGGCAGGTCGGGTGAGAGGAAGTGGGAGTCTTTGAATCCGGCGGCGCGGGCCAGGGCTTCGGCTGCGAGGTATCCGCTGCGGACGGCGCCTTCCATAGTGGCGGGCCAGCCGGTGGCGGTCCAATCGCCGGCGAGGAAGACCCGCGGCCAGGCGGTGATCGCTGTGGGGCGATGGTCGTCGATTCCGGGGCGCGGGGAATAGGTGGCGTGGAGTTCTTTGATCACCGTGGACTTTACTAAGTTGGCTTCGCGCGCGGTGGGGAAAAATTCGCGGACTTCGGCGAGGGCGAGGTCGACGATTTCGGCGCGCGATTTGTCGACTAGGGATTTAGAAGAGCTGACGACGAGTTCGATGTAGCTACCACCCCCAGCGGCTAAAGCCGGGTTCGTGTTGGACGCGTTAACGGCACGACTGAAGTCGTGCCCTTCCCGTTCTCGCCCCTCTCCTCGGTTCGTCTCCCTTTCGCGCTTTTCTTCGGTGCGCATCGGTTGCAATCGCGACTTGTGGAACATCCATTGGATGGTGCGGTCGAGGAGGACGGCGTGGTCGAGGTCGGAAATTTGGCGATCGAACCAGAGGTGGATGCCGGTGATGGGTGCGGTTTCGAAGTGGGTGATTTGCTCGCGGATGGGAGCGCTTTCGGGAGTGTCGGGGAGAACTTTGTCTAGCGCGTCGAACGGTAGGGCCAGGATCAGATAGTCAAAATCCCCACCCTGTCCCTGCAAAGTGCGCAGGGACAAGGGTGGGGCACCCGCTTCATTTCCACTCTCGTTTGGATCATTGTGGCGAGTTTCCTGATTACGCAATTGCAATTGAACTCGCGATTCGTGCGTGGCGAAACCTTCGATCGGTTCGCGGAAATGCAATTCGCCGCCGCGGGCGCGGAGGTAGTCTCCGGCTTTGTTGTAGAGGTCGGTGAGCGGGACCGTGGGCACTCCCATGTGGCGGGCGGCAGGAGACTTCATGGATTCGCGGACGACCTGCGCGGCGGCGGAAATGGAAATCAGATCGAGTTCTTCACTCAGGGCGCTGACCAGGATGGGGCGCCAGAAGCGGTCTACGGCCTGTTTAGTCTGGCCATGATGGTCGAGCCAGTGCTGGAAGGATTGTCCGGTGTCGCGTTGATTGGTGAGGGTGAGTGGGACCAGGGCGCGGGCGATGGCGAATTTGTCGGCGGCGCTGAGAAATGAAAAATTCAAGAACGACGGGGCGGTGTGCAGTGGCGCGGGGAGCGGGGAGGATTTCATTACGGAGGTGCGGCCGCCGGGTTCGATGAAAGTCATTTCGTCGTACCAGCGGATTTGGTCGGCGGCGCCGATGCGGTCGTAGAACTCGAGCAGGTTCGTGCACACGCGGAACAGGACGTGCTGACAGTTGTCGACCACTTCGCCGGTGCCGGGATGTTCCCAGGAGGAAGCGCGGCCGCCGAGGAAGGGACGCTTCTCGAATAGCGTCACGCGGAAACCGGCGTTGGATAGGGCGCAGGCGGCGGCGAGTCCGGCGAGGCCGCCTCCGGCGATCGCGACTGTGGGTGGGGGAGTGGGCATGCTTAGTTCGAAGTCGAAATCGCCACTTCTCGCGCCAAGAGCGCGCGAGAAATGGGGCACCCGGAAAAAGCTGAACAGCAGGTTCCTCCACTGCGCTCGCGTTCGCTTCGCTCCGGTCGGAATGACAAGAGCAGGAGTCGTTCACGGCGCTCGTTCGGGTGTGACACAGGCGCGGTGATCACAGGATTCGTTTGAGGAACCCTTTCCCGAGGATGCGCAACTTTTCCCAGCGGCTGAGGGAGGTTTTGGCGGTGAAGACGTCGTATTGCTTTTCGGCGATGCGCTCGAGTAGGCGGCGGTAGATGGTGACCAGGACCCAGAGGGCGGGCTGGCTGTCTTCGGCAACGTAGGGGATCAGCTCTTCACCAGCGGAGTAGAACTCGCGGGCGCGATCGGCTTCTAGTGCTAGCACGGGGCGGAAGCGCGCGGGGTCTGGTGTGGCGAGCAGTTCCGCGGCTGACAGGCCGAACTTGGCCAGGTCTTCTTCGGGAAGATAAATTCTGCCCATGGCGGCGTCTTCTTTCACGTCGCGAATGATGTTGGTCAGCTGGAAGGCTAGGCCGCAGCGCTCGGCTAACGGCTCGGCCGCGGGATCGCGGTAGCCAAAGACGTGGATGCAGACTAAGCCGACTACTGACGCTACGCGGTAGCAATAGAGGCGGAGGTCTTCGAAAGTTTTGTACTGCACGGTCAGGCCGGGAGTCGTTGGAGCGGAGGCTTCTGCCTCTTCAATATCCATGGCGGTGCCGTGGGCGAGTTCGTCGAGCAGGCCGGCGGGGATGGAGAAGCGGCGCTGGGCGTCGGTTAAGGCGAGCAGGATGGGGTCGTCGGTGGGTTCGCCTTGCTGGGCTCGGTGCAGGGCGGCGAGCCAGGTGTCGAGTTTCTGACGGCGGTCGGGCAGGCTGAGCGAGGGGTCGTCGCTGATATCGTCGCAGCGGCGCATGAAGGCGTAGACGGCGCAGAGCGCTTCGCGCTTGCGGCGCGGCAGGACGAGGAATGCGTAGTAGAAATTTTTCGCGGCCGTGCGCGTAATGCCTTTGCACACGGAATAGGCCATGACCAGCTGCGGCGGGGCTGGGGTCCAGGGGATGGGCATCTGCTGGGTCCCGGCGCTCATATTTGGTTCACCCCGCTTTGCTTGTGCTTGTCCTTATCCCTCTCAGTTTTTTTTGCACCTGCGAGAGACTTCCCAGCGAAAAGTTTGCTGAGCGCGGCGCGGGCGACCAGGGCGAGCTTGCGAGGTTTTGAAATGGACGGGCGATTTCCGAGGACGGCGTAGTTTCGTTTTTCGATTGCGTTGAGGATTTCCTGGCCGCCGCGGCTGAAGAGATCGAGATCGATGGCCAGTTCGCTGTCGACTTTTTCTATCAGTGGCAAGCCTTGGCGGAACCAGTCACGGGCGCGCTCGACTTCGAACTTCATCATGGTGCGAAAGGCTGGGGTGTTCTGGTCGCGGGCGATGTCGTCTTCAGTGACGCTGAAGCGGCGCAGGTCTTCGAGCGGGAGATAGATGCGGCTTTTGGCGTAGTCGGTGGTTACGTCTTGCCAGAAGTTCGCGAGTTGTAAGGCCGTACAGGTGAAGTCGGAAAGTTGCTGGCGCTCGGGGTCGCGGTATCCGCAGAGGTAGAGCACGAGATGGCCGACAGGGTTGGCGGAATATTTGCAGTAGGCCAGGACGTCATTGAAAGTTTCGAAGCGGGTGACGGTTTGATCCTGACGGAAGGCGATGAGCAGGTCGCAGAACTCGTGCTTGGGAATGTCGTAGAGCCGAACTGTCTCTGCGAGTGCAACGAAGACAGGATGCTTCGGAGTGCCTTCGTAGCAGGCATCCAGTTCGCGCTGCCACTCATCCAGGAGTTCGAGCGATGCGGCGGGGTCGCCGACTTCGTCGCCGAGATCGTCGGAGATGCGGCAGTAGGCGTAGACGTTATAAAAATCCTGACGCAGGCGGTGGGGAAGAAACCAGCTGGCGACTGAGAAATTTTCGTAGTGGGTGCGGGCTAGGCGGGCGCAGTATTCGCGGGCTTCGGCGAGCGTGGGCGCGGACGCGGGGATGGCGTAGGCGGCGGGCAGGCGCGACCAGCCGAGCGCAGCGGTTGACGGCGGGATTTGCGTCGCGGTTTGGGTCATTGTTGGTTCAATACTCAATGTCGGTCGCTAAGCAACTCGCGATGAGGTGCGAATTCCTTGTTAGGCCGGTAATGGCGCAAGCAAACACGGGGTCCTTCGACTCCGTGACGGGTTCGCGTTCCGCGAACTCGTCACTTCGCTCAGGATGACAAACAAAAAATCCGCGGTGCATCAGTGGCCGGGGATGATTGCGGTTTTGATGTCGCTGCCGCGGTTCAGCATGTGGCGCAGAACCTGCTGCAGGCGCGACAACGGAGCCTCGCCGGTGATGTAGTCGGTGGGGCGAATCTTTTTGGCCGCAATTAATCCAAAGGCCCGGCGAACCGTTTCCGGCGTGTGATGGAAAGTGGCTTTCAGCGTGATTTCGGAATAGTGCAGGCGATTGGTTTCGAGCTGCACCTTCGTTCCACTGGCGCATCCGCCGAAGAAGTTCACGGTGCCGCCTTTACGGACCATGTCGACGGCCCACTCCCACGCTTCCGGCTTGCCGACGGCTTCAACGACTACGTCGCATCCACGCTTCTGCGGAGACAGGGCGCGGACGGCGTCGACTACGCTCGACACTTTGGTGGTTTGAATAATTTCATGTGCGCCCATGTGCTTGGCGGCTTCGACCTGGCTGTCGCGCTTGACTACGGAAATCACGTTGCAGCCGATGGCGCGGGCGACCTGAACGAACATAAGTCCGATGGGGCCGCCGCCGAGGATGGTGACGGTGTCGCCGATCTCGACTCCGGTTTCATGCAATCCGCGCAGCACGCAGGCCAAGGGCTCGGTCATGGCCGCGTCTTCGAAGGTTACATTGGCGGGAATAATCAGCATATTGGCTTCAACAATGCGACGGGGGACGCGAATATATTCAGCGTAGGCGCCGTTGTTGAACAGAAGATCTTCGCAGAGGTTTTCCTGATGCTTGGAGCAGTAGAAGCACATCTGGCACGGAGCCGAGTTGAGGGCGACGACGCGCATCCCCTTCTTGAAACCGGTGACGCCAGAGCCGACCTCTTCAATAACGCCGGCCAGTTCGTGGCCGAAAAGGGCGGGGGGGACGATCATGCGGGCGTGGTAGCCGCGCTGGAATACTTTGAGATCGGTGCCGCAGGTCAGTGCGACCTGGACCTTGACCAGAACCTCGCCGTCTCCCACGCGAGGGATGGGCACTTTTTCAATCTTAAGGTCTTCTTTGCCGTACAAGACGGCAGCGGTCATTTTTCCGTTCACTGCGCTTCCTTCCAGTTGCCTCAGGGGCTAAAGCCCCGCCTACGTAAGTCCCTTAACGGCACGACTGAAGTCGTGCCCTTTTACGAACCTTGCACGACTAAAGTCGTGCCCTTCCACAAAACCTTGCGGCTGACGCCGCGTCGTCTTCCCAAACTAACTTGCCCAATCACTGCCGGGCTGAATCATGATCTTCATGGATGAAGGTTGGGGATGGGCCGCCAGATCCAGGGCTTGCGGGCTCTGCGGGAGCGGGAAGCGATGGCTGACCAGCCGTTCCAGATCCATCACACGATTCATGACAAAAGCGATCGACTGTTCCTGTAAGTCGACCGACGCACTATAGGACCCCACCAAAGTCTTCTCATCGACACAAACTGCTGCTGGATCGATCAATGCCTCTCCATGCTGAGTTTGCGCAAAAAGCAACACCCGCCCACCGGGACGGGCCGCATCCATCGCCGTACGAATGAGGGAATTGCCGCCGACCGCGAGAATTACCGCGTCGGCGCCACGCCCCTCGGTCAACTCGCGGACGCGCTCGACTACGTTTGCCCGCGATGCATCAATTGTAAGGTCCAACCCGAAACTTGATCCTATTCTAAGCCTCTCGGGATACAAATCGGAAGTAATTAAGGTGGCCCCGGCCTGGCGGGCTAGCACGCTAAGGATGATCCCGATGGGGCCTTGGCCAATGGTTAGAACGGTTTCACCCTGGCGGAGGCGCAGGGCCTCGATGCCCTTCATGCAGGTGTTGACTGGTTCGACGAAGCAGGCTTGCTCGTAGGAAACGCCGTCGGGAATGGGGACGGTGCCCTGTTGGACGATCCAGTCCATGACGCGAACGTATTCGGCGAAACCCCCACCGGAAGGCTCGAATCCAGCGGTGCAGCCGACTTTTTTGTAGGTCGAACACTGGGCGAATGTTTTGTTATGGCAATAGAAGCATTGGCGACAGGGAATGTGGTGGAAGACCATGACGCGGTCGCCGGGGCGGTAGTTCTGAACCCCTTCGCCGACAGCAGCGACCATGCCGGAGGTTTCGTGTCCGAAGATGCGGGGGGCGGAGTGCGAGCCTGTGGAAATCTTTTTGAGGTCGGTGCCGCAGACGCCACACGAATGGACGCGGACGAGCATTTCACCTGGGCCGATCTTGGGAACAGGGACAGTTTCGAGACGGACGTCGTTTACGCCGCGGTAGACTGCAGCTTGCATGGTCGCGGGGATCGCGTGCGGATGACTTTCGACCGCATACTGTCCGGCAAGGGCCATCGAGACATTTTAGATGATGGGAGGAGGGAAATTGCTTCAAAACGGGGGATGGGGGTGCTCGATGGTAACGGCAGGGAGGGAACGCTCTGTGCGGTGGCGTACGTTGCAAGCGCTAGGGAAGCTTTGCGAATCCGCGGGGGCGCCCGTGGGACAGCCGGCAAGATGCCGGTGCTACTATGCCGCGGCTTTCATGCTATGCTGCGCAAAACTTTCGCGTTCGAGATTTGACTGGATAGGAAAAACCGTGCTGATTGAAATGCGGCTCGAACACTATGCGGTGATCGACAGCCTGGTGGTGGAGTTCGGGCAGGGGCTGAACTTGCTGACGGGTGAGACCGGAGCGGGGAAGTCGATCCTGGTGGATGCGCTGGCGCTGTTGCTGGGGGAGAAGGCTTCGAGTGATGTGATCCGCGCGGGCGCCGAGCGGGCAGTGGTGTCGGCGGTGTTTGAGGCGGAGGGCGCCGTTGAAAAACCGCTGGCCCGCATTCTGGAACAGAACGGATTGTCCGAGTCGGACGACGGGACGCTGATTGTGCGGCGCGAAATCGCGGCCGGAGGTAAGGGGCGAGTGTTCGTGAATAATCAACCAGCGACGGTAGCCGTGTTGCGGCTGCTGGCGCCGCATCTGGCGACCATTCACGCGCAGAACGAATCCATTTTGTCGTTTGATGGTCCGGCGCGGTTGGAGTTGCTGGATGCGTTTGCGGGCAGCCAGCTCGACGCGGTGGAAGCGGGATTCGCGGCGTGGAAACAGATTCGCGCGCGCATTGAGGAGTTGGAGCGCGGCGAGCAGGACCGGCTGCGGCTGGTGGATTTGTGGATCTTTCAGAAACGCGAGATCGAAGAAGCGCGCCTTGAGAGCGGTGAAGATGACCGGCTGGAGACCGAAAAGCGCGTGCTGGCAAACGCCGAAAAAATTTACAACGCTGCTATGAATGCGTTTGATCTGCTGTATGAGGGCAACGGGTCGACGGCGTCGTCGCTGCGGGCGGCGCAGAAACAGGTGGAGGAGTTGGTTCGCTATGAGCCCAAGTTTCAGGAGGCTCTGGCGGCGCTCGAAACGGCGCGCATCAGCGTGGAGGATGTGGGCGCGACGGTGCGCGATTATGCGGGCGGGATTCACGCGTCGCCGGAGCATCTGGTGCAGGTGGAGGATCGGCTGGCTCTGCTCGACCGGCTGAAACGCAAGTATGGGCCATCGCTCGAGGAAGTGATTCAGTTCGGGGGCGACGTGGCGCGCAAGTTGTCGGAGGTCGAGAACAAGGACGAGATTCTGCGGGGATTGCGCAGCGAGTTGGCGCAGGCGGCTGGGGAGTATCTGCGGGCGGCGCGGACTCTGTCGAAAAGACGCGCCGAGGCGGCGCGGCGGCTGGAGAAGTTGGTCGAGGCGGAGATTAATGATCTCGCGATGAAGTCGGCGTTTCGGATCGAGATCTCTACTTCCGAGGAAAGCGCGGGCTGGACGGGCGCGGGCATCGACCAGGTTGTGTATATGATCTCGACCAATCCCGGAGAGCCGCTGCGGCAGTTGGAACATATCGCTTCGGGTGGGGAATTGTCGCGGGTGATGCTGGCGCTGAAGGCTAGTGTGGAGGCGGGCGCGGATGCTACTTCTCGTAAAGAACGCGAGAAAGTCAAAGACCCCGCTTCTCGCAAAGGACGCGAGAAACGGGGCACCCAGAGGACTTTGGTGTTTGACGAGATTGATACGGGCATCGGAGGGCGGGCGGCGGAAGCTGTCGGGAAGAAGCTGAAAGCGCTGTCGCGGTCGAATCAGGTTTTGTGTGTGACCCACCTGCCGCAGATTGCGACTTTTGGCGATCATCATTACGTCGTCGAAAAGAAAGAAGACAAAAAAGAATTGGGCGGGCGCACGCGGACTACGATTCGCGCCGTGACTGGCGAGGAGCGTACCGAGGAAGTGGCGCGCATGCTGAGCGGGGCGAAGCTGACTGAGACTTCACGCAAGCATGCGGAGCAGATGATTAAAGCTAACGGGTGATGCAGAGGGTGACGCTGGCGGGAAGGGCAAGCTCATGGCGCTAACGGCTGAGAATGCGGATGTCTTCGGCGTGGGCTTCAGCCAGGGTGGTTCCGGAACTGTCGGCGACTTTGATGTTGAAGTTGACCGTGATCTTGGCCTTGGTTTCGACGGCCGATCCATTCTGCAGGACTGGTTTGAAGCGCCATTCGCGAACTGCTTCTTGAGCGGCTGAAGCCAGGATGGCCGGACCGCTGAGCACGTGGAGATCTTGAACGACGCCGTCGGCGCCGATGATGGCCTGCAAAATAACCGAGCCCTGAACGTTCATGTGCTGCGCCAGCAGCGGGTAAGACGGCTGCTGAATGTCGGCCGACATGGGCTCGAGTTCGGCTGCGTTGGTGGCTGGGGCAGAGTTGGCAGCCAGGTGCGCCGGGCGGTTGAGCTCAACTTTTGTGGTGTTGCTGCCGGGATGAATCTTGTGGTGCGTGTCGCCGGCGACGACTTCAACGTCCAGCGGAGGCAACACGGTCCGCGTCACCGTGGCGGGTGCGTCGGCGGGTTGCGGCGCGTCGATGGGATTGACCGCGAACTTGGCGGCCGGAATCTGCTTCTTGACGGTGGGAATTGACTTGGCATGCTTGGCGGCGGGTGGAATCGAGGTGGCCGTCTGGGATGCCGCGTATCCGGTTCCATCCATCTCAACTGCCGCGGGTACCGAGCCGAACCAGAATTGCCGGTCCTTCATGACCACAACCCCGAGCGCCACAACCAGAATGAAAAGTGCGAGCAGCAGCCTGCGGTGCTGTCTGTCCTCGTATGAGGATCGACCCTGGGCGGGTCTTGCGGTCGGTCTCGGTTGCTGTTCCGGCATTTCTAGGGGACCTGGAAGTTTGCTAACGACCTCAATATGTTGCTTCAACCCGGGCGACGGCGGCAATGGCACTGGGAGGGGGAAGGCGTGGCACGAGAGGGCCATATGGAAGAAAGACGACAGTCAGGCGCATGGGCTCCCGTTCGCTGCCCGGATATCCCACTTCACTGCTAATCCCAGCGCTTTCTTTGGGTTACGTTGACCATTGGGGTACTTTCCGGTAGTTTATTAGTATCGCCACAATGGGGATCGTGTACCCTGAAGGCAGAGATTTTGTGGCGATTCTGTACTTCGAAGAGCATCTAATCGGCCAACAAGCGGGGTGCAATGGCAGGAATTTCAGCAGCAAAGAACGATGGGAAGACCTTACTGTTGCTCAAGCCGCGCGGCTTTTGCGCGGGCGTGGTGCGTGCGATCGATGTGGTCCGGATTGCACTGGAGGCGTTTGGGCCGCCGATTTATGTGCGCAAGGAGATCGTCCACAACAGTTTTGTGGTCGAGGAACTGCGCGGCAAGGGCGCGATTTTCGTCGACAGCGAAGACGAAGTGCCGAATGGCGAGCGCATTATTTATAGCGCTCATGGAGTTTCGCCTGAAGTACGCGAACACAGCGAGCGACGAGGGTTGCGAGTGATTGATGCGACTTGTCCGCTGGTCACCAAGGTGCACGTGGAGGCGGTGAAGTTTGCCAAGGAAGGCTATTCGCTCATTCTTATTGGGCATAAGGATCATGACGAGGTGATTGGGACTCTGGGCGAGGCTCCGCTGGTGACGCAGGTGGTGGGATCGCCGGAGCAGGTAGCGTCGTTGAGCGTGCCGGACCCGGGGCGCGTGGCTTATCTGACGCAGACCACGTTGAGCCTCGATGAGACTAAGGACATTATTGCGGCGCTGAAGAAGAAGTTTCCCGCGATCAAGGGACCGGCGGCGCAGGATATTTGTTATGCGACGGAAAACCGGCAGGTCGCGGTGAAGCAGGTGGCGTCCGAGGCCGATTTGCTGCTGGTGGTGGGATCGGAGAACAGTTCGAACTCCAATCGACTGGTCGAAGTGGCGCGCAACCTGGGCACGAACGCGCACCTGATTGACAGCTGCAACGATATTGAAGCGGAATGGCTGAAGGGCGTGAAGACGATTGCGCTGACGGCCGGGGCATCGGCGCCGGAGCACCTGGTGGAAGAGACTGTCGAATTTCTGCGCCATAAGGGATTCGGCAACATGGAAGAACTCGAAGTGATGCCGGAAAACGTGCGCTTCGGGCTGCCGCCCGAGATTGTTGAGGCGATTGCCGCGGCTCCGAGCGGAGATTAATGGGCTATCGGAATTGATTGGCTTCGGGGAGGTGAGCGATGACGATTGATGAGCGGCTTGATCGGTTGACTGAGCGGCACGAGGCTCTGACCCAGACAGTGGAGCTTCTAACTCGTGACTTGCAAAGCGTCCGCGATTTTTCGAGGGACATAGCCGAAGGCACGGCGCGGTTGCTGCATATCGCGCAAATCCACGAGCACCGCATTACACGTTTGGAAGGTGGCGAGAAGTAAAGTCGGTCCTTCCGGTCGCGCGGCTCGCCGCAGGATCACGATCGATCCTATAGGGCTGAACGGAGCAATTACTGATGGACAACAACTCCCCCGAACCTAACCGAGCTTCCGCATCTGCATCAATCGGTTCGAACCCGCAGCTTCGCTTCGGAAAAATTGAGGGATTGGGCAGCCGCGTGAGCGCGGCGATTGCAGCGGCGAAGAAGTTTCTGTTCTCGCAGCAGCATGACGAAGGTTACTGGTGCGGGGAACTCGAAGCCGATACTACGCTCGAGTCGGATTACATTCTGCTGCACACGCTGCTGGGGACGGGGAATCCGGAGCGATTTCAGAAGGCGGCGAACTGGATTCTGCGCCATCAGAACGAGGACGGTGGATGGAGCATCTATGCCGCCGGGCCGTCGAATGTCAGCGCATCGGTGAAGGCCTACTTCGGGCTGAAGCTGGCGGGATATACGGGCGACCATCCGGCCCTGGCGCGCGCCCGCAAGAAGATTCTGGAGATGGGCGGCGTCACCGAAGTTAATACATTTACCAAGATCTATCTTTGTTTTTTCGGGCAGTATGACTACGACGCGGTTCCGGCGATTCCTCCGGAAATCGTGTTGTTTCCGAACTGGTTCTGGTTCAACATTTACGAAATTTCCTCGTGGTCGCGCGCCATTCTGGTGCCGCTGTCGATCTGTTACGCCAAGAAGCCATTCAAGAAAATTCCGCGCGAAATGGGCGTGGAAGAACTTTTTGTCGGTGGCATGCAGAAATCGCGCATGCACTTGCAGTGGGCGAAAAAACTGGTTTCGTGGCGCAACTTCTTTCTGTTCCTGGACCGCATGACGCATTGGTTTGAGCGCGTGCATGTGCGGCCCCTGCGTTCGATCGCTCTGAACAGCGCCGAGAAATGGATGCTCGCGCGCTTCGAGATGAGCGACGGGCTGGGCGCGATTTATCCCTCGATGATGAATGCGATCATCGCGCTGCGCTGCCTGGGATATTCGCTGGACGATCCGCAGGTGATTCGCGCGCTGGATGAGTTTGAGAAGCTGGGCGTCGAAGAGGAAGACACGTTCCGCATGCAGCCCTGCATGTCGCCGGTCTGGGACACGGCGTATGCAATGTTTGCGCTGGGCGAGGCGGGAGTTCCGGCGAACGATCCGCGGATGGTGAAGTGCGCCGACTGGATTCTGCAGAAACAAGTGCGGAACGTCGGCGACTGGAAAGTGAAAAACAAGAAGGGACAGCCAGGCGGCTGGTACTTCGAGTTTAACAATGAGTTTTATCCGGATGTGGATGATAGTGCGATGGTTTGCCTGGGGCTGAGCCGGGTGGAGCATCCCAACGGACGCTACCAGCGCGAGTCGGTGCAGCGCGCCATCGACTGGATTTTTTCCATGCAGTGCAAGAATGGTGGGTGGGCGTCGTTTGACAAAGATAACGACAAGATGGTGTTCGAGCATATCCCGTTTGCCGATCACAATGCCATGCTCGATCCCCCGACGGTCGACATCACGGGGCGCATTCTCGAGATGCTCGCGACCTACGGATACGACAAGAATCATCCGGCGGTGAAGCGCGCGATTACATTTGTTAAGGAAGCCCAGGAGCCGGACGGCAGCTGGTTCGGGCGCTGGGGCGTGAACTACATTTACGGCACGGCGCTGGTGCTGCGCGGGCTGGAGGCGATTGGCATGGATCTGCACGAGCCTTGCGTGCAGCAGGGCGCGGAGTGGCTGCGCATGGTGCAGAACGCTGACGGTGGCTGGGGCGAGACCGTGGGGTCGTATGATGATCCGAACTTGCGCGGCCAGGGCGAGAGCACGCCGTCGCAGACTGCGTGGGCGATTTTAGGATTGCTCGCGGCCAACGATATTCGCAGCGACTCGGTGGCGCGCGGTGTGGCGTATCTGCTGAGCACGCAGAGAAAAGATGGGTCGTGGGATGAGCCGTTCTTCACGGGCACGGGATTCCCGCGCGTGTTTTATTTGATGTACCACCTCTATCGGGATTATTTCCCGCTGCTCGCGCTGACGACGTATGGCAAGGTGATGGAGAAGGCGGGGAGTTAGAGCGCCGCCCGACCAATCAGTGAGTGGAAGGGGGATGTTTGCCCGCAGCCCGATCCGCCAGAGTTCCCCGTTTGTAATCCGCGTTTATCATTTGGATTCGAGAAGGCAACCGTGATTCCTGCTGAGAAAGTCACCCCACGCAAAACTAACCTCTGGCCGGTATTTTCTTTGTCGCTACCGAGCCTGATTGCCTTCGTATTGTTCCTTTTGTCGTTTCCGATTTACCGCCCTATCCCATTCTGGCCCCATTGGGAGGTCGCCGAAGCGTTCGCCGCTTGGTTCGTTGCGGTCACGCCTGTATCTACTCTTATTGCGATTGTTGTCTTAATCAAGCGCAGACGCGGCGCTGCCAGACTTCCCAGAGTCGTAGCATGGCTTACCATCGCTGTAAGCGTTCTCGCTAATGTGTTGGTGTTGCTGGGGATGGCTGGGTGATTGTCGGCAACACCGTTGATCCTCTGGTCCGCTAGCCCTTGCTTTAGACTAAGAATCGAGAAACGATTTTGAAAGCCTTTGTCACCGGCGCTACCGGATTTCTGGAATCCCATGTGGCTCGTGCTCTGGCCGATCAGGGCGCGGACTTGGTTACCCAAACTGTTTATACTGATCGCGGATGCAGTTCGAGTGGGATCTACGCAAGGACGTCTCGAATTAGCGCAAGCACGGCGGTGGGTTTCGGGAGGCGGCGACCGTCTTCGGAGATCCTCTGGCGACGACTTTTCCAGATGTCGACCATTCAGGACTCGAAGAGCGGTTCCTTACCGTTGGAGAGTCGGCAAATGGGCGAGTGCTGGTTGTGGTTCACAGCGAGAGGGGCGAGAATATTCGGATCATCAGTGCCCGGCGAGTCACGGGCCGCGAGGGGAAATTCTATGAAGAAAACCGTTAGGCAGCGAAACCATGATGAGATGAAGTCCGAGTACGATTTCGCATCCATGAAGGGAGGAGTCCAAGGCAAGCACTACCGGGAATATCGAAATGGGACGAACGTGGTTGTACTCCAGCCTGACGTAGCTAAGGCGTTTCCGACGGAAGATGCTGTAAACGAAGCCCTGCGGGGGATACTCATTACAACGCGCGCCGTGCGCCGTACTGGAGGCTTGCCTGACCGTTCCGTGGGGGCGACTCCGAGCGAATCCAAACCCTACCGTCGCAAATAATCGCTCGCACCTCGGCTCTTCGCCTGCGACAACCACCTCGACTAAGATGCGAACTCCAATATGAAAGCCTTCGTCACGGGCGGCACCGGATTTCTGGGATCGCACGTTGCCCGCGTTCTAGCCAATCAGGGCGCGGAGCTGCGGCTGCTGGTGCGGCCTACGAGCAATCTGAAGAATCTGGAAGGGCTGCTTTCCTCGGAGGGCAAGGCCGAGACTGCAACCGGCGATCTGCGCGACGCCGCGTCTCTCGAAAAAGCTATGTCGGGGTGCGACACTGTGTTTCATGTGGCGGCCGACTATCGGCTCTGGGTGCGGGATCCGGAGGAGATGTTCCGGTCGAATGTTGAGGGGACGTGGGCGATTCTGGAAGCGGCGCGAAAAAATGGCGTGCGGCGCGTGGTGTATACGTCGAGCGTGGCGACCATGGGATTCAGCAGCAATGGGCGTCCTCCAGGGCAATTTGGGCAACCCGCGGACGAGGATTCTCCGGTCTCGCTGGCCGACATGATCGGGCCTTATAAGCGGTCGAAGTTCATGGCCGAGCAGGTTGCACTGGAGGCGGGGCGCAGCGGGATGCACGTCGTAACGGTGAATCCGACGACCCCGGTGGGGGAGCAGGATGTGAAGCCGACTCCGACGGGACGGATCGTGGTGGATTTTCTGAAGCGCAAGTTTCCCGCCTATGTCGAAACGGGATTGAACCTGGTGGATGTGCGGGAGTGCGCGCGGGGGCACATCGCGGCGCTCGAAAAAGGGAAGTCGGGCGAGCGTTATATTCTGGGTGGAGAGAATCTTACGTTGAAGCAGCTTCTCGACACGCTCGGGGAAATTTCGGGGCTGCCTTCGCCGACGGTTAAGTTGCCTTATTTTTTCGCGCTGGCTGCGGGAGTCGTTGACGAAACTATTGCCGGGCGCTTGTTGCACCGCGAGCCGCGGGCTACGGTTGACGCGGTGCGCATGGGAAAAAAGAAAATGTTTGCCAGTTCCGGCAAAGCAGAGCGGGAACTGGGGTGGAAGATCGTTCCTGTGGAAAGCGCCTTGCGGCGGGCGGTACAGTGGTTCCGGAATAATGGGTATGTCAACGGATAGGTTTAGGGTCGCGATTGTCGCTGCGCTCGAGCGCGAAGTGCGATCTCTCGTGAAGGAATGGAGAGTGCACGAGCAGGAAGCCGGCGGGCGGCGATTTCGATTTTTCGAGAAGGATGACGTGGTTCTGGTTTGCGGAGGAATCGGGGCGGAGGCGTCGCGGCGGGCCGCAGAGGCTGTGATCGCGCTCTACACAGCCAAGGTGGTGTGCTCGGCGGGCTTTGCCGGGGCGCTCGATCCGGGCCTTCGTGTGGGGGAGATCATTCAGCCGATGCGAGTGGTGAATGCGAGTGATGGCAGCAGTGTGAAACTGAATCGGGGCGAGGGCGTGCTGGTCAGTTTCGGTGCCGTCGCGACGCCGGCGCAGAAGGCGAAGCTGCGCGATTCGTTTGGCGCGCAGGCGGTCGACATGGAAGCGGCTGCGGTGGGCCGCGCAGCAGAGGCGCGAGGAGTTGGATTCGCGGTGGTGAAAGTGATTTCGGACGAATTCGATTTCAGCTTTCCGGCGATGGAGCGGTTCGTCGATCCGAGTGGACTGTTTCTCGAGGGTCGATTCGCCTGGTTCGTCGCCGTGCGACCGTGGTTGTGGCCACACGTTTTCCGGCTGGCGCGGAACAGCGGTCGCGCTTCTCGCGCGCTGTGCGACTGGCTCCGCAAAATGGATCCTGCTGCGATGGAGAACTCTTCTAGCACTGAATCGCTCGAGGCGGCGAACCGCCCATGAAACGAGCGATGAAGCGGGCGGCACTTTCGTTTCTGGTGTGGGTCATACTCGCTGCGCCGCTGCTCAGCCAGAGCGCTCCTCCTACGATTTATGCCGAGAGCTTTCGGCAGGGTTCAATCCACATTACCGAAGAGACATTCGACGCCAAGCTCACTCCTGACAATCCGACGTACCGCGAGCGCATTAAAGACTCGGCGGGCAACGATCGCTATGAGATGACCGTCACGCCGCTGGTGCTGGAGGGCAGCAACGAGATTACGTCTTGGCGGGTCGCGCTTAAGGACTTGCATCACACAATCTATAGCAACGTTCTGCTGGTGGACCAGAGGCCTTCGGCTGATCCGAAGAACAATCTATGGTGGCTGAATCCGAACCGCTTTAGCGCGGTGCCGATTCGCACCCGGCGGATCATGAAGGTCGACGGATTTTATGTGGCGATGCAGGTGAAGGATATGCACTTCACGCCGCTGGATTCGCCTTACCTGGATTCGATGACGGTGCAGTTTGCGTTCAGCAATCGCGATCCGCGATCGACTCATTAAGACGAGCCATTGAGCCCCGGCAGGCGAGCGCAGGCAGGGAGGGCTGCAGGTCAATCGGTCAGCGGCCTTTTTCGAGTTGGGCGAACGCTCTTCAGGGGCCAAAGCCCAGTTGACATTGGACGCTCTAACGCGGCGCTGAAGCGCCGTTCTTCCACAGGGCACGCACTAAGTATTTCGTTGGCAGATGAGGTACGGGCGTAAAGAGCGCAGGCCCGTTCATCTATAATTAATGGGGCGTTCTCCTAAAACACGATGCATCTCTTCCCCTTGCTGGTAGTGTTCGTCGGCGGCGAAGTCGTCGACATGCTGCTCAACACTGGCCCCGTGGCCAAGCTGGTTCTGGTTTCGCTGGTGGGTTTCAGCCTGATTTCCTGGGCGATCATCCTGACAAAGTGGAGCCTGCTGCGGCGGGCGCGCACGCAGAGCGGGCGATTCGTGCGCGCGTTTCGCAAAGCGCAGAGGCTGCAGGATATTGCGGCCGTGGCGGAACAGTTCAAGCCCAGCCCGCTGGTGGGGGTGTTCGAAGGCGGATATGAGGAGTACAAGCGGCAGGCGGTGACTTCGGGGACGATTCGAAATTTGTTGTCGATCCAGCGCGGAATGCAGATTGGGGCATCGGAGGCGATCACGCGGCTGGAGCGGAATATGCCGTGGCTGGCGATTACGGCCGCGGTGTCGCCGTTTGTCGGCCTGTTCGGTACGGTGTGGGGCATCATTGATGCGTTTCAAGGTTTGGGCACGGCGGGAGCGGCGACGTTGCGCGCGGTCGCTCCCGGCATTTCGGAAGCTCTGATCACGACGGCGGCCGGGTTGGCGGCGGCGATTCCCGCGGTGATTGCCTATAACCTGATTGGCGCGTCGATCCGCGAGTTCGCGGCGCGCAGCGACGATTTTGCGCTTGAAGTGCTGAATGCGGTCGAGCACAGCCAGGCGGCCGCGCAAGTTGCGACCCAGGTTGGCCCGGAGGTGAGGCGCTGATGGCCTTTACTGCTTCGAACGGTCGGACGCAGACAGCGATGGCGGATATCAACATTACTCCGCTGGTGGACGTGGTGCTGGTGCTGCTGATTATTTTTATGGTGACCGCGCCGGTGCTGCAGTCGGGCATCGACGTGAGCGTGCCGAAAACGAAGACGGTGCGTGAGATCACGCAGGAACGGGTGGTGATCACCATCAATAAAGATCAGCGCGTCTTTCTAGGAAACGATGCTATTAACATCAATGAGATTGGAAGTAAGCTGCGGCAGAAAATTCGCGATCCGCGCAATCAGTCTATTTTTGTGCGTGCCGATGAAAACGTCCCGTTCGGCGCATTTGCCACGGTGATGGATGCCGTGAAAGCGGCGGGGATCACCAACGTCAGCATTGTGACGCAACCTCTTGTGCAAAATGGCAGCAAGCGCTGAAATTTATTTCGAGCATGACCGCTGGGGCCGCGCGCTGGCGTGGTCGGCGGGATTGCATGCGGCGATCATCGCGTTCTTGTTCATCTTTGCGGCAATTCTTTCTGGGCGAAGCGGCGGCACCTGGGGCGCGGGCGGAGGCGGAGACGCCATCGGCGCGACTCTGGTAAGCGCGGTTCCGCTGCCGGTGGCGCCCGCGCAAACGCAGAACGTGTTGGCCAACGAATCGAAGGGGATCACTCAGTCGCAACCCAAGATTGAAGAGAAGGCCCCCGACGCGATTGAGATTCAGGGCAAGAACACGAAGGTAAAGCCGCAACCGAAGAAGAAGCAGGAAACGGCTTCTCAGGAGAAGGCGCAGCCCGCGCCGGAAGAAGAGAGCAATCAGGTCGCGTTTGGCGAAGGCGGCCCGGTCAGCGGGCCTTATGGAACGTTCAGCGCCGCAGGCGCCAAGGGCGGATTCGGAATCACCGGAGGCGGGGGAGACTTTGGCAACAAATATGCATGGTACGTGCACGTGATTCAGCAGAAAGTGGCGGACAACTGGCTGAAGTACGAGGTCGATCCGAGAATCACGAGCGCACAGCGCGTCTACATTACGTTCGACATTGCGCGCGACGGACATCCGGCCAACGTGCAGGTAGAGCAGTCGAGCGGTGTACCGTCGCTCGACATTTCCGCGGTGCGGGCGCTGCAGCGTATTGATACTTTTGGTCCGTTGCCCTCGGATTATTCGGGCGGCAAGATTACAGTGGAGTACTGGTTCGATTACAAGAAGTAACGTTTGCTAGAAGGAAGAAGCCTTGCAAAGCAATACATATCGGGATACGATATTATCGTACAGAGTATGTTTCCCCCTTACACGGATGGACGATAGCGCTAGACCAACTTCCCGGCAGAGGCCCAGAGGTTTCCGCGGCTCGGTGATCGCTCTGTTTGCCTTAGTTCTTGGCCTTCTTTCGTCCGGACTTTCCGCTCAGGATTGGGTTAAGACCGGCACAGCCCTTGGTGTGGAGAAAGTTCGCCTGGCCGTGCCGGACTTCAAGTCCGGGACTAATGATCCGCAGAACGCCGCACTGCTCACCACTTTTAATAACACGCTGTGGAATGACCTCGACGTTTCCGGCGTTGTGGAACTGGTTTCGAAGAGCTTCTATCCCTTACAGGTTCCGGCGCAGCCGCCCGAGGTCAATTTCCTGGCGTGGAATGTTCCTCCGCCCAGTGCCGCCATGCTGGCATTCGGCAACCTGGGCGTCACGGCGGGAAAGCTCACCGTGCAGGGTTGGCTGTACGACGTAAAGAATACGCAGTCGCCCCAGGTTTTGGGTAAGCAATACCAGGACACGGCTAGCGATGCGGCCGCGCGATTGATGGCGCACAAGTTTGCCGACGAGATTATTTTCCGGCTGGGCGGCGGCATTCCCGGGATCGCTGAGACGCAGATTTATTTTGTGAGCGACCGAACCGGGCACAAAGAAATCTGGGCGATGGACTACGACGGCTCGAACCAGCGGCAGATTACACATCTGGGCTCGATTTCGTTATCGCCGCGGGTGTCGCCGGATGGATCGCGGGTCGCCTTCAGCAGTTTGACCAAAACCGGCTGGGAGATCATGATGTACTCGCTCGATCTGAACCGGGCGGTCGGTTTCCCCCACATGGGGGGAACGAATCTATCGCCAGCGTGGTCAGGGGATGGATTGAAGCTTGCATTTTCATCGTCACGGGCAGGTACGCCAGAAATTTATGTTTCCGATGTCTCTGGCGGGAATCTACATCGTATGACGACGGCCAAGGGCCCCGATGTTTCTCCGGTATGGAATCGGAAGACGAACGCGCAGATCGCATTCGTCAGCGGGCGTACGGGACTGCCCCAGATTTATACCATGGAAGCCGACGGCACGAACCAGCAGCGCATGACCGATCAGGGATATGCGGTGTCGCCGAACTGGGCACCCAACGGGCAGTTTCTTTCATTTGCCTGGGTGCGAAAATATGGTCCCGGCGAGCCGGGCGCGTCGGATCTGTACCTGATGGATATCGCGAGCAAGCAGTGGGTGCAGCTCACGCATGATGGCGGGCGCAACGACTTTCCTTCCTGGTCGCCGGATGGGCGGCACATCGTTTTTCAGTCCAGCCGATCAGGCAAGGAAGAAATCTGGACCATGCTGGCTGACGGCACGAAGGTCCAGCAACTGACTTTTACAGGACGCAACACCCAACCGAATTGGAGTTGGAAATAGTAAATACGCTTCGTCTGACTCTGGAGGTAAGCTTCTAGGGTCGCAGGGAGGAAATAAAAGTGAAGCAACAAAGCATAAAGTGGTCTCTTCTGGTGGTAGTACTCGGCGCATTACTGACGCTTGGCGCTTGCGGAAAGAAAGCAGCTCCGCCTCCGCCTCCACCCCCACCGGCACCCCCGGCCCCAACCGCTTCCATTTCAGTGAGTCCGAACTCGATTCAACCCGGACAGTCGGCGACGCTGACCTGGCAAACCAGCAATGCGACCGACGTCTCGATTGACGGGATTGGAGCTGTCCAGCCGAACGGTTCGCAGAGCGTGTCTCCAACGGATTCGACGACTTATCACTTGACGGCCAAAGGAACGGGGGGATCGCAGGAAGCAACCGCGCGACTCACGGTGACGCAACCGCCGCCTCCTCCGCCGGCAGCCGCTCCGACGGTCACGGACGAAGACTTGTTCAGCCAGAACATTAAAGACGTCTACTTCGACTACGACAAGTCCGACATTCGCGACGATCAGCACTCCTCGATCCAGGCCGACCTGGCGTTCCTCGTTCAGCATGCCAATATCAACTTCACGATTGAAGGCCACTGCGACGAACGCGGCTCGACCGACTACAACCTGGCCTTGGGCGACAAACGTGCCAGTGCGGTGAAAGACGCGCTGACTTCGGCCGGCATCAATGCGAGCCGGATCAAGACCATCAGCTACGGTAAGGAAAAACCCTTCTGCACAGAAAGCAACGAAGCTTGCTGGCAGCAGAACCGCCGTGGCCATCTCGTCTATCAGAAGTAGTAGCTAAGCTGGAGCGGGGGATGCTGACGGCGTCCCCCGTTTCATGTTGCCTGGATGGGCGCACTGGTGTGCACGAGAATGTGCATCCAACAGTGCACCCTTGCTCGAAAATGGTTGCCTCCCCATTGCGTATTCCGGTTCCGGGGCAGCCCTTTCTGTGTGGAATCCTCTCAGCCTGTGGGACAATCAAAGCATCTAAATATTTCGGCAGGTTCAGGGAAATCCTCTATGAAACCACATCGAATTTCCGTGTTTCTTTTGTTGTTGTTGGTGCTCTCGCTGGGTCTCGGTCCCGTGTCGGGCGCGAATAAAGACATGGTGCAGTTGCAGACGCAGGTGCAGCAACTGCAAGAGCAGATGACGGCTATGCAGCGGGGCTTCGACGAGCGCATGGGCGTGATGAAGAACCTGGTGGAGACCAACACTGACGCGGTCAATAAAGCAGTAGTGGCTGTCAACGGGCTGCAGACTGCGCTGACCAAACAGCAGGGAGACGCGGGGTCGAAGACCGACCAGCTTTCGGGACAGATTCAATCGCTCAACGACACTCTGGACGAGCTGAAGGTGCGTCTGGCCAAGGTCAGCAAGCAACTGGAAGACATGCAGGCGGCGCAGCAGAGTCAGGCGGCAACGCAGGCCACGCAGCAAGCGCAGCAGCAGGCGATGGCCTCGGCGCCCCCTCCGGACGTGCTCTATAACAACGGCGTGCGCGATTACAACGGCGGCAACAACGACCTGGCTACGCAGGAATTTTCCGACTACATCAAGTTCTATCCCAACACTGACCTGGCCGGAAACGCCTATTTTTATCTCGGCGAAATTCAGTTCCGCCAAGCAAAATACCAGGCGGCGGCACAGAGCTACGATCAAGTGTTGCAGAATTTTCCCAGCGGCAACAAGGCCGCGTCCGCGCAGTTGAAGAAAGGGTTCGCTCTAATCGAACTCGGGAAGCAGGACGATGGCGTCAGCGAGCTACGGCGTGTGATCCAGCGCTATCCGCACGCTCCAGAAGCGCTGCAGGCGCGCGACCGGTTGCGCAAGCTGGGCGTTGCCACCACGGGAAAATAATTCTGGAGTAGATGCTGGCCGGGAAACTACTACAGCGTTATCGCTCTTCTATTTTGCAGGTTCGGGCGCTAAACTGGGCGGGCTGAAAATTGTTGCGCGAGGTCTCATCATGCCACATGAAGTCGATCAGGACACTGCGAAGGGCGCCACCGAAGCTGAGGACCACAAGGTGCCGGGGAATATCGGATTGCAGGAACAGCTTGGGCATCGCGATCAGGATCCGATGCTGAAGGATGCGGACTCGGATTTTCCCGAGCCCGGGCAGAATCCCGAACATAGCGGCGAGCCACCACGGAAGACTGCGTAGACGAGGCTTGTCTAACAGACCGACAAAAGCAGGTTCCTCACCGGGCTTTTCGCCCGGTTCGGAATGACAACATTTTTTGGCGTGCGAGGGTACTGCTGACTCGAAACTAGCGCAGCTCTTCCATGCACGCGTCGAGCACTGCTTTCGGCGGACGCGTCATCGAATCGGGCAGCGTGGCCAAGGGCTGATCGACAACGTTGAGCATGTCGATGAAGCTGGGGGCTTCCGGATTCACGTAGAAGACGCCGGTCAGCACCTCGCCTTTGTCGTGGGCTTCGGTGAGGCGGGTGATGGCGCGAATCTTGTCGGTGGGGTCGAAGTCCTCTTCGAGCTTGCGCAGGTGTAGACGAGAGCCGTCGTGCATGGTGACTTCGACGGTTGAGCCGGGATCGTATTCCACGTCGATGTCCTCGAAGTGAGGGACGAAACTCACGTCCTGCAAAGTTTCTTCGTGCTCCTTCACATATTTATAAGACTTGGTCGAGCCTTCGTGATCGTTGAAGGTGACGCAGGGTGAAACCACGTCGAGCATGACCGTGCCTTTGTGCGCGATCGCCGCCTTGAGCATGGCGCTGAGCTGTTTCTTGTCGCCGGAGAACGAGCGTCCGACGAGCGTCGCGCCGAGTTGAATGGCCAGTGCGCAGGTGTCGATGGGCGGGAGGTCGTTCAACACGCCAGATTTTAACTTCGAGCCCAAGTCGGCCGTGGCCGAGAACTGGCCCTTGGTCAAGCCGTAGACGCCGTTGTCTTCGATGATGTAGATAATCGGAAGATTGCGCCGCATGAGGTGAATGAACTGGCCGACGCCGATCGAAGCGGTGTCGCCGTCGCCGCTGACGCCGATGCAGACGAGCTTGTGATTCGCCAGGATGGCTCCGGTGGCGACCGAGGGCATGCGGCCGTGCACGGCGTTGAAGCTGTGCGAGCGGCTCATGAAGTAGGCTGGAGTCTTAGAAGAGCAGCCGATGCCGCTCGGCTTGATCAGCAGTTCGGGCTGCACACCCATTTCGTACATCGACTCGATGATGCGCTCGGAGATGGCGTTGTGGCCGCAACCGGCGCACAGCGTGGTCTTGCCGCCTTTGTAGTCCATGACGGTGAGGCCGATGCGGTTGGTTTTCGGGGCTGGTGCGGCGGCTCCGGGTTCGACAGTCGTGGTGCCCATTGATTGCTCCTCAGGGGCTAAAGCCCCCTTTTCTTTATCGCCTTTACGCGGCCCTAAAGGGCCGCTCTTCCACGGTGCAACTACATCGGCATCCATTCACGCTTTTATTTGCCTTCCATGCTGGTCAGTTCGTCGGTGATCGAGCGCGCGTCCAGCGGCAGGCCGGTGATGTGGGCGATGCTGCGCAGGCGCGTGGTCAGTTCGGGCTTGAGATCGAGTTTGAGCAGGGTGAGCATTTGCGCGTCGCGGTTTTGCTCGACCACATAAATGCGCTCGTGCTGCTCGATGAACTCGTGCACTTCGCGGCTGAAAGGATAACCCCGGAGCCGCAGGTAGTCGGTCTCGATGGCGTATTCGTCGCGCAACTGATCGCGGCTCTCGGTGATGCCCCAATGCGAAGTACCGTAACCGATGATGCCGATTTTTGCTTTGTCGCCCTTGGTGACCTCGGGCCGGGGAACGAATGAACGCGCAGTTTCGAATTTGCGGTTCAGGCGCTCCATGTTGTTTTCGAAATCGTCGGCGCGCTCGCTGTATTGGGCCCGCTCGTTGTGGCCGCTGCCGCGCGCGAAGTAGGCCGCCGCGGGATGAATGGTTCCGGGGAGCGTGCGGTAGCCGATGCCGTCTCCGTCAACATCTTTGTAGCGGGCGAATCCGCCGAGGCGGTCGAGATCTTCCTTGCTGAGCACCTTGCCGCGGTTGATAGGCGTAGTGGGATATTCGAACGGATCGGACATCCAGTTGTTCATGCCGAGATCGAGGTCGGACATGACGAAGACGAGCGTCTGAAATTGTTCCGCCAGGTTGAACGCTTCCGGCGCCATGCTGAAGCATTCGGTGACCGAGCAGGGAAACAGCATGATGTTCTTGGTGTCGCCGTGCGAGAGAAACGCCGTCGAGAGAATGTCGCCCTGAGATGTACGCGTCGGCAGGCCAGTGGACGGGCCGACGCGCTGAATGTCCCAGATAACCCCGGGGACTTCGACGTAGTAGGCGAGTCCTGCGAACTCCGACATCAGCGAGATGCCGGGACCGGCGGTGGCCGTCATGCTGCGCGCACCTGCCCAGCCGGCGCCGATAACCATGCCGATCGCGGCCAGTTCGTCTTCCGCCTGGACGATGGCGAAAGTCGCTTTGCCATCGGGGCCGATGCGGTATTCCTTCATGTAGTCGATCATCGTTTCGACCAGCGATGACGAGGGCGTGATCGGGTACCAGGTGACGACAGTGCATCCGGCGAACATGCAGCCGAGCGCGGCGGCGGAGTTGCCGTCAATGATGATCTTGCCCGCAGTCGCGTTCATGCGCTCGATATAAAACGCGCCGCGCTTTTGCAGGTTGGCCTTCGCGTAGTCGAACCCGGCCTGGGCCGCAGACAGATTCAGATTTGCGGCCTTCACTTTTTTGGCAAACTGTTTGCGGATCGCCTTCTCGACTTCACCCATATCAATGGTCAGGAGGCTCGCGACCACGCCCACGTAAACCATGTTCTTGACCAGCTTGCGCAGCTTGGCTTCCGGGCAAACTGCGGCGACGAGTTTGTCGTAGGGAACTGCGTAAAAAACCAGGTCGTCGCGCAGTTTGTCGAGCTTCAGGGGTTCGTCATAAAGTACGGACGCGCCGGCCGCCAGCGACATCGTGTCTTCCTGTGCCGTCTCAGGATTCATGGCGACGAGGAAATCGATTTCCTTCTTGCGGCCGATGTATCCATTCTTATTGGCGCGGATCGTGTACCAGGTCGGCAGGCCGGCGATGTTCGAGGGGAACATGTTTTTGCCGGAGACCGGTACGCCCATTTGGAAAATGCTGCGCAGCAGCACCGTGTTTGAACTCTGCGAGCCCGAACCATTGACCGTCGCGACCTGAATGCTCATGTCGTTGACGATGCGTTTCTGCCCCACGCCTCCAGCCGATTCCTGGGGCGTGATATCCGTCGTGGCCATCCCAACACCTTCCTTCAATTAGCGGGCGAACCCTAGCGCCCTTGTTTTGCGGATTGCAGTGGAGGAAACACTCCATTATAACGGCGTTGCTGGCAGTGCGTCGCGTCAAATTGGCCGTCCGCAGCCGGAGGGGAACCTGTTTTGGAACGGGGGAAAAGTTTCCACAGACTCACTATTCGGCCTTAAAGAACTGGGCCATGTTACGAAACTTATTATATCGTGACACGAGCAATTCGGCAGGGGGGATTTTCTTAAGTGCGGCGTAATGTTTCTGCAGGCTGGCATCGAGTAAATTGGCCGCGGCTTCGTGGTCGCGGTGGGCTCCGCCCTCGGGCTCGGGAACGATGCCGTCGATGCAACCCAGTTCGCTGAGGTCGGTCGCGGTAATCCGCATGGCCTCGGCGGCCAGCTCCTTTTTGGTGGCGTCGCGCCACATGATGGCCGCGCAGCCCTCCGGGGAGATGACCGAGTAAATCGAGTTCTCCATCATCAGCACGCGGTCGGCTACGGCGATGGCAAGAGCTCCGCCGCTGCCGCCCACGCCAATCACGGTTGCAATGATGGGCACTTCAAGCCGCGCCATTTCGCGAAGGTTGTAGGCGATGGCTTCAGCTTGTCCGCGCTCTTCGGCGTGGATGCCGGGGTAAGCCCCGTCAGTGTCGACCAGGGTGAAGATGGGTCGGCGGAATTTCTCGGCGAGCTGCATGATGCGAATCGCCTTGCGATAGCCTTCCGGATGCGGTGTGCCGAAGTTGCGGTGGACGCGCTGCTTCATGTCGCGTCCCTTCTGCGTAGCGACAATCAGCACTTCGTCACCGTGGAACCGAGCCATGCCGCAGATGATGGCGGCGTCGTCGCCAAAGCTGCGATCGCCGTGGATTTCGCTGAAGTCGGTGAAGATGCGCTCGATGTAATCGAGCGACTGAGGACGCTGCGGGTGCCGCGCCAACTCGGTTCTCTGCCAGGCGGTCGGGGGCGCGTTCATTTCGATTCTCAGGGCCTCGAGGCGTTCCTTGAGTTTAGCGATTTCGCGGCGGGTAGCATCGTCGGCGCTGGGATGTTCCAGTTCGGCGACCTGGCGCTCGATTTGCTCCAACTCCTGCAGCACTTTTTCAGTAGCGGCCATGCTTTGAATCGGGCAATCTTCTCAGACAATGATCTTCAGACAATGATCTTCAGACAATGATCTAAGGTAAAGATCTCAGGCAATAATGCGGACGCTGCCTCGCCCGCACAATTGTTCCACGCGGGCGATGAAATTTCGGTCTGGTACGACATTATAGCCTTCCGCTTCCATCACAACCATGAAATCACCCTGGCGTTCCACGTCAAACAATACTTTGGCTTCGCCTTTGCGCTCCACAAAGAGCGTGTGCAGATCGTCGACGGTGGTTTCGAGCGAAGTCTCGAGCGGCACGCGAATGCGGATCGCGCGCGGCAGCGGAACTTTGGCTTCTTCAAGCGGCTGAATTTCCGCTGCCGTGATCTTCGGATTGGCGCCTTCCTCGATGCGCACGCCGGCTTTCAAGAGGACCGGAACTTCGAGCTTCACCTTGTCACCGAGTTTCTTGTAGGCCTCGGGAAAGACGATCATGTCGATCGAACCGGACATATCTTCGAGCGTAGCCTGGGCGTAGTAATCGCCCTTCTTCGATTTCAGCACACGCACGTTGCCAATGATGCCGGCGGTCACGATGGTTTCGTCCTTGCCAGTCGATTTCGTCATCGCTGCAATTTCTTCGATGCTGAGCGCCTGCAAGTCGGCCAGCTTATCTTTATATTTCTGCAGCGGATGGCCGCTGATGAAGAAGCCGAGAATTTCTTTTTCGGCGGCGAGGCGCGTGTGCTCGTCCCAGTCGGGAATGTTGGGAAGCTTGTCGTTGTGCGACTCGGCGTCTTCCTGCTGGAAGACGCCGAACAGGCCGTGCTGGCCGGATTCGGCGTCGCGCTGTGCTTTCTGCGCCTGCTCCATCGCCTTGTCGAGGACGGCCATGAGTTGGGCACGGCGGCCCATCGAATCCATGGCGCCGCTCTTGATCAGCGATTCGAGGACGCGTTTGTTCAGCAGACGCAAGTCGACGTTTTCGCAGAATTCGAAAATCGATTTGAAGCGGCCGAGTTTCTTGCGGGCGGCTACGATCGATTCGATCGCGTTGCCTCCGACATTTTTCACCGCAGCGAGGCCGAAGCGGATCGACTCGCCGTGCGGGGTGAAGTTGGCGTCTGACACATTAATGTCCGGCGCTTCCACGGCGATGCCCATCTCGCGGCACTCGTTGATGTACTTGACCACATCGTCGGTCGATCCCGTGACCGAGGTCAGCAACGCGGCCATGAACTCCACCGGATAATGCGTCTTTAGATAAGCCGTGTGATAGGCGAGCAGGGCATAGGCGGCCGAGTGCGACTTGTTGAAGCCGTATCCGGCGAACTGCGCCATGAGATCGAAAATCTTTTCAATCTTCTTCGCGGGGAATTTTCTTTGCGCGGCGCCGTCCACGAAGCGCTCGCGCTGCTGCGCCATTTCCTCGGCTTTTTTCTTGCCCATCGCGCGGCGCAGCAGGTCGGCTTCACCCAGCGAGTAGCCCGCCAGGCGGTTGGCGATCTGCATGACCTGTTCCTGATAGACGATCACGCCTAGCGTCTCCTGAAGAATTTCCTGTAGCTCGGGCAACTCGTATTCGACTTTCTTGCGGCCATGCTTGCGGTCGATGAAATCGTCGATCATGCCGCCCTGGATCGGGCCGGGGCGGTAGAGCGCGTTCAGAGCCGTCAGATCCTCAATCGAATTCGGCTGGTACTTCCGCAGCACGTCGCGCATGCCGTTCGATTCAAACTGGAACACGCCAGACGTCAAACCTTTATAGAAAACCTTTTCGTAGGTTTCGTGATCTTCGAGCGGAATTTGTTCGAGCGTGATGGCCGTTCCCCGCGTCTGCGCGATGAGTTTCAACGCGTCCGTGAGGATCGTGAGCGTGGTCAGGCCGAGGAAGTCCATCTTCAGCAGGCCTAGCTTATCGATCGCGACCATGTCGAAGGCGGTGACGATTTCGTCGTTCTTGGTGCGGTGTAGCGGAACCAGATCGGTGAGCGGGCGCGGCGAGATCACGACTCCGGCGGCGTGGACGCCGGAATTGCGGACCATGCCTTCCAGCTTTTTCGCGGTTTCGAACAACTCGCGAATCTGGCCGTCTTTCTCGATCGCTTCGCGAAGCTGTGCGGAATCTTCGATGGCCTGTTCCAGCGTAATGTTCAGCTGGGTCGGAACCATCTTGGCGATGCGGTCGACGTCGGCGTAGGGGATGTCCATGGCGCGGCCCACGTCTTTGATGGCGGCTTTCGCGGCCATGGTGCCGAAGGTGATGATCTGAGCGACGTTGTCGCGGCCGTATTTCTGCGTGACGTACTGGATGACCTCCCCGCGGCGGTTCATGCAGAAATCGATGTCGATGTCGGGCATGGACACGCGCTCGGGATTCAGAAAGCGCTCGAACAGCAGTTCATGCTGCAGCGGGTCGATGTCGGTGATGCGGAGCGCGTAGGAGACGAGCGAGCCAGCGGCCGATCCGCGGCCGGGGCCGACGGGGATGTCGCGCTCGCGGGCGTAGCGGATGAAATCCCAGACGATCATAAAATAGCCGGGGAACTGCATCTGCTGGATGATGGCGAGTTCGCGCTCCAGGCGTTGTTCGTAATCGGTGATGGAATGCTTTAGCTTGCCTTGCTCGTGCAAGGGCCGAAGCGCTTCCAGGCGGCGGGCGAAACCTTCGCGGGCTACGTGGACGAAGTAGCTGTCGATCGAGTAGCCGGGCGGAACTTCGAACTGCGGAAAGGGATTCGCGATCTTCTCGAGATGTAGACTGCAGCGCTCGGCAATGTCGAGCGTGCGCGTGAGCACCTCGGGAGAATCCTTGAACACGCGGTACATTTCGTCGTGGTTCTTGACGAAGAACTGGTTGCCGTCGAACTTCATGCGGGCCGTGTCGTGAATCGACTTTCCGGTCTGGATGCACAGCATCACATCCTGGGCGTGGGCGTCGTCTTCGCAGAGGTAGTGGCTGTCGTTGGTGGCGACGAGCGGCAGGCCCAGATCTTTTTCGAGCTGGAACAAGCCGGGATGGATGCGGTGTTCCTGCTCCAGGCCCTGATCCTGAATTTCGAGATAGAAATTCTCTTTGCCGAAAATGTCGGCGAAGGTCCCGGCTGCGGCGCGGGCGGCGTCGTAATTGTTCTCCATCAGGCGCTCGGCGACTTCGCCTTTCAGGCATCCCGACAGGCCGATCAGGCCGCGGGAATGTTCGGCGAGAAATTTCTTGCTGACGCGCGGCTTGTAGTAGAAGCCGTGCAGCGAGGCCTCCGACGTGATCTTGACCAGGTTGCGGTAGCCCTCTTCATTTTCGGCGAGAACGAGCAGGTGGTTGTAGGTGTCGCCTTCGGGCGCGGCGCGGTGGTCGTCTTTTTTGCAGATGTAGAGCTCGCAGCCGACGATCGGCTTCACACCCGCATGCTTGGCCGCGTTGACAAAGTGGACCGCGCCAAAAATGTTGCCGTGGTCGGTCATGGCCACGGCCGGCATCCCAAGTTCTTTCACCCGCTGACAAAGTTTTTCGACATCACAGGCGCCGTCGAGCAGGGAGTAGTCGGTGTGCAGATGCAGGTGGACGAATTGAGACATGGGTCTGTTGCTAGTTTAGCGCAAACAGGATGGAGGAAACGTGTGGAAGGCTGTGCGTTTCCGGGACGTTGGGGGCCGTGGTGTTGTCGACCGACGAACTGGAGCCATTGCGGCCACTTCCGTCCGGGTGAGATTCTCTCTTCCTAGTCCCGAGTGTAAGATGGTGTCCGAGTTCGTTCCGTTCAATGATTGGTCAAAAGACAGACAGGACGAGATTTCTCCGACTCAGCAAGCTGGAGCCTGACGAGGCAAAACTCGTAGACGACGTGGAGGAGTTCGGCTGCCATGTTATCCAGGTGCCCGGGGAAGGCGGATTTCCCGGCTGGTCCTATACGGTCGGTCTCGGCGACACTCTGGGCTGCCCTGAGTTGATTGTGATAGGGCTGAAAGAGGGCGTCGCGCATTCCCTTTTGAATGAGTGCGCCACTCGGCTGCAACAGGGTATTCGTTTTGAGCAGGGTAGCCGGGCACGTGATCTTCTCGCTAACGTCGAATGCGAGTTTAGACAAGTCGAAAAGCGGTGGTTGAGACAGACGATGGGATATGCGGTATGGTTTTACGGGGGAGACGATTTCTCAGGACTTCAATGCGTCTATCCCGACATGGATAACCGCTTTCCTTGGGACGAAGCCTTCGACGTCAACTGGCGCGAAAGGCAGCCGCTGCTATTTCCACATTCTCTATCTTCCAGGGTCGAGGAAGACTTCTGGGCTGCGAATGACCCGCACAGCAGCCTGCACAGCTGGAAATTCGGTGATTCACCGCACACAGGAGTCTTTACAACAAAACGCGTTATGAGCGGCGACGACCCCGTTACCCGCGTCTTCCATGATGCTGAGGATGGTGCGTGGCAGTTCCATGGGCCGGATGAGTCGAAGGCCGAAGATTTGGCTTACGTCTGCTTTCACCATGTAGTCGATAAGGACGCAACAATCAAAGCCTTGGCTGACCTGCCAGTCGGTTGGTGCGCTTGGAGGACAGATGTCACGGCTCCGTGGATCAGGGAACAAACTGTGGATACCCCGGACGAAAGCTAGTCGAACGCAGCGCGCCAACTGTGCTTAGCAAGTCACCCTGGTCTTAGGGTAGTTATTCGCCCGCTTCTAGTCCGCGCCGGCGGCCGCGGCGGCCTGCGCCTTCTGCAGCAACCTGCGGGCCTGGCTGATCAAATCGGCGACTTCGAAGGGCTTCACCAGGTAGGGGACGCCGCTGTCTTGAAGGAATGTGCGTTCGTCGCCCTGTTCGACTGAGTTCGAGAACGTATACAGGACGTGGGCTTCCATGGCCGAGCAATTCTCCCGGAGCCACTGGAAGGATTCTTTGGCACCCCACTGGCCGGCGATGCTGCCGTTGATGATGAGGGCGTCGAAGTGCTCGGAGAGCAGGCGGGTTTTTACATCCGCGCTGGTTTTGGCGGTCACGACGCTGGCGCCGGAACCGGTGAGCACATCGCGTTCAAATTCGAGCACGGCTTCTTCTTCCTCGACGAGCAGGACGCGGCCGTGAATGGCGCCATCATGCAGACGCGGAGCGGGCTTGGCTGTTTCCAGTTCGGGCTCTGCGGCTGCGGCCGCGGGCAAGCGGACTTCGATGACCGCACCGCGGTCGGGAGCATTGTTGGCGGTGATGTCGCCGCCGTGTTCTTTCACGATGCCGTAGCAGATGCTGAGGCCGAGTCCAGTGCCTTTGCCAACACTCTTCGTGGTGTAGAACGGATCGAAGATGCGTTTGGGATCTTTGATGCCGGCGCCGTCGTCGGTGAACTGCGTGCAGATGTGGCCGCCGACGTTGGAGATTTGAATTTTGAGCTTGCCGCTGCGTCCGGTCTCAAGAATGGCGTCGACCGCATTGTTGATGACGTTCAGGAATACTTGCTCGATCTGATGCGGGTCGGCGACGACCAGCGCTGGCTCGGAAGGAACGTCGCGTTCGACTTTAATGTTGTTGATCTTGAGGTCGTAGTCGCGCAGGGCAAGAGTTTCTTCGAGAATCTTGCGGATGTCGACTTCGTCGCGCTGCGGCTTGCGCTGGCGGGCGAACGAGAGAAGATTCTGGACTACGCGATGCGTCCGCTGCGCCTGCTTGAACAGTTTGCTGACGTAGTCCTGAGCGCGAGTGTTCAGGCCTTCGGTTTCGAGAAGCTGGGCGTAGCCGAGGATCGCGGTCAGCGGATTATTCAGTTCGTGGGCAACACCGGCAATCAGCTGGCCCACGGCCGACATCTTTTCGCTCTGCAGCAGCTGCTCTTGCGTCTTGCGCAGGTCTTCGTAGGCGCGGCAGGTTTCTTCGTAGAGCCGAACTTTTTCAATCGTTGTGGCGAGCTGCCGGCTGATGGCGACCAGCAGATTTTCGTCATTGCTGGAGTAGGAATATCCCAGGTCACTGCACAGGCCCATGATGCCTACGGGCGCGTCCTTGCCCCAGAACAGGACCCAGATCCAGGCGCGATCTGCATCGGAACGCATGAACTCGGCAACCTTGGGCGGCAGGTGGGGCAAGTATTCCGCGGTGACCACCTCGGTGCGCGAACGCATGATCAGATCTCCGAAGCCTTCGGTGAAGCAGACCTCGGCGGTGCGCATTTTGTCGCGGCTGCGCGGGCCCCAGGCGGCGCGGCGGCGATAAGTAGTGGTGTCAGTGTCCGAGAGATAGACGGTTCCGCTCTCGGCGCCAAACAGCGTAACTACCTGGCGCAGGGTGAGGTTCAGGATTTCGTCGAGATCGAAAGACTGGGCCGCGACTACGGCCATGGCGTTCAGCGCGTTCAATTCACGGTTGCGGCGCCGCATTTCATCCTCGGCGCGGCGCTTCTCCGTCATATCGAGAACAAAGCCCTGATAGCGCTCGATGTCGCCGGTACCAGTGCGCGTGGCAAAGCTGCTCTCGACTGCCAGCAGGAGCGAGCCATCCTTGCGGCGCATGGTGACGTCGAAATTTCGCACGTAATTGTGATCTTCAATTTCGTGGCGGAAGGCTTCGCGTTGTTTAGGGTCGACGCAGATTTCCGAATTCAGGTTCAGGACCAGCAGTTCCTCGCGCTCTTTGTAGCCCAGCATGTGCACGAAGGCGTCGTTGCAATCGATGAGCTGGCCGTCGGGGTTCGCGACATAAACCCCTTCCTGCACCTGCTCGAAGAGCAGACGATACTTTTCTTCCGCGGACCGGCGATCGGTGATGTCGCGGACCACGTGAATGGTGCCTTTTTGCGGGCTGCCTTGTTCGGTGTAGATAGAAGTCGAAACCACCGAGAAGCCGCCGAAGCAGGGGTCGGCACCTTCGGTGAATTCTTCGTCGCCGCCCATGGCGCAGTAGGGGCAACCAGTCCACTCGCCGAAGGTGTGGGGCAAAGTCGATTCGCAGGAGCTGCCGACAACGTCTGCGGCGGCCTGGCCGAGATGCTCGAGCAGAACCTGATTGGCTTTGATGACGCGGTAGTCGGCGTCGTGGGCCAAGATGATGTCGTGAATCGAGTCGAAGGTGTTGATCCACTGCCGCTGCGAACGCAGCACTTGTTCGAGCAGGCGGAAGTTTTCAACCGCGACCGCCAGTTGCTTGGCGCAGCCCTTAAGAAATTCGAGTTCGTCCGGGGTCCAGAGCCGATTGCGCGAACTGCCCAGCAGCAACAAGCCGATCGGCGATTTATTGCCCACGACTGGAACCATCACGAGATGACGAAGCTTCTCGTTTTCAAGACATAACTGAGGCTCAGGACCGGCGGCCTCAGGCGTGGTCACGACCGGGCCCGGCTGATTGAGCAGCTTGGTAATCTCGTCATTGATCTCCGCCATACCGGCGTCGCGGAGAAAATCCGAAGAGAGCCCCGCGGCGTGCGTGGCCACCAGGTGCCCACCTTCCAGCAAGCGGAACCACACGGCTCGGACTCCGGTCAGGGAATGCAATTCTTCGACGGCCGCTTGCACCACGCTGCCATATTGCTGGGCGGTTGCCATGCTGCTGGTGATGGCTTGTACCGTGCGCAATCGTCGCGTGCGCGTCCGCGCCTCATCCATGGCGACCAGTAGCATGCTCACGCCCAGCGCAATCTCGGCTGCGAGCGCGGCCCCTGCAGGAATTCGGTCGGTGAAAGGTCCCCAGGCAAGATGAAGAGTCAGCAAACAGAGCGCGAGCAACCGCGCCGAGGCCTCACGGCGTCCCCGGCGGGCACGCAACAGCGCAATCGATGCGGTTAGCAGAATGATGCGGTAGCCGACTTCCACGGCCACGCGCAAGGGCAGCGAGTCGGGCCACAACAGGACACGGGCTCCGGCAAAGCCCACCAGTACGGGCGTGATCACCATCAAAGGAACGATCAGATCGCGGCCACGTGTGTAGAGCAGGACGGCGCCCGCCAGCAATCCCACAGCGAGCACGAAAGTGGCCTGCACGGCAACCAAATCAAACGGCGCGGGGATTCTGGGGGCTAAGGAATGCTCGGCCAGACGCGACAACACCAGAGCGGTCCAACCCAGAACCCAAACTTTGAGATAGTTCTCGCGGAAGGCGCGCAGCGCGAGCAGGGAAGCGCCCAGCAGGATCAGCAGAGTCAGTTCTGCCGCCGTGGGCTGGGCCAGTCCAAACTGCGTCAGACCAAGCCTTGCCACCGAATTCCAGATGGACCAGAGGGATGCGTTCATCACAATGCGATCACGTACGGACGTACGTCTTCCTTCTTTTGAATATCACGGCCCCGCGCTTTATTGATCGAGTTTCGGGACCGCAATGATTACTTTCGGCATCTCGCCCGTGGGTTACAATCGCCGATAGACTTTCGTGTGTTCCCATGCCAGATCGCATTCTCGTAGTTGACGACGAAGAACCGATTCGGGAAATCGTCGCCTCGATGCTCGGTACTGCCGGATACGCCTGTAAACAGGCGGCTTCCGGCATGGAAGCTCTCGCGGTCCTCACCTCAGGAGAAGAGTTTGAATTGATGCTCTCCGACCTGATGATGGCGGATCTCGACGGCATTGGCCTGCTGGAACGCACCAAGGAACGGTATCCCGACATGCCGGTTGTAATGGTTACCGCGGTGCACGACATTTCCGTCGCGCTGGCGGCCATTCGCAACGGGGCCTACGACTACCTGTTGAAACCTTTCGAGCGTGAGCAACTGCTCAACACGGTCAGCCGCGCCCTGGAAAACCGCCGGCTCAAGGTGGAAAACCGAACTTACCAGACCAACCTGGAGTCTCTGGTCAAAGCTCGCACCGATCAACTGCAGGCGGCGATGAGCAGCCTGGAGCGCTCCTACGACATCACTCTCGAGGCTCTGGGCGACGCTCTAGACTTGAAAGATCGGGAGACCGAAGGCCACTCCAAACGGGTTACCGCTTTTACGATCGCCATTGCGCGAGCCATGGGTCTGCCGCGCGATCAGATCAACACCATTGCCCGCGGCGCCTTTCTGCACGATATCGGGAAGATGGCCATTCCGGACAAGATCCTGAACAAGCCGGGAAAGCTTGATGCTGACGAATTCGAGATCATGCGGGAACATGCCTACCACGGCTATCAGATCGTGAAGAAGATTCCGTTTCTCGCCGAAGCCGCTGAGATTGTGTATTCGCACCAGGAAAAATTCGACGGCAGCGGATATCCCCGCCAGTTGAAAGGCGAGCAGATTCCGCTCGGAGCGCGAATTTTCTCCGTCGCTGACACGCTCGACGCCATCACGTCGGACCGGATTTACCGGCCGGCGCAGACGCTGCAGGCTGCGCAAGAGGAAATCAAAAAGTGGGCGGGGCGCCAGTTCGATCCTGAAGTCGTGAAAGTGTTTCTTGAAATGCCAGACAATATCTGGGACGATCTGCGCAAGGAAATCCACGCCCAGATCTACCGCGTTGCGTATTCCACTGGGGCTAAGGGCTAGAGTCAAAGGCCAGGGCTAAGTGCCAGAGGCTAAATGCTAGTTCGCGCGCGAGGGTACAAGCAATTTGAACAGCCGTAACCCATCGAAACTGTTGTTTGCGGCAGCCATGTTGCTGATGGCCGTGCTGACGATCGCCTGCGCGATGCTTCGCCAGGGCCTCGTGCTGGCAGGGTTCAGCGACTTCGTGAGTGCGTTGCTGATGCTTTCGGCTCTGCTGACTTTTGCCTGGCACGGCATGGCGAGCAAAGGCCGCATGCGTTGGTTCTGGCTGCTTCAGTCTGCGGGGTGGGCGCTGTGGCTGGGCGACCAACTGGTGTGGATTACATATGACCTCGTCCTGCAGAGAAAGATGCCGGCCATGCATCCCGCGGATTCGCTGCTGTTTTTGGCTGGCGCGCCCATGGTCGCGGGCGTACTGCTGCGGCCGCATCGCCAAACCTCGGAGCGCAGTGCGCGGCTGGGCGTGCTCGATTTCCTTCTGCTGGCGCTGTGGTGGCTCTACCTCTATGTGTCGTTCGTCGTCTGCTGGCAGTACGTTTCGCCGAACTTGGACGCGTATAACCGCAACTTCGACGTGCTCTCCTGGGCGGAATCGATCCTTCTTGCCGGAGTGCTGCTGATTTTCTGGCGGGAAAGCGTGGGGCGATGGAAAACACTTTACGCCTGTCTTTGCGGCGCGGTCGTGTTCAACGCTGTCTGGTTCTATGTTCTCAACCACGCCATTGAGCGGGATGTCTATTTCACCGGCAGTTGGTATGACATTCCGTACTCCGGTTCCTTCGCGGTGTTCACCGCGGTGGGGTTGCTGGGGTCGGGGCTCACGCCGATGCCAGAGGGCTCGGCCGACGAAGCTTACGGTTCGTGGATGGCGAATCTGGCAATGCTGGCCGTGCTGACGTTGCCCATCATTGCGCTGTTCGCACTGCTCGATCGCCGCTTGCCGCAACCGGTCTCGCATTTCCGCGTGCTCATAACGCTGGCGACTATGTTCCTGATGGCTTTCGTGCTGTTCATTCAGCATCGGCGGTTGAACCGGGAATTGCGGCGCACGAATATCGTGCTGCAGGAAGCCTCGCTCACCGATCCGCTGACCGGACTGCGCAATCGCCGGTACTTCTCCGCGACTATCGAGTCGGATGTGAACCAGGCGTTGCGCGCCCACACCGATGGCCGCGACCCGCACACCCGTGACCTGGTCTTCTATCTCATCGATGCCGACAACTTCAAGGAAGTGAATGACCGCTACGGGCACGACGTGGGCGACAAGGTGCTGGTAGAGATGGCGCGCCGCCTTAGTTCCTCGATTCGCGATTCCGATGTGCTGGTGCGCTGGGGCGGAGAGGAGTTTCTGATCGTATCGCGTTATACCGATCGCGGCGATGCCGAATGGCTGGCCCAGCGCGTGCTCTCGGCAGTGGCCGACACGCCGATTATCCTGGCAACATCGGGTGAAACAATGTACCGCACTTGCTCGCTGGGTTGGGCTGCGTTTCCGTGGTTTGCCGACGATCCGCGGGCCATTACTTACGAGGAAGTTCTGACGCTTGCCGACCGCGGGCTGCGGCAGGCCAAGCAGTTGGGCAAGAACCGGGCTGTCGGGATCCTGCCGGCAACCGGGAAAATTCCGGCTACTACGATTCAGGGATTGCATTCTGAGGGATTGCAGGTTGATCTGCTGGCCGTGTCTGGCCCTGCCAAGGGTTGATTTTCCGCGGCGGCTGAAGCCCGCGTTCCTCGTTCCTCTTGGAGGCTCTTTGACGCGGTGCTAAAGCGCCGCTCTTCCACGTCACTGCACGCTGCACGGGTTGCACGCGGACTCTAGAGCCGCGAGTGACTTTACTGCGCTTACCGCATGACTGAAGTCGTACCCTTCACTAAACCTGGACGCGGGGCAGTTTTTCATCATGCCGCTCAGAGGGTCGCGGGGGCTGGAATGCCTGGCGGCGGAGTTGCGGCTAGTGGTTCGACTTGAAGAGTCAGGCCATCGATTTTTCGTACAACGACTAGCTGCCCGATGGGCAGGGGCGAAGAGGCGACTGCGTCCCACAGTTCGCCGTGGACGAAGACTTTGCCTTGCGGCGCGAGCGAGGTCTGCGCGACACCAGTTTCTCCGACTAATCCTTGCGCGCCCGTGACGACTTTGTTGCGCCGGGCTTTTACCGCGATGGTCATCAGGAAGGCGGTGATCGCTCCGAACGGAATGCTTACGGCGAACGCGGTGAGCAGGTGCACGCGCATTTCGGGAACGGGTGAATCGACCAGCAGCAGGCCGCCTAGTGTGAGCAGCGCGATGCCGCCGACGGTGAGGACTCCGTGGGTGGCGAACTTGGCCTCGGCGGCGAACAGGGCGAACGCTCCTAGAATCAGTCCCAGGGCGGCGAAGCGCGTGGGCAGCAGATTCAAGGCGAAGGCCGCGACCAGGATGAAGACGACGCCCACTGTGCCGGGGATGACTGCGCCGGGATGATTGAATTCGAAATAGAGCGCAAACGCACCGATGACCAGCAGGATGAACGCGAGGTTCGGGTCCATTAGCACATCGAGGATGTGTTCTTTGAGCGTCATATCGAACGCGACAAACGGCTGACCGGCGAGGTCGAGAGTGGCGGATTGTCCGTTGAAGCGTTTGAAACTCTTGCCCTGCATCTGGCGGAACAGGTCTTCGGGATTCGAGGCGACGTAGTCGATCAGATGCGCGGTGAGAGCTTCTTGTTCGGTGAAGGATTTGGACTCGAGGACGGCGCTCTCGGCGGCTTCGACGTTGCGGCCGCGCTTGGAGGCGACGGAGCGGATGAGGGCCGCAGTGTCATTCTCGACTTTCTTTTTCATGTCGTCTTCTTGCTTGATCTGTATCGGCCCGATCAGTTCTACGGGATGAGCTGCGCCAGCCGCAGTTCCGGGCGACATGGCGGCAATGTCTGCAGACTCAAGAATGAATATTCCGGCAGAACCAGCATGACCTCCGATCGGCGTCACATAGACGACGACGGGCACGGAGGACGCCGTTATTTTCTCCATGATTGCGCTGGTTGAGCTGAGCAGGCCGCCGGGCGTATTGATCTCGATCAATATAGCTTTATCGTTGCTACGCTGCGCTTCGTCGATGGCGCGGGAGATGTATTCGGCGCTGATGGGCTGAATGGTGTCGTTGACGGTGATCTTGAGAACTTGCGCGGAGGCCGGCGAGGAGATGGCCACAAGACCGAAGGCAGTCAGGAATAGAGATAGGGCCGCAATTATTTTTTTGTGCGATTCGGATAAAAGCTTTGCTTTCTTTGAGTTGCCGCGTGTTGATAGGGGTGTTTGACGGCAAAATATTGAGGGCAAAGGGCTTGTCGGTAAAATATTGCGGCGTAAGGAGTTGGCCGGGAGACTTTCGATGGGAGCGACGCGAGATGGTCTGCGGCCAAACACAGATTCGTAACACTCGACACATCTAGTTTAACAGGTTGAGAGGGATTGTTTGCGGCCGCAGGGGATGAGAATTCGCTTTGGGGAGAATGGGTTGAGAAGACGGGAGAAGAATTTGCTTGACAGTGGCGCGCGTCGAGACGGGACCGATGCGGCTCGATTTATTCCATCTTCTAAAACCGAGAGAAGGTATTCCTTGCGGACAAGCCTAACTACAGGAACTCTTTTTGGCGATCAGTTCCGTTCGCGCAACGGCAAATCAGTGAGCATCTTTCGAAGGGCTGTTGTCGCGCAAGAGAATGACGTCGGAGACAGAATGAAAACGCAGCAGGGCCAGAGTTTTGCCGTCGGGGGACCAACGAAAATCCTGGATTCTTTCACCATCATTGAAGTCAGTCAGCTTTCGCCCTTTTGACCCGTCCAGAGGCTGTATCCAAACATTGTCCACGCCCGCGTCCTCGATGACGAAGGCAACGGATTTGCCGTCCGGAGAAAAGCGGAATGCGGCGCTGTCGGGCGGTCCTTGAGAATGGAAGACTGCCTTCAGAGTGGGATCGAGATCGAGGTTTCGGACGCCGGAATCCAGGCTGGCGAGGACGATCCGGTTGGAGTAAGCCTTCGATTCAGGATTCAACACGTCGGTAAATACCGCAATGGTTTTACCGTCGGGGGAAGGTACAGCCTGGGCCATGAGCGAATTCGGAGGATTCGCTCCCGGCACCAGTTCGGGTTTGCCGCCGCCGGAAGAGATTCGTAACACGCCGCTCGTGAGTCGGTCGCTGTAGTACAGCCACTTTCCATCCGGCGAGCATCCCCAGAAGCTGCCGAATCCCCCGGGCGTGAGCGGCACAGCATCGGAGCCGTCGGGGTTCGCCCGCCAGACTCGGTTGGCGATTCCTTCGCCGTGAACCATCCAGTTCAAAGCAATCCAGCGATCGTTGTCGCACGATACAGGGGCGCTGATCCAGGCCGCTGGATCGCTCAGAATGGTCACCGCGTGGGTGCCATCGGTGTGCTGGCGGACCAGGCGATCACCATGCGAGATGAGCAATTGTCCATCGCCTGTCCAGGAGAAGCTCGGGAGGGACTCACGGGCCGCGATGCCGGGCACGGGAGTAAGGGGCCCGGCCCCGCTGGGCGGCATGAGAACGATCTGGGTCGAAGTCTCCTTCTGCACAGTGGCCAACGCGTGACCATCGCCTGCAATCGATAGAGAGCTGTGGTCGGTCAGGTCGTTCGTAATGGGATGAAACGTGCCCTCGGGGTAGGAGAACAGCCCGATCTGAGCCTGCACCGACAGATGCTCCCCGCGGGGCACATAGATGATAAAGATTCCTCGTCCATCCGGCGCCCAGGCATTGTCCAGGATGATTTTGTCGGTGGAAGCGACGAAGGTCTCCACGCTCCCTTGTGCGAAATCAAAGAATCGAATCTGGCTGAGAGATTTGCTGTTCAACGTCAAGTTCGAAATCGCCAGGAGTTTGCCGTCGGGAGACCAGGCGAGTTGGGCAGGGGGGCCACCGGGCGCGGGTTCCACATATAACACCTTCTCGTTCCCGCCGTCGGCGTCGGCTTGCAGCAATCGCCACTTGTTTACTTCAGGGTCGTTGTAGCGGCAATACACGATGCGCTTGCCGTCCGGCGAAAATACCGGGCCTCCGTCGACATCCTTGGCAAGCAACGCGGGCGAACCGCCGAGAAGCGGAGCGCGGAAAAGATTAAACGCTCCTGTGGTGCCCGCGCTCTCTCGGAAATAGAAAGAGTTGCCGTCGGGAGAAAAGACGAGCGAAGCGAACGATTGCCCCGATGCCGGGAGCACTTGCGTGTCACTGCTGGTCGGAATGTTTCGCAGCCACAGGCTTTCGCTGCCGTTGTCGGATTGGACGCTGAGCAGAAACCTGCCGTCCGGAGAAATCGCTGCGTTCTGCACCTTGCCGGTACTGGTTAACTGGGTGATGGAAAAAGTCTGAAAAGGAGGGGTGGCAGGGCGTCGCACGAGAGTGTATACACCGTAAACGGCGGCGGCCGCGATGAACAGGCCGACGAGCAGAGCAGCCCCGGTCGCGGTCTTGTGCCCCCGGGCAGCGGCGACCGCAGAAGAAGATGCACTGAGGGGAGTGGATGCGTCGACGGCCGAAGCTGCGGCTGTCGAACCGGCAGGACCGGACGGTCGTCCGTCCGATGCGCGCCGGTCCGATGCGCTCGCCACAGGGACTGCGGTCGAGGCTCCGGAAGAAGCTGCAGATGCGCTGTTCGACGTGAACTGGCGCCCGCTCGAATCCAGATCGCGCTTGATGCGCTGCAGGTCCGTCCCCATTTCGGCGGCTTGCTGGTAGCGCAGATTGCGATCTTTCTCCAGCGCCTTGTTCGTGACTTCTTCCAGCCGGGGAGGCAGATCGGGATTCAATCGCACTGGCGCGACGGGAGATTTGTGGAGGATTGCGTCGAAGATTGCAGCCGAAGTCTCGCCGCGGAACGGCAGGGTCCCCGTGGACATTTCATAGAGCACGGCGCCGAAGGAAAAAAGATCGGTGCGATGGTCCAATTCTTTTCCCAGCGCCTGTTCGGGGGACATGTAGGCGACCGTGCCCAGGGTGGTGCCGGGACTGGTGAGGTGCTGGTCGGTGCCTTCCGCGGTAACCTGCAATCCCGCGAGTTGAGAAGAACCGACTTGATCTCCCTTTACCTTGGCCAAGCCGAAGTCGAGCACCTTCGCGTGACCTCGCTTGGTGACAAAGATGTTGGCGGGCTTGATATCGCGGTGCACGATTCCGGCAGCATGCGCGGCATCGAGGGCGTCGGCAATTTCGATCCCGAGCCGTAGCATCTCGTCAATTTCCATCGGACGGCCGCCGATCTTGTGCTTCAGCGTCACGCCCTCGAGGAACTCCATGGCGATGAAGGCATGGCCGTTTTCTTCGCCGATGTCGTGGATGGTGCAGATGTTGGGATGATTGAGAGCCGAGGCGGCCTGAGCCTCACGTCTGAATCGCGCCAGCGACTGCGCATCTTCGGCCACTTCGTCCGGCAAAAACTTCAGCGCGACGAAACGGTGCAGTCGCGTGTCCTCGGCTTTGTAGACCACGCCCATGCCGCCGCCGCCCAGTTTTTCCAGGACACGGTAGTGCGAGATGGTTTGGCCGATCATGTGGGATGCAGAAACCTCAGGTGCCGTATGTTAGGGCGCTGCTGCTGAGGAAGTCAAAGCGTTCCTCTGTTCCGGGCGGATTGTGGGTGGTTTGTGGGCAACGCGGTAGATCGTCGGGCAGAAAATGTGAACGCTCGGAGCGCGGTGTGACTTGTTGCTTTTGCGTGTGGGTTGTCCACAATGCTGAATTGGGTAGAGCGGCGAGGAGCGTGAGAAGGCGGGATGCTGTGAAACATCCCGCCTTTGCCCACGATGTGATGTGGCTTCGCGTTAAGCGGCGAACCGCAAATTACTCAAGGAAAGTGAACCAGCGCCAGCCACTGGGAGCCGAATTACGATACGGAGGACTGGCCAGAGTGGTGACGCGCCATTTGCCGGGCTGCGCGCCAACGAAACTGAAAGTGTAATCGGAGGTTAACGGGTTCGTTATGGTGACGGCCGGGTAGCTCACGCAATCAATCTCACCCGCCTGGCAGTAGGCTGTCTCGAGAAGGTAGCCGGACGCCGCAGGGACCATTTTCCATGACAGGGTGATGGTCCGCGGGTACTGGTCGAACACTGCGTTGGCAGCGGGATTGGTCAGAATGGGCGTTTCCATTTGAGGCGTGGTGTTGTAGGAGAACGTCCACCACGCACTGGGGGCCGTGTAGCTCGTGCCATCGAATGCAGTTACCCGCCAACGGCCTTTTTGGTCGCCCACAAAAGCGAACGTATAGAAGCTGTTGGTGTTGCCGGATACGGTGACTTCCGGGTAGGCAACCCATGTGCTGCCAGACAGGTAAGCGGACTCAACCAGATAGGAGACCGCGGTGGTCACCGGGTTCCATATCAGTGTGGTGGTACGAGGGTAGTGGTAAAGCGCCGTCCCGTTTGCTGGCGAGACCAGAACGGGCGTTCCCCATGGCGTGGTTTCGGGTTGCGCGACCTGGAAAGTCGGTGCCGGTGGCGTGGTTTCGACGAGTTTTTGCAATCCAAATTGGTCAGCGCTGGCTGATTCGTGGGCAGGTAACGCTTCCGGCGCCGCGGTTTGGGCTGAAGCAGAAGGAGCCAGAGTGCAAAGGGCGCCGGTTAGGATCGCGAGCAGCGCTGACTGAACAACATCTCTTTTTAACTTTGACTTTAACTTTGTCATGCTTTTCATGTTGCCTCCATTGAATTTGAGTTGAGCTGGTTCCGGAAAACGGTGTGTCGTCGTTTCTCAGGCTGTGCCTCTTGCGGTGAAGGGCTTGTTCGAGCAGGCGAGAAAATTGATCTTCAGGCTGACTTCTTTGGCCGCAAGTGGAACTCGATGACTTTTCCCCGTTGCGGGCGGGGAACCCGTTTCACTCGCTTCGAGAACTTAGCCGGCACGTAAAACCCAATTACTTTTGCCACGGATCAATTCCTTCGGGAATTCTGTCGTGTGACCTTGCCACCACACTCCGGGACGCATCTCCGGTTTTGCCTACACAACTATGGTGTCAATCGGAGCGAAATCGTTTCACCGTGTAAGCGCTTCCACGGTTAACCGATCTTCGTTTTCGACTGTTTTAGGTGCGGAGTGGTCGAGAGGCTGCTGGGTGCTAGCGGGGGTGGCGTAGATCGTTGGCGACCTGGTTTGCGGTCTGGTCCATGAGTTGGGATACCAGGGCTTCGTCGGACGATGGATCGCGCGCGTTTACGAGGCCGGAGGACCACTCTTCGAGTTCTCCTGCGCGCATGATGCGATAGGAAAGGGTGGCACGGTTGTCTTCGCCGGCAGCGGTATGTGGGTCAGCCGGAGCGCTACCGATCTGGACCGAGTGGGGCCGGGGATTGCCCATGTCGGACGTGCCGGCATCGATTACTTCAACTATGTCGGCGTGCAGAATGTACTGGCAGTTCTGCTCGCGTACGGCTGGATCGGTTTCTGAATTCGATTCGAGCAGGATAGTTTCTATGCGGGCGGCCTTGCCCTTGGTGACATCCTTACCCTTGTTGGCTCGTTCGAATGCCTTGATTAATTGGTTACGCTGCCAGGTCGTGTTGACGAGGTGGTGCGAGCTATTCTGCAGAGTGGAGACACAGAGTCGAATGGGGTCGGGTTTGCTCTGTGCATGGGCAGGGGACATCGACATCGCGATCAATATCAACGTCAATATGAATAGGATTGGCGACAGCAAGGCTGACGGTCGTCGTAGTTGTGGCATTGAGGCTCACCCCCTGGTGGGAGGAACGGAATATCAAACAAGATACACCTGAATCGGCGGTCCAGCGAATTTTCGATTCGCGGGCTTCACGCGGCGATGTCGTGCTCATCCACGACGAATCAGGATGGTTTCGTCGTGCTGTCGATTCGCTTCGCGCTTTGATACCTCGCATTAAGGAGCAGGCACCTGCACGTTGGAGGCTATGTTGGAATACCCGCTCTCCTCGTTGCTGGTATTGACTGCGGTTGTGGCATAACAGTAGTTCGCACCGTCGACCACAGCGGAATCCGTATACAGGGTGCCTGTATTGAGCAATGGGTTGATCTTGGAAAAAGATCCGCACGCACTCGCATACGGCGCGCGATAAATGTTGTAGCCGGAGATGTTCGAGGACGTGCTTGCACTCCACGACAGGTTGACCGAGTGTACGGGCGCAGCCGCACCGGTTCCAGTGAGGGTTTCGACGGTTGTCGAGGACTGGGCGTTGCTCGTGAAGGTAAGCGTGGCGGTCACGGCGCCGGTGGTCTGAGGGGTGAACGTCACCTTATACGCAGCGCTGTTTCCTGCCGGAATCGTCACCGGCAGTGACAGTCCTCCGACAGTGAATGCTGCGCTGTTGCTGCTGGCGGCGCTGACGGTAACACTCGATCCGCTGGCGGTTAGAGTTCCGGATGCGGTTCCGCTGGTGCCTGCGACCACGCTACCCAGAGCGAGGGTGGTGGGGCTGGCGCTGAGCGTGGCGGAGGTCGCAGCCGTTCCGATCCCTGAGAGGGGAAGAGTTACAGTCGAATTCGAAGCGGTCGAGTAGATCGTGATGGTGCCGGTGCGAGTTCCGGTCGCCGTGGGCGCGAACTTTGCGCTGTACTTACAGCTCGCTCCCGGAGCCAGCGTGCCGTAGTTGCAGGTACCCTCGTCGCCCCAATTGAAATCACCGGCGGAAATCGCGTCATTGGTAATCGTCAACGAAGCGTTCCCGGTGTTGGTCAAGGTGCTGAACAGGACAGGGCTCGTCTGGCCGACGGTGACGCTGCCGAAGTTGATGCTCGTAGGATTGAGCGTCAGAATGCCGGCCGCCACATTTACGGTGACAGTGGCGCTGGCGGATTTTGTAGTGTCGGCGACGCTAGTAGCTGTGACCGTCACGGTTTTCGTCGCGGTCACGGTGGGAGCAGTCAATAGCCCGGCGGTGCTCACGGTGCCGGAAGTGGCCGACCAGGTAACGGCCGTGTTGCTGGTGTTTGTGACTTGAGCCGAGAACTGCTCTGTTCCTCCCGAGGCCACCGTCGCGGTGGTGGGCGAGACCGAGATAATGACGGCCGCGGCCGGAGTGGTAAAGACGTTGTCCAGGCCCGTGACCTGCACGCCACTGGAGTCGGCCGATAGCACCCGATAGTGGTAGGTGGTGCCGGCGGTCAGTGACGTCAAGGCAGCGGAGTGCGACGTCACCAGACTCGAGTTCAGGGCAGTGCTGCTGCCATAGCTGGTCGTCGTACCGTACGCGACCTGCGAGTTCGCAGGCACGGCGGTTGTCCAGGTGATGGTAGCCGTGGTCGTGGTTGTGGTCGCGGTGACGGCGCTGATCCAAGTTTGTGTTTGTGCAAAGGCCGACGACGTGACGAGGAAGACGAACAGGAGAGGAGCAGATACTAAGGGAACCCGAATCAGTCTACACATGGCCCGATACAGAAACGATCCACGACCAGAAAAGCGAGGGGGAAGCGCTTCATCCGTTTCGTAAAGATTTAAGTGAGAGTTGCGACTCGAATAATAGAGCGCGCAGAGCGTTGTGCAACGCGGGATGAACTAGTCATTTGTACAATGAACCTTGGTTTTTCCGCGAATGGGAAATGTGAGTGGGGCGCAGAAGGAGACTGGGAAGCGATTCGGTGCAGCGCGGTTTACGGGAAAACTGGTACCGAAACGCGTGAGACCAGAATTGAAACGGCTTCCAGAAGTTCTCATTCTCGGTGTTGCACCCGCCTCAGTGCTGCACCGGCCTCATTGCTGCACCGGCGGGGCGCCCAATTCAGGCAGGGTAGATATCGAAAAGCCCTGGAGTAACTTCGCCTCGAGAGTGCCATAGTCACGAAACGGATTGTAGGCGGTGTTGGTAAAGGTGTGTGCGGCAAGCATTGCCAGGTATTCGTGGCGCAAAAAGTATTTCAGGGCCTCCATTCTGTCGACGTGCTGCAGCAGGAAATCGTAAATCTCGTCCTTGGTGGCGGTACCGTTATCGGGTGGGTAGTAGTCCGTCGTCAAGGGGCGATTGGCCTGGGACATGTAGATGTTTTCCATCTGGTGAGCGAGAAATTCCTCGCTGCTCCCGCAATCCAGGTTGCCGTATCGGTTGATGATGTCAATGCAGATGGGATTGAACTTTTTGTGGGAGTATCGGTAGGCGTGAACCAGTTCGTGAAATAGCGTATCGTCGCCGAGCTTGGGATCGAAGAGAATGACCGTATCGCCCGAACCAACTCCTCGAGCGACGCTTCCCGGCTGGATATCATAATTCAGCGGCCATGTCTGCGCGCTAAAATCTGCCTTCAGTTCAGCGTCCGATTTCGGAATGATCCACACGGTAGTCTGCTTGTTGATCAATCCCAGCACCATTCGTCCGACGGGATTGCCTTCGACTTTTCGCAGCATGTTGCAGACCGCCTGCTCGTACTCGGTGAGCTCCTGATTCCACAGGTTATTCTCAATCGTTGCATCAGAGGATGTGTTGACCTTAATGTCGAGCTGCTTTTCCTCCACGTATCGGCCCGCCCGATGAAGATCGTCTTCGTTATGCTGGTAACGCAACCGGGTATGCAGGTTGTAGTTCACCGTGATGGGATAAGTTCCAAAATTTCGCATCGGGCCCTCCTGGGCGGGGATGGATTACGGCTCTCTGCTTCTTAAAGCGGAAAACAACGCTGAAATGGATCATAGAAGCAAAAAACTCTGATTGAGCCCCGACTCCAGCCTCTAGACTTCTCGCGTGAAACGTAGGGCCTCTAAGTATGGAATCGGAAACCGCGGGAATAAGACGACACGCGAGACGACTATTTTTTTCGATTTTCGATACTGGATTCGCCTGGGGCGGACAGCAAAGCCGGGCGAAGTTCAGACGCGGTGCGCTGCCTCGGACTCGGCGGGGTGTTGAGAGCTGGGAGGTGGATCGGCGGGATGCGGATCGGGGGTCCAGCCTGGAAGATAGGTGCTGCCGGTGATCAGGCGGGCACCGCGCTCGTACGTCACATAGGACCACGCCCACTGAATGAAGACCAGGAGGCGGTTGCGGAAGCCGATCAGGAAAAAAATGTGGACAAAGAGCCACGATAGCCACGCGATGAAGCCGGAGATGTGAATGCGGCCGAACTCGGCGACTGCGGCGGCACGGCCGATGGTGGCCAGGCTGCCTTTGTCCCAGTAGTGGAAGGAGGGGCGCTTGCGCGCATGCACTTCCGCATGCACATCGGAATGCGCTTCAGAATGAACCTCAGAATGTAATTCCGAGTGAACCTCAGAATGTAATTCAAAATCCCCACCCTCTCGCGAAGTGCGCGAGAAGGGCGGGGCACCCGGTGACTTAATCTCCGCTGACTTGAGTTCTTCACGAACTACTTTGGCTACGAAGTGGCCTTCCTGAATCGCTACCGGGGCGACTCCGGGGAGCAATTTGCCGTGTTCGTCTTTCAGGGCAGCGAGGTCACCGATGACGAAGACCTCGGGATGGCCGGGAAGGCTGAGGTCGGGCTCGACCAGGACGCGTCCGGCGCGATCGATGGGCGCACCCAGGCTCTTGCCGAGTGAAGAGGCGGCCACGCCGGCGGCCCACAAGATTACGGTTGCGGGAAGTCGCGTGCTTCCGACGTAGACCGCACCCGGTTCAATTTTAGTCACGACGGTCGAGGTGCGAACTTCAACGCCTAAATGATTGAGTTGTTCCTGGGCGCTGCGGGAAAGATCCTCGGCGTAGGCGGGGAGGATGCGCGGTCCACCTTCGAGCAGCAGAATGTGGGTGCGGGCGGGATCGATGGAGCGGAAATCGTGGGTGAGGGCGTGGCGGGAGATCTCGGCGAGAGTGCCAGCCAGTTCGACTCCGGTGGGTCCGCCGCCGACGACTACAAAGTTGAGCGGAATCGCGGTTTCACCTGAAGCGGCCTGGCGCTCGGCCAGTTCGAAGGCGAGCAGCACGCGGCGGCGAATTTCGAGGGCATCTTCGATGGTCTTGAGGCCGGGGGCGTAGGGCTCCCACTCGTCGTGACCGAAGTAGCTGTGGGCGGCGCCGGCGGCGACGATGAGGTAATCGTAGGGAACTTCATGGTCGGCGGTTTTCACCACTCGGCGGACGGTGTCGAAGCCCGTGACCTCGGCCATGAATACGGCAACATTTTTGTGGGAGCGAAGGATGGAGCGGATGGGGGCGGCGATCTCTCCGGGGGAAAGTCCGGCGGTCGCAACCTGGTAAAGAAGCGGCTGAAAAGTATGGAAATTCTGGCGATCGATGACAGTGACATGCACAGGCAGGTTGGCCAGCGATTGCGCGGCGTTCAGGCCGCCAAAGCCGGCGCCGACGATTACGACTCGAGGCATCGATTGGGTCGTCATCTTATTGGTCATCTTGCTGTTACTGCCTTACCTCTATAAGATTCAGCGCGATGGCAGAGGGTTCCAGAAGTTCGCAAGAAAGTGAAACTGCGGCGTGGGTTCGGGTGGCGATGCCTTCCGCGGCCGACTTGTTTTTCGTGGCGCTGCTGGGAGTGATCGTGTTCACGCCGCTGTCGGTGCGCCTGCTGGGCGATGCGGATATCGGCTGGCACATTCGTTCGGGGCAATTGATTGCGGCCACGCATGCGGTGCCGCGCGTGGATTCATTTTCTTCGACCATGCAAGGGCGGCCGTGGTTTGCCTGGGAGTGGCTGTATGACTTGGTGGTTGGTGAGTTGGAAGCTCACTTTGGACTGAACGGCGTGGTATGGCTGACCGCCGTGGTGATCGGGGCGGTGTTCTCGTGGATGTTTCGCTTGCTGATGGCGCGCGGCGTGAATGTGGTGGTTGGGCTGTTGCTGGTGCTGCTCGCGTTGTGGGCATCGACGATTCATCTGCTGGCGCGCCCACACGTGGTGAGTTGGCTGTTCGCGCTGGCGTGGTTTGTCATCCTTAATTCTTCGGAGCGGGAATGCTTTGCCGGGAACGGCGACCGCCGCGGGAGATGGCTGTGGGCGCTGCCGCTGCTGATGCTGGTTTGGGTGAACGTGCATGGCGGTTTTCTGCTGGGGTTCGTATTGTGGGGAATTTTCTTGCTGGGTGCGGCGTGGACTTGGTTCCGGTCGAAAGACAACCGGATTGAGGACGCGTTGCGGAAAATTGCGGCGGGAAAAAGAGCCCGGACTCTGGCCTGGGTCGGGCTGCTTTCGGCGGCGGCCAGCCTGGTTAATCCGTACGGATGGAACCTGCACCGGCACGCGTATTCCTACTTGTCGAACCGCTTCTTGATGGATCACATTGATGAGTTTCAGTCACCTAACTTTCATTTGCTGGCGCCGAAATGTTTTCTGGCGCTGCTGCTCGTCGCCGTAATTGTTCTGGCGATTCGGGGCCGTGAGTTGCGACTGAGCGAGGGACTGACGGTTTTGTTCGCGCTGTATGCCGGGCTTTATGCGTCACGGGATATTCCGGTTTCTTCGATTCTGCTGGTGATGGTCGTGGGGCCGCTGGTACCGGCATCCGGAATTGCGCGAGGATTCCTGCAGCGCATGTCGGCGGTGGAAACCTCGCTGCATGGGCATGTTTGGCCGGTTCTTGCGGTGATCGTCACGTTGGTGATCGCTGGCAATGGCGGGCGAGTGGGGTCCAGCCTTGTGATGGATGCTCACTTTGATCCCCAGCGCATGCCGGTGGAGGCGGTGAATTATCTGGAGAAGAATGGAGTCAAGGGGCCGGTGCTCACTCCCGACAGCTGGGGCGGATATTTGATTTACCGGCTTTATCCGAAGACTCTCGTCGTAGTCGATGATCGGCATGATTTGTACGGGGCGGAGTTCTTCCGGTCTTATTTGAAGATGATGCAGGTTGAGCGGGGGTGGGAAAAATTTCTTGAGACGCATGAAGCGTCGTGCGTGTTGTTGCGGCGAGACGCGGCTCTGGCCAATGTTCTCGCTGTTACTAAGGGATGGAAAATGATTTATGCGGACGATGTGGCGATCGCCTTTATGCATGATCCGGGGAGCCTTTAGTGCGGGGGGCTGCAATTGACGGTTTGATCACGGGCCGCCGATGATGAGAATCGGGGCTTGGAGTTTTACCAACTCTTCCCCAGCGGGAAAACTCGGGAATGATTAACTCTGTGGGTGGCTCCTGTGGGAAGGTCGGGCGTGCTTTTGGTCTTGGATGGTTCGTGCTCGCACTCACTCTGGCGGTGGCGGGGTGTTCGGGATCTTCGTCATCTTCGTCATCGACCACTACGGTCACTCCGCCGGGCAATCCGGTGGGATCGAATCTGACGCAGGTGAGTTCCGATCCGTTCACGGTGGGCCCTGGCCAGCATGCTACGGAGGTCGAGCCACATATGCTGGCGAACGGCAATACGCTGGTGGCGGCGTTTCAGACTGGACGAATCGGTCCCGGAGGATCAACCGACATCGGATGGGCGACCTCGAGCGACGGCGGAACGACATGGACGCATGGATTTCTGCCCGGGCTGACGACGGGGGAAGGGTCGGGGCCGTACGACGCGGCGAGCGATCCCGCCGTGGCCTATGACGCCAAGCACGGCGTGTGGATGATTGCGTCGCTGCCGATTTCGAATACTTCGCAGACTCCGGCGGTTGTGGTGAGCCGGTCGACTGATGGAATGGCCTGGCAGAATCCGGTGAGCGCCGACCCGAGTTCTCCGAACTCTGACAAGAATTGGATTGCGTGCGATAGCTGGGCGAGCAGTCCGTACTATGGGAATTGTTATCTGGAGTGGGACGAACCTCCGAGCGACAAGATTTTGATGAGCACGTCCAGCGATGGAGGGCTGACGTGGGGAACGGCGACGGCGACCCCGAACCTTACCGAGGGAATCGGCGGGCAGCCGGTGGTGCAGCCGAACGGCACGGTGGTGGTGCCGACCGAAGCATTTGTTACGGTTGGCGGTGTTCCTGAAACGGTGATGTCGGCTTTTGTTTCGAGCAATGGCGGAGTCAGTTGGACTGCTTCGGCGATGATCGCGAATATACAGGTACACACCGATGCGGGAGGGATTCGCAGCGGGCCCTTGCCGTCGGCGGCCGTGGACAGGGCGGGGACGGTGTGGGTGGTGTGGGAGGATTGCCGGTTCCGCGCGAACTGCTCGACTAACGATCTGGTCTATGTCACGTCGACCAGCACATCGATGGACGGCGTGAATTGGTCGGCGGTTACGCGCATTCCGATCGACGCGACTACGAGTACCATGGATCATTTCATTCCGGGGATTGGAATTGATCCGGCAACATCGGGAGCGGGGGCGCACGTTGGGCTGCACTATTACTACTATCCGGAGAGCAACTGCACGGCGGCAACATGCCAGCTGCTGGTGGGCTACATTTCCTCGGCAAATGGGGGCTCGACCTGGAATGCGCCGGTCGCGCTGAGCGGGGCGATGCAACTGGGCTGGCTGCCGAATTCGCAGAACGGGTTGATGGTGGGAGATTACGTCGCGACGGTGTTTACGAATGGCGTACCACATGGAGTGTTTGCCGTGGCGTCGGCAATTTCGGGAGGTACTTATAGCGAAGCGATCTACACCGGGCAGGGACTGACTGTGGCTGCGTCGGGACGGCAGTTGTCGTCGGCCGGGGACAGATCTTTGCACAAATTGTCAGACAAGGTCGAGCAGGAGCAGCCCGAGAAAGGTGCGATTCCGCCATCGGGGAGAAGTCGCCGCCGGGCGAAATAAGGTCGATCAAGAATCAAGATAAGTTCAATCTCAGCACGTTCGATTAAGACGGTACGGCCTGCCGCTCCGACACTCTTTTCTTCATGGTTCTGAGCGCGATGACGACGGCGGCCGAAGCCAGGGAGAATTCGCTATTCGAGCACGGGGCGATCTCGGCCTCGACGGATTCGCCAGAATTCGCCTTCCTTACCAATCCCGCCGCGGCCAGATGAAAACGGGCGTGTTCAAACTTCAGCTTGGCGAACTCGGGGAAATCCGAGTAACGAGCGCCAGCGCTGTAGATCCATTGTCCCAGCTCACATTTATGGTCGAGACTGACCTGTGCGGGGTTCAGGCTGAAGTCGTGCTTGGCCAACAAGGTGCGCAGCCGGTGCTTCCAGCGGCTGTGAATGCTAATCGCGACGTCAAAATCCATTGCGGGACTCCATTGCGGCAGCCGAGGAAGGGCGTTCCCCGTTATTGATATCGGCGGGAAGGCGAGCAAGGATGAGCGGAGGGGTCGGTGCGAATGTGAGGAAAAATTAGAACAAGTTTAGTTTTCTAGTTTCGATCGTTGGTGTCGATGCCGAAACCCAGGATCGCGGTGATCTCTACGGGCTGGTCGCCCCGCATGGCGGGCTGAAACTTCCAACTGCGCAGGGCGTCCATGACTTTGGCAGTCATGTCGGAGGGACCGGCTTCGCGCACGCGCACGGCTTTCAGATTGCCGGCCGTATCGAGTGTGCAGCTGAACACAATGCGACCGTGCGGCAGGCCGTCGGGAAGGTCGGTGCGGATGCTCTGGGGCGCGGTGATGCCGCCGGGTTCATTGCTGGGAACGGCTTCACTGAATTGCATGACGACTGAGCCGAGAGAAGTATCGATATAAGTGGTGTAGGTCTGGCCGTGCATCAGGCTCTTGTAGGGCTCGAAGGCCCCGCCGGATGATGCGGTCGCGACGATGGTGACGTCCAGGGTCTTGCTGTGTTTGATCGGAAGCGTGCGCCCCGGGGCAGCGACTTCATTCCCAGACGGATCCGATCCGAAGCTGGGAAGATTGACTACAGTGTTGCCGCCGCTGATGTCTACGCCTGGGACAGGAGGAGAGCCGGATGGCACGCTACCGGCGCCGCCTGGTCCGGCTGTGGGCGAGATGCCGGCGCGCGAGTTGGGATCGGAACCGTGTCCGGTGTCGGTTCTTCCGGCGCCTGGGCCGGCACCGTTCAGGCCGCTGCCGGAGCCGTTGCCGCGGCCAATGCTGGTCCCGGCTCCAGAGCCACCCAGGCCAGGCTTGTCTGCGCCGGAGGGAGACATGGCGAGCGAGCCGGTTGCTCCGTTGCTGGGTAGGCCGATTTTTGGGCCGGGCTGGCTGGAAATTACCGCGCCAGCGTTGACGCCACTGCCTGCGCTGGTGGGAGGGGCGAGGGGGGCGCCGGCGTCCAATGGCGCGCCCAGGCCAGTGCTTTTGCGGCCCGAGCCCGAGGCTCCGGAGCCTCCGTTCAGGCTGGGGGGCGGTGGGACGACGTTGTTCGCCAGCAATGTGCCGGAAGGGGCTCCGGCACCGCCTGCTAGTTTGCCAGCGCCGCCCCCGGTTCCGGATAGCGAAGGTGGAGGTGGAACTACGGTTGGCGCGCCGAGCGCGGTGGCAGAGGCTGCGCGAGTGCGGTTGGCAGCGTTTGAGACCGCGGTTGATGGCGGTGGAGCGACCACATTTGGTGACGGCGCTGACATTCCGTTACGAGCCCCGCTTGCGGTGACTGCTGGCGGAGGCGCGACGACGTTGGCGGAAAGTGATGTTCCGGCTGCGTCCCTGGGCCGGCCGGCGGAAACCGCAGGCGGGGGAGGGACGACGTCGGAGGGACCGAAGATCTTGCCGATCAGGCTGCTCATGAACGATCCGCTGGCGGGTTGGGTTGGTGGCGGGGGTACAACGGTTTTCGACGAATCTGGAATGCTGCCGTTGGAGGGACGGCGCATGTCTTGCGCGAGGTCCGCCGAGGGCGGCGGGGCGATGACTGCGGGCGCGGGCAAATTCAACTTCGAGGTGCGCGTGGGGGCATGCTCGGGGGCTGATGCCGGCGGCGGAATTACTGCCGGATTCGTCATTTGAACCGGCGGGCGGGAAATCTCGCGGGTCACTCCGCCGGGGGCGGGCGGAATGACGTTGGCGGCGAGCGCTGGGGCGGAGCGTGTCTGATCACGGTTGATGGTCGGTGCGGGCGCTACCACCGACGGATTCAGAGTTGGCGCGACCGACGAACGCTCGCGGGCTACGCTGGGTGCTGGAGGAATCACGCTCGGTCCTAGAGCTGGAGCGACCAGGGTGCGAGTGCTGGAAATATTGGGTGCGGGCGCGATCAGCGTCGGATTCAGCGTGGGCGCAGTCAGCGGCCGATCGCGGGTTACGGTGGGTGCCGGAGCGATCACTGAATCGAGTTGAACGCCGTTGCGGGTGTAGTCGGGGATTACATTCGGAGCGGGTGCGACCAGCGTTGTCGCCAGATTCGGCGCAGTGCGGGTCGAGCGCAAGCCCTCGACTGGCGGGGGACCGGGATTGGGCTTGATGGCCAGAAGGTTGGCGACCGCATCGTGAGTGGGAGTGAGCTTGAGGTTGGGAGCGTCTAAGACCTTCGGAACGAGCGAGCCGCCGCGCGCTATTTTGATGGTTTGGGTGGCGTGGTGGGCCTCGTCGCCGCCGGCGCGTCCAGTGGTTCCGGAGGAGGAGCCGCCCAAGTCCTGGGTGCGGGGAAGTTCGTCGCCGCTGTAGTAGACGACGTCGTGGCGGGAGAATCGGGGAGCGACGAAGGGGCGCAACTGCGCGACTTTTATTTGAATCACGATGGCGGCGAAGATGAGGAGCGCCTCCAGGAAATATGAAGGCAGCATGATGCGCAACGGAATCAATCCGAAGGGAGCTTCGCCGGCCAGACGGCGCTCGGAGCGCGCCAGGGCAGGCTTGATCGAGTCGACGAACTCTTGCCAGGGCGAGGACCATTCGACCAGCAGTTTCGGGGCGTCGTGCACCTCGACTGCTTCTTCGAGTTGGAGGGCTTCAGTCACTGGGGCGCTACGCTGCCATCCTTGCCGTTATTTCTTCCTTCGATCGTGATTTCAATTTTATCGCCGACGACGGTTCCTGTTTCTGCCGCGGTGCTACACGGTAGTTCCAATACGGTTGCGGCTTGGGCTCGCACCGGGGCGAAACGCCAGGGGCGCAAGTCGCGCTGAATGTGGATGACCGTCATGGCGCGATCGAGGTAGATGACGTCGATGGGAAATCCCATGCCCAGAGTATGAACGCCATGACAAGGAACAATCCAGAGGCCAGAGCCATTACGGAAGTCACTCGAGCGGAGTCCCAGCAGGCCGCGCAGGCGAGTCCAGTGCGTGTCGGCCACGGCTAGGGCCGTGGCCAGGTACGCTTGGCGGGTTTGATTGAAGGCCCGCCCCTGCGAGGAAAAAACCGCCATGTGTGCAGATGCTCCTCAGTGACGTGCAGTTGGCCGTGCCTCAGGGGCTAAAGCCCCATTCCTCTAAAGCTCTGGACGCGGCGCTGAAGCGCCGCTCTTCCACGTCACCGCACTTCCTTATTTGGCGCCGGTGACGGGGCCCAGTTGCCGGATCAGTTCGATGACGGCGGGGCCGATCGTGACAAAAATAATCGACGGCAGAACAAATATCACCAGTGGGGGGACCATCTTGATGGTAGTCTTCGCAGCCTGTTCTTCGGCTCGCTGGCGGCGCTCGGTGCGGAGAGAGTCGGAATGCACGCGCAGGGCCTGGGCGACGCTGGTGCCGAAGCGATCGGTTTGAATGAGGGTGCCGACCAGGGAGCGGATGTCGTCAACTCCGGTGCGGTCGACCAGGTTGCGGAGGGCTTCGGCGCGAGGCTTGCCGGCGCGCATCTCGAGGTTGACGAGATGGAATTCGTCGCTGAGATCGGGATGAGCGTGGTGCAGATCCTGGCCGACGCGCATCAGGGCTTGATCGAGGGCGAGTCCGGCCTCGACGCAGATTACGGTGAGGTCGAGGGCGTCGGGCAGGCCGAGGCGAATGCGCTGCTGCCGGTTCCGGATCATGCGCTTCAAGATCATGCGCGGGAGGAAAAATCCGAGACCGGGAACGCCGACGATCAGGAAGAGGTTGTCGAATCCGGAAAGTAGCGCGACCGCCGCAAAGCCGGCCACCGCCATCAGAACGCGGGCGCCGAAATAATAGTTCACGTCCATGGCATCGCGAAGTCCGGCCTGAATCAGCCAGGCGCGGGTGCGCGATACGTCCGCGGGAGAAAGCGGAATGGCTCTGCTGAGGGGATCGATCGCCTGCTCGAAGCGTTCTCTGAGGGCGGGCTTGTTCTCGGCTTGCTGTTGCTGTCCGCCGCCGAGAGCACGCAGGCGGGCGCCCAGCAGGGAACTGGGCGTGAGTACGGCTGCGCCGAAGGCGAAGACCGCCCCTACCACGGTGACGAACACGACGACGACGAGGATCAGAGGCAGCATGGCTTTACCTGTAATTGGACTTCATCAATATCCGACGCGAGAAATTGTCCTTTTGCCCCTTCGGGGCTTGTTCCTTTTTTCGGTTTGTACCCACGGCTTGCGCCGTGGGCTGTATTCTTGCGCCGCTTCGCGGCTGAAAACTTGCCAGATCTCCCTCCTGCTAAACCTGGATCCGGATGATTTTCCGGATCACGAAATATCCAATCGTCTGTAGCGTAATGCCTGCGACCAGCAGCGTGTGCCCGATCGGATCGGAAAAAAGCGGGCGAATGAAACTGGGGTTGAGCACCATCATGACCACGATAATGATGGGCGGCATCCCCATCAATAGCGCCATGGTGAGACGGCCCTGGGCGGTGTAGACGCGTACCTGGCGCTGGATTTTGAAACGCTCGCGGATGACGTAGGACAAGTTGTCCAGGATCTCGGCGAGGTTGCCGCCAGTTTCGCGCTGCAGCATGACGGCAGTGACAAAGAATTTGATATCGACCAAGGGCACGCGCTCGGTGAGATTGAGGAGGGCGTCGCGCACTGGCATACCGAATTTCTGCTCTTCGTAGAGTTGGCGGAATTCGCCGGAGACGGGTTCGGCGACTTCGTCGGTAATCATTTCGAGGGCGGTGGTGAAGGCGTGTCCGGCACGAACGGCGCGGGCGAGGGTGTCGATGGCCTCGGGGAAGAGTTCTTCGAATTTTTCGAAGCGTTTGTTGCGGCGGTAGGAGGCGTAGGAATATGGGAGCACGAAGCCGATGAGCATGGCCACCCATGCGACCTCGGCGCGCTTGCTGAGTGCGTAGGCCAGAAATGTGGCGGCGATTCCAACCAGCGCCGAAAGCCCGAGAAAATTCCCGGCGCGAATCGACATTCCGCCCTGGGCCAGCATTTTCTGGATGTCGGTAACCCGGGACGACCGGCGCAGGAGGGCGTCAATGGCGGGAATTTCGCTGAGCTGCTCGTCGCGCAGGAGCGCGAGTTCTTCCTCGGCCGCGAGTTCGGGCGCCTTGCGCTCGCTGGCCAGGCGTTCCTTGATGAGCCGAGCCTGGGCGTTGCGCTGGTCGACGAGCGAGCCCAGGGCAAAGGCCGCGACGGCAACCACGACGAACACGAGAAGCGCAATCACAGCTGCGGGCATGTCGTTACTTTGACCTCGACTCAGACGTAGTTACTCAGACCTCGACCCAGACGTACTTACTCAGACTGATCAGACCTCGGTTTTCGATTCAAACAGCGCCGGGCGCAAGCGGGCTCCGGAAGTAGCCAGTCGCTCGGTGAATTGCGGACGCACCCCGGTGGCGCGGAAAGCACCGCGAACTTTTCCGTTCTCGTCGGTGCCGGTGCGGTCGAAACTGAAAATGTCCTGCATCGCGAGCAAATCTCCGTCCATTCCGGTGACTTCCGAGACTGTCATAACTTTGCGGGTGCCGTCAGAGAGGCGTGCGATCTGCACAACAGCGTGCACGGCGGACGCGATCTGGTGGCGCACGGCGCGCTCGGGAATGTTGAGGTTCGCCATCGAAACCATGTTCTCGACGCGGGCCATGGCGTCGCGCGGGGAATTGGCGTGGACCGTGGTGAGCGAGCCCTCGTGACCGGTGTTCATGGCCTGCAACATGTCAAAGGCTTCCTCGCCGCGCACCTCGCCCACCACGATGCGGTCGGGCCGCATACGGAGGCTGTTGATGACCAGTTGCCGCTGACGAACCGCGCCCTTGCCTTCAATATTGGGCGGGCGGGTTTCAAGGCGGACTACGTGCTCCTGCTTGAGCTGCAACTCGGCCGCGTCTTCGATGGTGACGATGCGGTCGGAGTTGGGAATGTAGCCGGAGAGAACGTTTAGGAGCGTGGTTTTACCGGCGCCGGTTCCGCCGGAGACCAGGATGTTGAGCCGGCCTTTGACCATGGCGGAGAGCAGTTCGAGCATTGATTCGGTGAGGGTTTGATTCTCGAGCATCTGGCGCGCGGTGACGGGTTCGCGTCCGAAACGGCGGATGGAGAGACAGGGGCCGTCGATGGCCAGCGGGGGAATGATGGCGTTGACGCGCGATCCGTCGGCGAGGCGGGCGTCTACCATGGGAGAGGACTCATCGACGCGCCGGCCTACGCGCGAAACGATGCGCTCGATGATCTGCATGAGGTGCACGTTGTCTTTGAAGGACAAGCCGGTGAGTTCGAGTTTGCCGGCGCGCTCAATGTAGACGCGGTCAAAGCGGTTTACCAGGATGTCGGAGACGGTGTGATCTTTGAGCAGCGGTTCGAGCGGTCCGAGGCCGAAGATTTCGTCGAGAATTTCGCGCGAGAGCCGTTCGCGCTCGGCAAAGCTGAGGGGTACGACTTCGCTGTTGACCGCGCTGCGGATGACGACCAGGACTTCGTCGCGCGCCGAGTCGCCGGAAGTTTTGCCCAGTTTTTCGAGATCGAGGCGGTCGAGAATCTTGCGATGCAGGTCGGCTTTTACCTGCTGGTAATCGGTGCGCTCGAAGGATTGAAGATTGGCCATGGGGTCCCTGAAATCGTGTTGTTAAGTCTTGTCCCGGAATCTCATCTCGAATTGTGCGAATTGAATCCTAAACTGATTTGAATAACGACCACGCCGTGCGCTTCACGTCGGCATCATTGCGCGTCAACTCCTGGGCCAGTCCGGAGAAGCAGCGGGCGATCTCGGAATTTCGCTGGTCCATGACCGGTGTGCCACGATCGATCGCGCCTGAAATCGCGAAATACTGATTCGGGATGCGCCAGAGCAATTTGGCGCCGACGGCGGCCTCGGCGTCGGCTTCACTGAAGCCCGCCACTTTGCGAAACCGGTTCAGCACCAGACGGACACGCTCGCGACTTCCGGACTCTCCGAGATACTGCTGGACCCGGGCTGCGCTCCACAGCGACGCCACATCGCTGCAAGCGACGAGCAAAACGGTTTCGGAAAGACTGGCAATCAGACGGCTGGCCGCGTCGAAACGCGACGACACGTCGACTACGACGTAACGGTAATGCGAGACCAGCATGTCGAAGAGTTTGACGAATTCCGCGGTTGAAGGATCTACAGCCGCGGGCACGTTGGTTCCAGCCAGCAATTGCAAGCCGCCGCTGTGACGTGTCATGAAGCTTTCGAGCAGGTGAACGTCCATGCGGTGAAGGTTGCGAGTGGCGTCGGCCACATTGAATCCCGGCTTGAGATTCATGTGCAGCGCAGCGTGGCCGAGCGGAGCCATGTCTATGAGGGCAGTGTGACTATGGGCGGACTGCAAGGCCAGCGCCAGATTGACGGCCACGGTGGTCGCGCCGTTTCCGCCCTTGGCGTTGATGACTGAGAAGACTTTGCCGCGAATGCCTTCCTGGCGGCCCCGGCGCTGCGCGGCCTGCAGGCGGACGAAGGCATCGATCAGATCGGCGGTATTGGCCGGGCGTTCAATGAATTCGCGAGCTCCGGCGCGCATGGCGTTGACGATGACTTGCGGCTGAGTGAGATTGCCGAGGGCAAAAATGGCGGCGTCGGGCATTTCCTGATGCAGCAGTTCAATGGCTCGCAAACCCAGAGTCGGATTTTCGGCGGGAATGTCGACGAGAGTCACGTCAGGACTAGCGCTGCGGACCCTCCGGGTTACCGGATCGGAGGGGGACACGGGAAAACTGGCGCAGGTGTGAACTGTCCGGGCCACAGTTGTACCATCGACGAGCACCTGCAGCACCGCGCGCTGCTCGTTGTCGGTAGCGACAATGACGACTGACAGTTCTGGCATAACTACCCTGCGGTGCTCCTAGTGGCCAGTGATCAGTGATAACCGGCCATCCCTGGGTACTGCGCTTATTTACTCTTGTCGAACTTGCCGTTGTCGATAAACGGTTTCGGATTCTTGGGCAACGCCGGTGTCTCGTTGGTGGGAGAAATCCGATGAACCGTGCACAACACCATGAGTTCGGAATTGCTTTTCTGCAAACTCTTGCTGCGGAAAAAATTTCCCAGGATCGGAATGTCGCCGAGGCCCGGAATCTTGTTGTAAATGTCGGTCACGCGGTTATCCATGAGGCCGGCGATGACGAAGCTCTGGCCATCCTGCAATTCAAATTCAGTTTCCGCTTTGCGCGTGCTCAAGGCGGGGATGGTGAAGCCGGAAATAGTCAGCGCATCGGCGAAATCGAGCGTGCTTACTTCGGGCGCGACTATGAGATGAATATTACCGTTGGGCTTGATCTCAGGGGTGAACTCCAAGCGCACGCCGAATTCCTTGAATGAAATCGTAACCGCCGTGAAACCCTGGCCGGGTTGAACAATGGGGAAAGGAAATTGACCTCCAGCAAGGAAGCTGGCCTTCTTGCCGTTGACCGCAACCAGATTGGGCTCGGCGAGAATCTGCAGAAGGTTCTTGCTTTGCAGCGCTTCGATGACGGCGCCAAAATTTATGTCCTGGCGAAACAGAAAAAGATTCAGCACGTTACTGATGGTGGAGGATGAAGTGGTGTTGCCGGCCGAAGTTTGTCCGCCCGCGTTCAGGGTCTGATTTCCGAAACCGCCATATTGGCCAGTCGTCACAGTGCCGAAAGTATTGGCCGCGCCGGTGGAAACGAAGTTGACTCCCATCTGGGTGAGGGCGGTGCGATCGACTTCCGCGAACTTTACCTGCAGCAAAACTTCCTGAGAGCCGAGCGGACCGGAAGTCAGCACGTTAAAGACTTTCGGAGAATAAGCGCTGGCCAGTTCTCCCGCGCGCTTGGACACATCCTCGGTAGAAACGTGTCCAGAGAGCACGATACCCGCGCGCGAGGGTGTGACCGTGATCTCTTCATCGGGAAACACGCGACGCTCTTCTTCGGCGCATGCGCTGACATCTACGTCGACGCGAAGATCGAAGCTGCGCGAGCGTTCCAGTTCGTCCCAGATGAGGAGGGAAACTTCTCCGGGAGCCTTGCCGTGAACCAGAATCTGCGTGGGCGTGACGGGTTGGACGGAGGCGATGCTCTCGTCGGTGACCGAAATGCGCCGCAGCCGTTCGGTCGTGTTGATCAGCAACGACTTGCCTACCATGACCCGCAACGGCGCCGAACCCTGGGGCTGTTGGGACTGCGGAGGGAGGGTGGTGGTCTGGGTGCGATTGGGCGCTTGAGTCTGGGCAGGCGCGTCCGCTTGCTGTTGCAGGGTTTCTGAAAATGCAGGTGCGACAGTGGCGGCGAACAGCCAGGCGCCGAGCACGCACATCCTGGGTACCCAAGGCCCGGGCAACGACCGGCAAACTTTCATTTTCAGATTCCTCTCCCTGTGAGGAAACGACTCAAGCTTTGTTCCGTCAAGCTTTGCTGCGTCAAGCTTTGTTCCGACAAGCTGTGTGACTCGTGGAAGACTTGGGCTTATTGCACTCAATTGGTGCCGCAATTCTCCTCCGCGCACTTTACGGTTTGTTTCTTATCCCCGTGGTAGACCTCAATGGTGACGCCGGTGGATGGGGGCGGAAGAGCCGGCGCTTCTTTCTTGACGACTGTGTGGTGAACGACCGGGGTCAGAACGGGGGCAGCAGCGCCTTTGTAGAGCCCTCTGGAACTGGAAGATGGCACATCGTCCTGACGGGTGTCGAGCGGATTGCGCAGCGCGAGTTGAATATGTCCCTGGGAGCTGGCCAGGGTGAGGCGCTGGGCATCGTCGGGGGAAACCTCCAGCGTGATGACGGCCGTATTCTGGGCCTCGCCAGTTGAGGTTCGTTCCAAAGTGTGGCCGGAGGCCAGTACCAGGACGTTCTGCAGAACGGTGGTGGTCTGTTCGTCGCCGCCTGAGCCGGGTGTTCCGGTCAGCAGCACGTCGACGCGGGTGCCCGGGGTTACGAAACCCGCCACGGAGACGACTTCGTTGACTCTTACGGAGACGGCCCGCATACCGGGAGGGATGAGCGCAGGCAGTCCGGATCCGGCATTCTCGCCCGCCAGCCGGTTGGGCAAAATGAATTCGCCCTTGGAAATCGGAATGATGACCCCGTGCCCGATTACATCGGAACGTTTGCGGGGCGCGCCCGGGGGCAGATCGGCAAAGGGAATCTTGATGATTTTGATATCGCGCATATCGACTCTCGCGCCCACCTGCAAGTCGTCGGCGGCCACCATCACGTCCACACCGGCGTCGGCGCTGCCGGACTTCGATTGCAAGTTCTTGTAGACGTACACACTTGCGAGGAAGCCAAGGGCCAGAGCCAGAACTCCGATCATCAACAAGCGCGTGCGGTTCATGCTGCTCCCTTACCAAGTCAACTTCCGCCGGCACAACCGAGGGCCAGCGACATCATCAATGCATCGTTTTCGATCTGCTGTCTACTGAATGGAACTGGCGACGGAGGAGAACACGGTATTGGCGCTGGACCCGATGAGTTGAACGGTTCCTACAACAATGACCAGAATCACCGCCAGCATTACTGCATATTCCGCGATATCCTGTGCTTCCTGTTCGCACCATAGTCTGCGTAGAAGCTCCATATGCACACCTCAGTTTTCCTGCTTTTCGAGATCGAGTGGAACACACCCATACTGACGGCGACTGGAACTGCCCAGGATTTGCCCACTCCCCTGAGGGTAATCATACCTTGCAAAATGACCGAAAGGTCGTAATTTATTGCATACCTGGAGCAAGAAAGATTACTGCCGTGTAGGGACGGAGCGGGGCTTGTCTGAGATGCGAAGCCCGAGGTAGGACCCCGACGGGAGTAAGATCGTGCGGGCCTGGAACCGTCTGTCATAACTTGGCAAGTCAGGGAGTGGCAAATCAGGTGGCAAATCGAACCAGTCAATCAAACTGGCAGATGAAACTCGGGGCAATGAAACTCGGAACGAAGCTCGGACGATGAAACTCGGTAACCTCAGACTGGCCAGGAAGTTCTACGTGGCGGGCGTGCTGCTGATTCATTTGCTGGTGGTTTGGAACGCCCGCGACCTGATCTGGAAGGGCTATCCGGACTTCACGATTTACTACACCGCCGGGACCATGCTTCGGGAGGGCATGGGGCATGTGCTCTATGACGATGCGGCCCAATTTCGGGTGCAGCAGGTGTTCGCCCCGCAGGTCGCGACCCGCCTGGGAGCGCTGCCTTTTAACCATCCTCCGTTTGAAGCCGTGTTGTTTTTGCCACTCAGCTATTTGCCGTATCGGGTGGCGTATTTGCTGTGGACATTCGTGAACCTGACGATGCTGGCTGTCTTGCTGATGCTGCTGCGGCCGTATGTGCCGCTCTTGTGCACCCGGCCGCCGGTGGCCTGGACGGTTGCGAGCCTGGCGTTTTTTCCAATTTTCTTTGCGCTGCTGCAGGGGCAGGACGCCATCCTGCTTCTATTTCTTTATGCGATGGCGTTTATGTCGTGGAAGAAGGAACGCATGGTTTCGGCCGGGGCCTGGCTCGCCTGCGGGATGTTCAAGTTTCATCTGGTGTTGCCGTTTTTATTGCTGCTGCTGATTCAGGAGAAGAAAGCTGGCGCTAGGCGACGACAGCTGATCGGATTCTTCGGGGTTGGGTTGATCCTGGGCGCAGTGTCGATCGTCGCCGTTGGAGTCCGGCAGATGCTTTCTTATCCACACTACGTGCTGGGCCTTGAAAAGACTATGGCCATGGGCGCCATTATGCCGTCCGATATGCCGAATCTGCGGGGCATTCTTTACCTGATGGCATCGAGAGTCCGGGGCTTCGACGCACTGGTCATCTTGTTGTCGGTGGTGGTTTATTTTCTGGCGGCGTGGATCGGCGGATCGGCGGATCGTGATTCCGGCGACGATCTTAAGAATGATGGCCGTAACGACGATCTGAAGTTTTCGCTCGCCGTATTCGCGACCGTTTTGGTGAGTTATCACGGGTTGGGCTACGATCTTTGCGTGCTGACGCTTCCGGTGTTGCTGGTCGCGGGACAGCTCGGCGGCAAGATCCGATTGGTCTCGAGGAGCGGCCTGGCGATCGGCGCTGGATTGGCTATCCTTCTGTTCTCTCCTTTGGCCTTGGTTCTACTCATGCGATACAACCGTTTGGCACTGCTCGGGTGGGCGGTTCTACTCTGTTTTGTTGGCCTAGCCGGAGAACTGCTATCGCGGCCGCGGCGAATTTGAGTTCAGGCTTAACCCGGTGGAAGTTGTTGCGATGGAGGATCTTACGGAGGATTTACGATCCAAACTGTTAAGGAGCCGCTGGGGTCCGGCGATCGCTTCGGTTGTGGTGGGGACGGCTACTTGCGCGCTGGCGTTGAGTCCCGGCTTTCGCGAGCAGATTGCCGACAACATCTTTTTCTCACTGACGCTCGCGGGCTGCACCATCGTTTTTATTTCGGTTCGTCCTGTGCGGGAGGTGCCGCAGGTCCTGGCTGCATGGCTAGGTTTGGTGGGCTTGCAGCTGGCTGTCTTGAGGGTTCCGCTGAAGATTCTTCCGGCCGCTGCACTACTCGGGCTCAGCAGTCTGGCCGTGCTGACTGTCAGGCGAATCCGGAGCAGCGGAGTGGAGCGGCGACGGCTGTACGATGCGCTCGTGCCACCGCTGCTGTTTCTGCTGCTGGGATACTTCGGCTCCGGGCCGCTGGAACTCGTGGGCAGGCTTCATCCCAAAACTCTCGATTTGTTTCTTTATAGCTTTGACCAGAGTCTCGGAGTGCAGCTGAGTTTCAAGGCAGGCCAGGTTGTGCTGGCTTCGCACTTGCTCACGCGCGTCACGCTCGGCGTGTATTACGCGCTTCCGCTCGTGATCATGTTCACGTATGCGAGACTGCTGGTTCGCGACCGCAACCTGGCGATGATGGCTTTCCTGGCCTTTGTGATTGCCGGACCGGTGGGGGTTGTGTTTTATAACATGATCCCGGCGTGCGGTCCTGGATATTTGATGGGCTCAAAGTTTCCCTTTGAAATGCTATCGACGGAGCAACTGAGAAAGCTTCCTCTTGAAGCGCTGCCGGTGGTGGGCGCTCGCAATGCGTTTCCGTCGTTGCATCTGGGGTGGGCTTTGCTTGCGCTGTGGTACGCGGAATGTTTGTCGCGGCGGACCAGGGTCGCGATGGTGATCTTTTTCGTCGGCACGGTTTTCGCAACGCTTGGGCTCGGAGAACATTATTTTGTTGATCTGGTGGTGGCGTTCCCATTTGCTTTGATGATCTACGCGGCGTGTGCGTTGAACGTGGGTATCTCGAACCCGCGCCGGATCGCCGCGCTGGCCGCCGGGCTGACCATGATGGCTGGCTGGGTGGTGCTGCTGCGCTGGGGCTTGGCGCTGGTCTGGCTTAACTGGATCTGGGGCAGTCCGGTTATCCCCTGGCTTGTGGTTGCCGGCACGATTTCATTGTCGCTGTTTTTGCTGGCGCTACTGCGACCGTTGCTCATCGAGCCGTCTGGTGAAGCGCGCGCCGGGAGGGAATTGTGAACGGTGGGCGAACCGGGAAGCGTCCGCCGTTTGTCGTTGCACTCGTGCTGGCTGTCGTGGCGTCGGCCAGTACGTGGTTTTATGTGGATCGGATTCTGCGGGCGCAACAGTTAGCTGACGCTGCGGCGCAGGGCGCGCCCCGCGGTAATTTGTCGGATTTGTATCCGCGCTGGCTGGGAGCGCGCGAGTTGCTGCTGGATGGGCGCAATCCTTACAGCCCGGAAGTGACGCGCGAAATTCAGCGAGGGTATTACGGCAGGCCGCTCGATCCGCAACTGCCTGGAGATCCGAAAGACCAGCAGGGGTTTGCTTATCCCGCGTACGTTGTGTTTCTGCTGGCGCCCACTGTTCACTTCCGGTTTGAGACTGTGCAGGCTGGGTTTCGCTGGCTGCTGGTCGGGCTCGCGATTGCGAGCGTTCTGCTCTGGCTGCGCGTTCTGCGCTGGAAACCGTCTTTTGGAGCCACGTTGATTTTCATTGTGCTCATGCTGGGCTGGCTGCCCATGGTGCAGGGGATCAAACTGCAGCAGTTGAGTCTGCTGGTGGCGGGATTGCTGGCGGCGTGCGGAGCGTGCCTGGCGGGAGGATGGTTTTTCTGTGGGGGAGGATTGCTGGCGCTGGCGACGATCAAGCCGCAATTGGCTTGGCCGCTGGTTTTCTGGCTGTTGGCGTGGACTGCGAACGACTGGCGCTCGCGGCGGCGTTTCGTACTTGGGTTCGGATTGGTGATGCTGCTTCTGCTGGTTGGAGCGCAACTTGTGTTGCCCGGCTGGTTGGGAATGTTCGCCGAGGCCGTTGGGCAATATCACCGGTACACGCAGAACCAGTCGGTGCTGGGCGTGCTGTTCGGTTCGATCGCCGGTCGGATTCTTGAAGTCGCCAGCGTGATCCTGTGCGCGGTGTGCCTCTGGCGAATGCGCGGAGAGCCAGCCAGCAGCGCGGTGTTTGGGCGAGCGTTTGCCCTGGTCGTGGCGCTGACGGTGGTGGTCGTTCCGATGTTCGCTCCTTACAACCAGGTGCTGCTGGCGCCGGCAATCTTGGCGCTGTGCTGGAGCGAGAGTTCGGACGCTTCCGTTCTGCCGGCCATCCGATTGGCGCGTGGCGTCGGCGCCATTTTGCTGGTCTGGCCGTGGATCGCCGCGCTGGCGCTGAGCGGCGCTTATCCGTGGCTGACTCCAGAACTGCGAGAAAGGGTCTACATGCTGCCGTTTTACGCGAAGCCCTTTTACCCGAGTTTCATGCTGCCGGTGTTCGTCTTTGGATTAGCGCTGCTGGACACGTGGATGAGCCGGGCTTGGAGGGCCCAGACTTCGACGACCCAGGCTCGTCCCTTGCGGGAGAGAGCGCCCGCAGAGTAGTCTGGTCCAGCAAGCGAAGTGACTGCGCGCGGCGTTTGTCGTCCCCCCGGAGAAGGCGAACTGCTCGCAGACTGCGAATCTAAAGTTCGCTAATTCAGTGTTGGCTAATCCAATGTTTGCTATTCCGATGTTTGCTAATCCAATGTTTACTAACCATCGATAATCGAGATCATCAATCGAGATCATCGATAATCAAGAATTAACGATCGACCTGTCGACTGTCTGTCATCCATGGCCCTGAACGCAATCAGTCATCACAGTACTGGCTCCGGGGTATTCCCGGCCCTTGTCTTCGTGCAGGGCAGTGACCAGAAGAACATCGTGCTGAACCACACCCCGTTCACGGTTGGGCGGAAGGTCGACAAGGATCTGGTGATCGCCGACCCTCGCGTCTCGCGCGACCATGCCCAGATCATGCTGGAAGGGCAGGATTTTTTTCTCATCGATCTGGGCAGCAAGCACGGCACATTCGTGAACGGAGAGCGCGTGCAGCGGCAGAAGTTGGAGCGCGGTGATCGGCTGGAGTTTGGGGCACGCGATTCGGCCTACCTTTTATTTAATCCCGCGCACAATACGTCGAACACGGCGCGAGAATTTCTCAGCCAGATTTCCGGCATTCAGATCAAGCAGGAAGCCACTGATCTCGAAAAGCTCACCCTGTTTCTGGAAGCGGCGCGCAAGCTGAATACGGCGGGAGTGCTGGACGAGATTCTGATGACCATGCTCGACGTCACGTTGCAATTGACTCGAGCCGAGCGTGCTTACGTTTTTCTCAAGGATGAGGACGGGAAGCTGCGGCTGGCCGCGGGCAGGAACTCCAAGAAAGAGCCGCTGCTCGACGACAAAACAATTTCGCACTCGATTTTGGAAGAGTCGCTGCGGTCGAATTCGGAATTCCTGGAGACCGATACCAGCCAGTCGCTCGATTTGGCGGGGCGGCAGAGCGTTGTGGCTTATGATCTTCGAACTGTGGTCTGCATCCCGCTGCGCAAGATGGTGGTGCAGTCTACGCGGGATGCGCAGACTCCGCTGAATGCGGCTGCTTCGGCTGAGGCCATGGGAGTTCTGTACGTCGACTCACGGTTCGCTTCGCGCGATATTGCCGGCGTGAGCAAAGATATTCTGCACGTGATTGCGACGGAAGCGGCATCGTTGATTGAGAACGCTCGGCTGGTACAGGCGGAGGAAGCGGCCCGTCGTTACCAGCAGGAGTTGGCGATTGCGGCCAGCATTCAACAGCGGCTGATGCAGGTGAAGATTCCTGAAGTGCCGTTTGCTCGGCTGCGCGGGAAGAACTTGTCTTGCAAAGAAATTGGCGGCGATTTTTTTGACGCCGTGAACACGAAAGAAGGACTGGCGGTGGTGCTGGCCGACGTCAGCGGCAAGGGAGTATCGGCGGCGCTGCTGGCTTCGACCTTGCAAGGGATGATTTATTCGCACCTGAGCGCGGGCGTGCCGCTGCTCGACGTGGTATCGGCGGTCAACCGGTTCTTCACGGAGAAGCTGGTTGGGGAAAAATACGCTACAGTGTTGCTGGTGCGATTGCGGCGCGATGGCGAACTCGAATATGTAAATTGCGGGCACGTGCCGCCGCTGCTGGTGTGCGGCGGAGAGGTGATTCGTCCTCCGCATGGCAATGTGCCGGTCGGGCTGCTGGCCGATGCGACTTTCGAGAGCTCGACTTGCCAGATGAAATCCGGCGACCGCTTCATTCTGGTGACCGACGGCGTCACCGAGGCGGAGAATGCCATGGGCGATTTTTATGAGGACTTCCGGCTGGAAGCGGCGGCTGCCAAGTCGCCGACGCTGGAAGGAATTTTCTCTTCCGTTACCGAATTCTGCGCCGGAAATCCCCTGAGCGACGACTGCACGGTGGTCGAGTTGTGCTACACCAGCGTGGAGCAGTAGCGCAGAATTATGACATCACTTGCCACCACCACACCCGAGGTTTCGCTGTTTCGGCTGTACACGTTGCGCGCGTCTTATTTTGTAATGGCTGCGGGGCTCGCCGTCTTCGTCTGGCCCTCTGTGCTCCACCACAGCAGCGCCTTCGCGCTTACGGCCGGCGTGCGAGTCGCCTTACTGGCCGGTCTGGGTGCGACGGCGGCATTGGGGCTTCGGTATCCCGTGCAAATGCTGCCGATATTGCTGTTCGAATTGACCTGGAAGGCGATCTACCTGATAGCTTTTGCGTTTCCGCTGTGGTCGGCCCACCAGATCACCGCGGCGGCGGCGGAAGATATAAAAGCCGTCCTTTGGGTGGTTATTTTTATTCCTCTGATCCCTTGGCGCTATGTGTTCGCGCAGTACGTGCTGAAGCACGGAGAGCGGTGGAAGTAAGCGGCGGTGATGAGGGCTGTCCGGCTCTCTTCAATGTAACGTTCAGACACCCATTAAGTCTCAAAACAGTTGCGAGGTGGCCGCGCCATTCCGGGCTCTCAAGCAACATCAAGCCGATCTTCGCTTCCTGGGCTGCAATTAGGGTGGCAATGACTTTTTTCTCACTCCGCGTTAGTCTTGCTGTTTAATTTTGGACTGCGAATTACGCGTCAGCATGCTTTCCGTCACTTCCAAGAAACGTTCGGGTCTGTCGCACCGCATTTTCCGGATCGAGCAG
>Ga0307476_10000132_pt1 | contig 74418 bp, 70 predicted proteins | sample atmos_gasesECM2C_2_FD_203314 | JGI IMG/M metagenome (GOLD analysis project Ga0307476, IMG submission 203314) | Hardwood forest soil microbial communities from Morgan-Monroe State Forest, Indiana, United States - atmos_gasesECM2C_05 | ecosystem: Environmental > Terrestrial > Soil > Temperate... | reverse complement strand
TACCTCATCTGATGTTCTACTTTCCACTGATAGACAAATCCTCCTGGGGTGCGGATCTGCCCGACTCGCCGGTCACGCTGAATCCGCAGTTTCGGGACGGTCCGGAGCCCATCACCGAGTTCGTGATCCCGGTTGGCAAATGGTCGGATGGAACGGCTGCACCGGCTATGTAGGAATGTCCGTATCGAAGGGGAATCAATGAACCGAAAGATGGTCACGACAATGACATCAGGAACTTTCGGGTTGATTGCCGTACTACGTGTGGCGCGGCTTGCGATATCAACTGTGGACGTAAAAGCTAGCGGTTGTGAATTGAGATCGTTGGCCCTGATCAATATAAGTTCCGACGTTGGTGGGGTTGAGAACACGGTTGTTGGCTTTACTACCACAAGGCAACGAACATGAAGCTTACGAGATTGATGAGGACCGCTTTTGCCGTCGCCCGGTCACGCAGTGTGGCAACTCAAGTCGGTACAGGAACCCACGAAACGAGAGAGCATGCGCATTCTGAAGGTCACTCTCACGTTGATCATTGTGGGTTTGCTCGTCGCACCCATAGCGTCACCTAAAGCTGCTGGGGCAGCAAAGCCTGCGCCCGGCGCGACCACGGAAAGCGTGATGGCGGCGGAAGAGGAACTTACACGAGCGTTGCGGGACAACGATGCGGATGGCATTGCGCGCTGCCTGTCAGATGACTGGGCCGTTATTTCTGCCAGAGGCGGCGTAGGCCAAGGGAAGTCGATCTTCCCCGACGGGATAAAGTCGGGCTTCTTGAAGCATACAGCATATGAGGTATCGGAACCCAGAGTGCGCCTCTACGGGAAATGTCGCCTTGGTGACGACGAAGCTCCACAACGCAGGCACGTTTGGGGGCAAACCCTACGATGTGCTAGAGCGCCAGACCGATGTGTGGCTTTGGAAAGACCGGGGGCTGGAAATGCGTTCTAACCCACGAGGCGTGGGAAGGCGCGGAAAAAGATCAGAAGGAACTTTCCCGCTGACTTGCGATTCGTGATGACGTGCACCCGCATAGACCCGAGACCGTCCACGTCGTCTATCAAGAGCGGTGGAATGGCTCGCCATTTCTTGCCAGAAAAGGAGACGAACATGAATCTTACGACATGGATGAAGACGACTCTTGGCGACATCCGGTCAAGCAGTGCGGCAACTCAAGTCGAGGTTCACGAACCCAGGGCGGTGGGGCCACCCTATCCCACCGAAACGGCAAAACATGCGCATCGATGATCGTTGGATTTTGAAACTTTTTGCGGTTTTTGTGGTGGCGGCGTGCGCCGTCATCCAAGGCCAGTCAGCGCCCAGGCAGTGGATCGATCCAGGGCTGGCGACGCTAGGAGGCGGGTTCGTCTCCGGCACCGCGCAGGCGAACGGAACAACCCTCCACTATGTGCGTGGCGGGACTGGTCCGGCGATCATTCTGCTGCACGGCTTCCCCGAAGACTGGTACTCATATCACCGCGTCATGCCGCTGTTGGCGAAGCAGTTTACGATCGTGGCAGTTGATCTGCGCGGCATAGGCGGTTCTGCCGCAACGGCAGGCGGTTATGACGCCGCAAATATGGCGGAAGACGTTCATCAACTGATGGAACGCCTGCATTTGGAACACGTTTACGTCGTCGGGCACGATATCGGTGGAATGGTGGCCTATGCTTTCGCCCGCCGGTATCCGGAAACCTGCCGCGGGGTGATGTTGCTCGACGCACCGGTGCCGGGTCTTGGGCCGTGGGATGCAGTCAAGGCGAATCCCATTATTTGGCATATCCACTTTCAGCAAACGCCGGATCTGCCTGAACAACTGATTGCCGGGCGGGAAGCTATTTACTTCCGCCATTTTCTCGACAGCGACACCTTTAGTGACGCGGATGTCGCCCGCTATGCCCGGGCCTATGCCCCTCCTGAACATCTGCGTGCGTTGTTGGAGATATACCGGGCTTTTCCGGCGAATGAGAAATTCAATGCAGCGCAGCGCAGCGCGATTAGCCTGCCTCTGGTTCTGGCTCCCGGAGAAAACTCGCCTTTCGAGAAGCTTATGCCGGGCTTTGCCGAAGCGTTACGGGATCATGGGTGTGCAGACGTCAAGATTGAAGTCATTAAGAACAGCGTGCATTACGTTGCAGACGAGCAACCCGAGGCCGTGGCTCAACTCATTGAACGGTACGCCTCGTTATGACGACGATGGCCAGAGCGTTTGGGAAGAAGATTCTGTAGAAATTCCAGAGAAAGGTGAGGTGCGGAATGAACCTCCGCTTTCGTTGTGGGCTGCTAATCCTCGCATTGCTGGCCGCGTCTTTTGCATTGCCGCAAGAAGGGTCCCTTCCGCAGGAAAAAACCGCGGTAGTCTTTGGTCAGAACATCCGCTACTTCGAAGCCGGTCAAGGACCGGCGGTAATCCTGTTGCACGGAATGGGTGGCGTCAAGGAATCGTGGATGGGAAATTTCGGCGCACTTGCCGCCGGGTATCACGTCTATGCGATCGATCAGATTGGCTTTGGCCATTCCGACAAGCCACTCTTGGATTACAAAATCGCCACTTTTGTGGATTTTCTCTACGCATTCATGCAGACGCAAAACATTGGAAAGGCCACGCTGGTCGGGAACTCTTTTGGAGGCTGGATCGCGCTAGACTTTGCCATGCAGCACCCAAGCATGGTGGAAAAACTGGTGCTGGTGGATTCCGCGGGACTGGCCTGGCAGCAACCTCTAGCGGAGTTGAATCCTTCCTCCATGGCAGCAACGCGCACGCTTTTAGAGTCTGTTTTCTATGACAAGAAAATAATTTCTGACGGTGATGTGCTGCAGGTCTTTGCCCAACGCATGCGCAACAACGATGGATATACGATCCAGCGTACAGTGGCGGGATTCGCCACACCCCAGTTTGAAGATGCGAAGCTGGACTCCGTTCATGTACCAACGTTGGTGATGTGGGGACGGCAGGATGAGTTGATCCCGTTAGCCAGCGGCGAGAAGCTTCGCGACGGCATCAGGGGGGCCAAGCTGGTGGTGTTTGAACAGTGCGGCCACGTCCCGCAGATCGAAAAGTCGGCCGAGTTCAACCGCGCGCTCCTGGAGTTTCTCGGCAAGTAACGGCGGCGGACGATTATGAAAAAGCTTCGGGTTGGCATCCTTTTTGGTGGGTGCAGCGGCGAGCATGAAGTCTCGTTGCTTTCGGCGGCGTCTGTTCTCAACGCCATTGATAAAAAAAGTATGAAGTTGTGCCCATCGGCATCCCCAATTTGGGGTCGTCAGTTGGGATCAGCAAGGCGCACAACGGCAAGAAACTTGGCCCTGCGATTGAAGAGGCCGCAAGGTTCGACCGCAAGATCGTCATCGAGCAGGGGGTCGGCGGCAAGAAACAAAAAGCCCGCGAAATCGAATGCTCGGTGCTGCGCTATGCGGAAGCGCGCGAAGAATTTGAAAAATGTTCAGGCACAAAAGGAATCTTCGTCCGATCAACGGTGTTCGCCGATCATAGGTTTGGAGCCATAGCGTAAACCTGCATCAGAAGGATTCAAGGAGAAAATCAAATGAAACGAAAGACAGTCAAGATGATCGCTTGGGGACTCTTTGCGCTGGCCCTTGTGCAGGACGCGGCTCGGCACGCGCAAGCACAGGACGCCAAAACTCCGTATCCCACCATGCTCCCACTCGATCAATACCTGATGGACCGCGATGCGGAGATTGCGATGTCCCGCAGCGCCGGCCCGAACTCCGTTTCGAGCGGGGCCAAGGTGCTGGTTCTTGGACGGCATGGCTATGAAACGGCCGTGGAGGGGAAGAACGGTTTCGTGTGCCTGGTGGGACGATCATGGGATTTACCGAAAAACAACCCGGCTTTTTGGGATCCAAAGATACACGGTCCGATCTGCCTTAGCGCTCCGGGTGCGCGGTCTTTTCTTCCGATCTACCTCAAGAAGACCGAACTGGCGATTGCCGGACGTTCGAACGCTCAGATAGAGGACGCCATAATAGACGGCATCGCGAAAGGTGAGTTGCCCACGCCCGAACCCGGTTCGGTGTCCTACATGATGTCAAAGCAAGGGTATTTGAATGCCGGCGTCAAAGGACCCTGGCTTCCCCACGTGATGTTTTTTGTCCCCGAAATCGACCCTAAAGCCTTGGGATCCGACTTGGGGGATGACGTCCCGTTGGACGCGCACGAAGAAAAAATAGGTCGCTACACCACAATTGACGTTCCGGTAAGCAATTGGTCGGACGGAACGCCGGCCGACTCGGGCGATCATGCTCACTGATGTCCGATCCTAACGCCTGCTCGGTGTTCGCCGATCATAGGTTTGGAGCCATGCTTTTAAATCTGCATAGGAAGGATTCAATGGGAAAAACCACATGAAACGAAACACAGTCAACATGATCGCATTGGCATGCTTTGCGCTGGCCCTTGCGCTGGGCGCAGCCCGACACGCGCAAGCACAGGACGCGAAGAATCCGTATCCCACCAGCATGGTGCCCCTCGATCAATACCTTATGGGCCGCGATGCCGAGATCGCCTTGGCGCGAAGCGCAGCTCCGCGATCCGTTGCCAAGGACGCCACGGTTATGGTCCTCGGAAAGGATGGCTATGAAACTGCGGTCGAAGGCACCAACGGCTTTGTCTGCAATGTAGACCGCTCGTGGATGGACCAATTCGAAGACAGTCCAGAGTTTTGGAACCCTAAGAGGCGTGGTCCGGTTTGCTACAACCCGCCGGCTGCCAGGACGTTGCTGCCAATCACTTTGATTAGGACGAAATTGGCATTGGCTGGAAAATCGAAAGCTGAAATGAACGAGGGTATGAAGGCCGCGATTGAGAAAGGGAAGCTGCCGGCCCTCGATCCTGGCGGGATGGCCTATATGCTGTCGAAGCAAGGGTTCCTTAACAGCACATGCGGGAACTGCTCTCCCCATCTCATGTTTTATGTTCCCGTGAAAGACGCTCACACTTGGGGTGCAGCCCCGCTTGGCACTGACGCCCCGATTCTGCTGGCTCCACACTTTAATGGTGCTCCGGAGCCAGTGACCGAGTTCATCGTTCCGGTGTCCGAGTGGTCGGATGGAACGTCGGCGGACTCGGATGCTCACTCTCACTGAAGTCCGATCTTAACGCGAATTTAAGTCATGACCGTGCGAAGAAGATCGGCGAAATCTTCAGGCTCCGATCCTGAACGGCAGCCAAGACGTTTACGTCTGGTGGAATAAAGATGGATGGTGACTGGAAACCATGCGCGTGTTGATCGTGGATGATCAGCCCCCGGCCCAAACGGCGCTGGCAAATATCCTGTCGGCAAGGAGCGACGTGGAGCATTTCGATTCGGCCAACGATGCGATCGAAGCGCTCGAGAAATTGGCCACGGACTCTTACGATGTTTTGCTTCTTGACATCGATCTGGGCTTGTCGGGTTCTGAACTCGTAGACCAGCTTCGGGAACGAGCCCTTCCGTTGCCGTCTATCGTATTGGCAACGGCACACGTTGAACACGCAGTCGCAGCCTTTGAGAGGCACACCGTAGACTACGTGCTAAAGCCTTTCTCGAACGAAAGCATCAACGAAGCGTTGAACCGGGCCGCTCGGCGAGCAAAGGGCGAGTGGGCCACAAAATTGATAGAAGCTTTGCCGCAGTTGCAGAAGCTGTCTTGCCTGGGTCGCCCGATGATCGCAATCAAAGCTAAAGGAAGGATTCTGTTCATCAATCCTGGAGATGTGGTCGCAGTTCAAGCTGAGGGCAATTATGTGTCGCTGCAGCGAGAATCGGACTCCTATCTCCTGCGCGAGTCAATCTCGAGGGTGGCAGAAAAGCTGAAGCCGTACGGATTCATTCGGATCCATCGATCTGCGCTCGTGAATACCACGTTTGTGGTAGAGATCAAGCCGTACTCGACGGGTAAGTGTGGTCTCCGCGTTAAAGGTGGGAAGGAATACGCAGTTACTAGTGCTTACAAGAAGAATCTCAAACCCCTCACAGAATTTCGGATTGGTAACGGCGCGTTCCTCGCGGAATAGCCTACTCATAGAGACCACGTCGGACTTGAGTACCTGCCACCGCCTCCGGAAAAGTCTCACTGTTGCAGCCGCCAACCATGAATACCACAGCGTTCCCATCACCGCGCGGTTTCCGAGTCAGCAACCGATTCCTCGCAAACGCTTTGATGCCAAGAACCTTGAAGACTCGCCGCCGGCATCATGGTTCGAATGACGTATCACGGGCTAACCGGCAGTGTTCCGCCCTGGGCGAAGGACGAAGACTTGCCGCCTCAGAAATTGCTGATCAAGCGTCGAAGTCACGCTGGCTGCGGATTCAAAGTGTCAACCATGTATTTGCCCTTACACTTATAGTCCAATGTGTTCGACGAAGCTACGTGTATCCGCGTCAGCTTGTGTGAACTTTCGGGTCCACCAGACACACTGAGTTTCCCCCTTGCTCGCCCACGTAAACAACGCGAAGAGCCTCAAAAACAACTACAACGCCCGGAGGTCCTGAATGCTCTGGTTCTTTGAATCTTTCTTTCCCGTGGTCTGGATCGCCTTTCTTCTCTATTGGCAGGTCAAGGCCGCCGATACCAAAACCACCCAGCGCCTCGAGCCGGCCGCCTCGCGCATCCTGCGGGCCCTCGCCTTCCTGATCGTGATCGTCCTCCTCTCGACGACTCGCATCCCGCTGCCCTGGCTCTACCGCCAGCTCTGGCCGTCTGGCATCTGGTCCTTTTGGGTTGGAGCTGCTTTTACCGTCGTCGGCCTTCTCTTCGCCGTCTGGGCGCGCCAGCACCTCGGCAGCAACTGGAGCCGCTCCGTAACCATTAAGCAGAGCCACGAGTTGATTACCACCGGCCCCTACGCCCTGGTCCGTCACCCCATCTACACCGGCATTCTGACCGGGTTTCTTGGCACCGCGATTGCGCTCTCCCAGGTGCGCGGGGTCATCGGTTTCGTCCTAATATTCCTCGTGTTGCGGGCCAAGCTCCGCATGGAGGAGGAGTGGATGCGTTCCCAATTTGGGGAGACGTATGCCACCTATGCCCATCAGACCGCCGCCCTGGTGCCGTACCTTTTCTGATCGCTATGTGTGACGAGCCACCCTCACGCTCGGAATGGGTTCTCACAGCTTCGATCCACCTCATATCAAGGCGCACAAGCATTGCATTCTGCACTGCGCCGAGGTGGAGGCCAGCACCCCTTGCGGATGCTGCTATTGTTTTGCGCCGTTCGCGCCCACCGAAATTTCGCACATGGTCGGACGGAACCGCCATCCCTTGATGTAAGGGACACGACGGTGCAAGGGGGACGCGTACCTATCCGTCCGGAGGAATTGATGAACGGCAAGAAAATCGCGATTGTTGCCATGGCTGGCGCTCTGATTTTTTCTCTGGCGCGGCTCATCGCCCAAAAGGTCGATGGTTTTCGAGGTGGGCGCAGCCCCTGTCGCGGTATGCCATTGCTGTGCCGCGTGCTTGGTTCGAATCGATGCAACTCCAAGATTTTGCGAATGGCGCCAAAGTCACTTCCGTGCGGGCTGGTTACCGGCAAGTCATTGATGTACTGGCCGTTGTAGTGGAGAATGCGTTCAGATCGTCTGACGGAAGTAACCCGCCCTGATGTCGGTTCGAGTGGCGAGTTGCGCTCGAGCCTGCATGGCCATAAAGGGCCATTTTCACGTGAAAATGTGATGTGCTAGCGTATGTCTCTAACGTCCCCCATAGCTTCCTGACTGGGTGAGGGAGAGTCATGGGACAAACCTTAAGGGGACTTGCAGTTCTGTTGGCAATGACCGCCGGTTTTGCTTATAGCGAGAGCCGGACGAAACGCCCAATCAACCTAGATAGCATCCAGCTCCAGGAACATGTGGCGGGAACGATTACTCGAATCTACGGGAATCGAATCCGACTTCTGGAAGACGAAGACCCGAATGGATGCGCCACTTCTGGAGTCAGGTTGATCGATATAGTCCAAGGTACGAGATTGCTGCGGAATGGTGCAGTCATCACTGAGAGCGACTTGCATCGTGGAGACCATGTTCTGGTCGAGGCCACCGCTCGGGGTCAGATTCTGGAGGCGAGAGAAATCCAGGTTCAGGACGCGACTTCCACCGAACACGCGCACTGACGGGAATTGTCGCGGACCTAAAGCCCCCAGAGCGATGATCGCAGAAATTTGTCAGGCAGTTGGCTTCGATCTCCCAGCCCCCGGAACCATGCTCGATCTTGTGAGGTTCGGCTATTTCAGAAGGGATGGGAGCGCGGCCCGCACAGATGAGATGCGAACCGTTGCGCGAAATTGCGTCAAAATGTGCCCCCGGCTGGGAATTCAAACTCTAGCTGGCAATCTCTGCATTGCAGAAAACGGCCACATGGAGACAATAACGATGGCGACGCGATGAGGAGAAGGCGACGTAGAACTGCTGGCTGACATTGCATGTTCCAACCGTCCACTGTGCATGGGCATCATGCTCTCTCGCTCTTGTTAACTTACAGATGCTGTCGTTAAGAATCTCCCGCGCATGGCTGCCAAAGCCATTTCCCAAACCTGTCAATCAGTAGTGACGCTGGGAGGACGAGAACGTGTCCCCTTGTCTAGCGCCAGCTTCGCGATGTAGCAATCCTCATGCATTGCCTGACCGTGTTCATCGATCTTGCAACTTTCAACCTCCACGGGCTTGCCGCAAATCCAACAGTTGGGGGTTGCTCTAAGAAGGGGTGCCATAGGTCTCCAGCGCATCGTTATCAGTTGCACAAGAGACCGAAGTCCGGAGGGCACAAGGGGGATGTGTAATTGATCAACTCAAGCCTAGGCTCCTGCGGGCAACTTTGCAAGCGTGCCTAGCCAGCAGAAGCCAGCAGAGCCAGCAGGAGCCAGCAGGCGGGCCCATTCGGTTTTAGCTTCCATCCTTGCTCCATCCAGCCTGCCTCTCAATCGAACGGGATCGCCCTGATAAAATACCCCCGAGGGGGGCTCATGACGAACATTGATGGTGTTGTACGGATGTTGAAGAAGGAACAGGATCGGTTGACCAAGGATCTTCGAGGGATTGGGGCAGCGCTCGCAGCATTCGGACAACGGACAAGAACTCGGAGAATGTCAGCGGCAGGACGGGCGAGAATCGCGGCAGCTCAAAGAGCACGATGGGCGAAGGTGAGAGTAAAGCCCGGTAAGCAGAACGTAATCACGATGCCGAAGAAGCGAACGCTATCGGCGGCGGCTCGGAAAAGAATCGCAGTCGCACAACGCGCTCGTTGGGCAAAAGTCAAAGCGGCAAAGAAGACGGCCAAAGCCTAGTCCGCTTTCCGAGCAAGCTCAGGACGTGCTTAAGCAGAAGTCTTGTACCTGCTGGGAAAGGGCGGGTTCCTGTCACCCTTGCTGTCCAGCAGGAGCTTGGCCACGTAGCAATCCTCATGCACGGGCTGCCCGCGTTCGTCGAATTTGCAGCTTGAAAGCTGCACGGGCATGCCACAGATGCAGCAGCAGGGCGTTGCTCTCAGAAGAGGAGTCATAACTGCGTTCTCCTGCGGGCAACTTTACAAGCCCCTGCTACATACTTCATCTCCTTCGAAGAGGGTTTCATTACTTTGGTCATGGGCTTCCGTGTATTCAGCCTAGCTTTCGCGCCATCCCAGGATCAAAGTTTGGTGTCGCCGTCTGACCTCGACCGGCCGCAGGCGTGGTGGTGGATTGGCCCGGTCTCGGCCAGCAACAATGCGGTTTCCGCACCAACCGTTCGAGTGGTCGAGCAGCGGCCTCTATCGACTCCGGTCAACGGATGGCGAGCGGAGAACGTCACAGAGGAGGAGCGACGCGAACGAGCAAGATGGGTAAAGTTCCCTCCTGTCCCGGAGCCGGAAATGGATAGAACATGTCAGGTGTGCGGCGGTAATCTCGTGCTCGTGGTCCTTAACTACCATTGGGACCACGGAACGGACGTTGTTATTCCAGCGGACAGAGCAGAGAAGTGTCTCAGTTGCGGGAGAGTGAGAGGGGCAGAGGGGGGCCGTTAATAAGTGACCCAAAACAAAACTCCCCATCATTCCCGCTTATTGAGCCGGTCGGTTTCGACCAACAAACGTCTCATTTCTAAAAGCAGGTCTCGCCGCAGCTTTGGGTCTTTGGTTCTTTGAGCAATGAAAACGTTTCCTCAAGAACATGTTCCACAGGAACACATGGTCAACCTCGTCAAGCAGATCGAAGCGGAAAATGACCAACGCAAGTTTCAGCAACCAGTTGCAGAACTCAACGATCTGCTGGACGGCAAAGCGCATCGGTTGGAACAACCACCATCAGCACCGAATACCAAACTCCAACAAGAGGGCGTGTGGCAACCGGCCCTCGGCACGCAGATCGTCGCCAAACACTGTTTTATGTATTGAATGGTCGATACCCAAAGGTTCAGCCTATAGCTAGTTTTTCACTTTTATGAAACCTGTGAGCGGTGATGGGCCAGCTCGCCCCCTTCCACCGCTCTTGTCAGTTTTCGAGCGACGAATCCCAAGGGATCGCCCTTCTGTCTCGGGTGGTGTTCTTTTGGAGCAGGAACAGAAAATCCGAAAGCCGTGTAAGCAGGTACGTATGTGTGAAGACGAGGCTTCAGAGCGTCTTCCTTCTTGCTCACTTGAAGCTTCTCATTCACGATTACATCGAAAACCTGCCAGACAAAGTCCTAGCTTTTCCCTCCGTGGTTGACGGGACAGCGGATCGATGACCTGTGTTGTCAGTCCCGGGTGAACACACGCGACACCGCCGCGTTCAGGCGTCGGTCGGGATGGGGTTCTGGCTTGCCAACTCAGCTAACAGGATGAACGACGACAGAAAGGGGCGAGCCTGTACCGTCGCCGCTCACCTGTCGAGTCCATGGCGTGGATGCATTGTACCCCAGAAAGCGTCTTCAACAGCTTCCTGATGCGCTCCATCTTGTCCGACTGAGGTCATTCCCCATCACGGTCAGGTTCGCTCACGGCCTCAGACGCGTCAATGCACGTCAGTTCAACGAAAGGAAAGCGTTACCAAATTTTCACCACTTCGGCTGCTTGCTTGGTTCTTTTTCAACCTGGCCAATCAGGTCGGTGCATATTTTGATGGTCGATGGTTTGGTCGGTCGCAGGGTTGGCGACGGTGCAGTCATGACACACTTTTTGTAGATCAACCTCATTCTTCTCGCCGAAGGGTGATTGAGCGTGTTTGATTTTTTAAATCCCTTGTGTCTGAATCCCACGTTGCTGCGAAGTTCAGGCCTGTTGGTTGTGGTTTGGTCTTCGCGTCTGACTCCAAACAAAACAAACCATCAAAATGAGGATCACCAATAATCTCCAACAGTTGCAAACCAACCTCACCGGCAACCAACGTTGGCCTTGTCATACTTTGCCAGCGTCACAGCCATGGACTTGTGACGCAACACAGCGCGTGCGGCAAGCACGTTGCCGTCAACCCGGCTCGCCAACACGGTGAGGATGTTCTCTGCCTCTTGTAGTTTTTCTTTCGATGCGCTGATTGGTGCTCAAAACCTTGCGGTTTTCGAAGCACAAGGTATATGTGGCTGGGTAGTCATGCCGGGTCGCCCGTACGAGCACCTTCTTGACGAGTCCAGAATGGTTCATCGGAGCTGGTTTTTCTGTGGGGAAAGTACCAATTTCTTAGTACCCCTTGCGGGCCGGGAAAAGCACGGTCGGTTTGCGACCCACGCCTCGCTAAAACAAGCACAAATTAGCACAAAACCTGCTGATGTCTGAATTGTTCGGGTTCTTGGTATCGCAGATAACTTACGTGTTATCAATCCGGCACCGTTGTTCGATTCCGACCCTCGCCTCCATCAGAATCCCCTCGTATTCTGTGTATTTTCCTGCTTGTGCTGCTTCAATTGGCTGCCTCACTTGGGAAGATAGAAGCGTCACCCTGGATATTATCCAAGAAAGCGATAGCACGCAGCAGAACTTTGCGTTAAACCCGTGGAGACGTCGGTTGACCGGCTCCGTTTGGTAGGCTAGAGTGCAACAAGTCAGGAACGTATCTTCCGAATGCAGCCTTTGGCGCCCAACGCGATGCGAGTTACCTTGGAGGTAGGACTGCGTCTCCTCGCCCTTAGCGTGGCCATTCTTGGCCTGGTGCTTGCACCCCTAGGAAGCGTCGGATGATACGGGCATAAGTAACGATACAGAGATTCTGAAAGGGCCATCATCCACAGACGATGGCCCTTTTGATTTGCACGATGTGACTTGACAGGCCTTTCTCAGGCCAGGAAGAAGAGAAGCGACATGTCAGCCCGTGAGCACGTAATGGTATTCGACACCACGCTGCGCGATGGCGAGCAATCTCCTGGGTGCAGCATGACCTGGGCAGAGAAACTGCGGGTAGCGCATCAGTTGGATCGTCTGGGTGTCGATGTGATTGAGGCCGGATTTCCCATCGCTTCCGATGGTGATTTCCGGGCAGTGCAGGCCGTCGCATCCGACATTCGGCGGCCAGCAATCGCAGCCCTGGCCCGCTGCTGCCGCCATGACATCGCCCGAGCCTGGCAGGCGCTTGCCGGAGCAGCCCGCCCTCGTATCCACACCTTTCTGGCTACCTCAGACATTCACCTGCAACACAAGCTCAGGATTTCCCGGCGCGAATGCCTCGAGCAGGTGCGGGATGCTGTGCGTCTGGCCAGATCTTACTGCCAGGATGTGGAGTTCTCGGCCGAAGACGCTACTCGCTCCGACCGGAATTTCCTTTGCGAAGTCCTTGAGGCTGCGGTCGAGGCGGGCGCCACCACCATTAATATTCCCGATACGGTCGGGTATTCCGTTCCTATCGAAATCGCCGAACTGACTCAGACTGTGCGGCGTCGCGTGCGAGGGATTGAGCAAGTCACTATTTCGACACACTGCCATGACGACCTGGGTCTCGCGGTGGCCAACTCGCTGGCCGCCGTCAGCGCGGGGGCGCGCCAAGTCGAGTGCACCATCAACGGCATCGGCGAACGGGCGGGGAACGCCTCGTTGGAGGAGCTGGTCATGACGATGCGTATCCGCCCTGACCGATACCCGTATCATACGACCGTAGTCTCTGAACACATTTTCCCTACCAGCCAGTTGTTGTGTGAAGTCACCGGGGTTCGGGTGCAGCCCAACAAGGCGATCGTTGGCGGTAACGCCTTCGCGCACGAGGCAGGTATCCACCAAGATGGCATGATCAAGAATCCGTTAACGTACGAGATTATGACGCCGCAATCGGTGGGAGTGCCCGGCACCAGCTTTGTTCTTGGGAAGCACTCAGGCCGCCACGCACTCGGTCAGCGCTGCGAGCAACTGGGTTTCCGGCTGGACCGTAGAGAACTTGACCTTGCGTACCGTCAGTTCCTGGTGCTTGCAGATAACACCAAGGCCGTCGACGACAGTTACATCCTGGAAATCATTGGGAACATCCGCCGTGGGGATACATCTACCGACGTCGCTGGTACGGCCGCAACGGTGATTCCCTCGAAAGCCTACGAAAGCGGGTTCGGCGCTGCAGCCGCAAGAGGGATGTACAAGCACGAAACCGAGCAACAGGAAGATTATCTTTGGGGAGTATGATTCTGGACGAGACGGTATGGAGGCATCCGCCCCTGGGCCGATCGGGCAGCACAGTAGGGTGTCCAGTAAATTCGGGAGATTAGACGAAGGAGTTTGGATCTGATGATGAAAACTGGTGCGGAAATTCTTTGGCAATGCTTGGAGCGCGAGGGCGTGACCCACGTCTTCGGGTATCCAGGGGGAGCGATCCTGCCCGCCTATGATGCGCTGAAGCACACTCGAATTCATCATGTGCTGGTGCGTCACGAGCAGGGCGCGGCTCACATGGCCGACGGATACGCTCGTGCCAGCGGCCAGGTTGGAGTTGCGGTGGCGACCTCCGGCCCCGGGGCGACCAACCTGGTGACCGGCATTGCGACCGCAATGTTGGACTCCTCTCCCATTGTTTGCATTACGGGTCAGGTGGGCAGCAAACTGATCGGCTCGGACGCGTTTCAGGAGACCGATATCACGGGGATCACTCTCCCGATCACGAAGCACAACTACCTGGTAACGCGGGCCGGAGATTTGGCGCGCACGCTCCGCGAAGCGTTCTATGTTGCGAGGTCGGGCCGTCCAGGTCCGGTGTTGGTGGACATTACCAAGGATGCACAGCAGTCGACGTGCGAGTTCGATTGGGACGCCGCCAAGCCGCAACTACCGGGTTATCGCCCTGATCTTTCTCCTGCGCCGTATGAATATGAACAGGCGCTGGAACTGATTCACAACGCCAAGCGGCCGGTGATCCTCCTCGGACATGGTGCGCTCATCTCAGGCGCGATACGCGAGGTGCGGGATCTGGTGGAGCGCTCTGGTATTCCGGTTGCACTCACATTACTCGGCTTGGGGGTATTACCCGCTTCTCATCCACTCAATCTCGGAATGATGGGAATGCACGGGGAAGCCTGGGTGAACCACACCATCCAGGAGGCAGATTTACTGATTGCGCTCGGCATGCGTTTCGATGACCGGGTCACGGGCAACCTCAAGACTTACGCACCGAATGCGAAGAAAATTCATGTGGAGATCGATCCCGCCGAGATCAACAAGAATGTCAAGGTGGATGTAGCTCTAGTTGGCGATCTGCGCGATGTGCTAAGGGAAATGGTGCCGAAAATCGAATCCATCGACCGTCACCAGTGGTTGGATTACATCGATCGGATGAAGGGTGACTCGGCAGTTCGCGATATTCAGAACCTGCCCGACAGCGGCCATCTCTATGCGGCGCATGTCATCAATGACCTTTGGCGAGAGACCCGTGGAAGCAACACTACCGTGGTGACTGACGTGGGCCAGCACCAGATGTGGGAAGCCCAGTACTACAAGCACGAGGAGCCCCGTTCCCTGATCACCTCCGGCGGTCTTGGAACGATGGGATTTGCCCTGCCCGCAGCGATCGGAGCGAAGGTTGCTCGCCCGGAGACTGAGGTCTGGGTCGTGGTGGGCGATGGTGGCTTCCAGATGACTATGGCCGAACTCGCCACCATGGTGCAAGAGAATCTGAAGGTCAACATAGCCATTATCAACAATGGCTATCTTGGAATGGTTCGCCAGTGGCAGGAGTTCTTCTATGAGAGCAATTACCAGGCAACGCCGCTGCTGAACCCGGACTTCGGAAAGCTGGCGGACGCCTACGGAATTCGAAACGAAACCGTGAGGCAACGCTCTCAGGTTGTGCCGGCGGTGCAATCGGCCCGGCTACACGATGGACCAGTGCTGATTAATTTTCAGGTGGAACAGGAAGATACGGTCTATCCCATGGTTGCGGCCGGAGCGGCTCTGCACGAGATGATCCGGCGGCCCAGCCCGATTGTGGAGACCGCTGCGGACGAGTAATCCCTATGCTGAACACATTTGTGGTGTACGTCGAAAATAAGCCGGGCGTGCTGACCCGAGTGGCGTCGCTGTTTCGCCGCCGCGCCTTCAACATAGACTCTCTCACCGTGGGGCGTACGGAAAAGCCGGAATTGTCCCGTATGACCATTACGGTGGACGCGGATCGCGACCAGGCGCGCCGCATTGAGGCCAACCTCTACAAACTCGTGAACGTGCTGCTGGTCGAAAACATTACGGCCGAGCCAGCCATCGTCCGCGATCTCGCGATGATCAAAGTGGCAGCCACTCACGAAGCACGCTCTCACGTGTTGGAGTTGGCTAGCGTTTTCCGTGGACGCGTGGTGGATGTTGCTCCTGAGTCTCTCATCATCGAAATCACCGGCGACGAAGACAAGATTGATGGGCTGCTTGAAGTGCTCCGGCCCTACGGCGTACTGGAGATGGTTCGCACGGGTATTGTCGCCATGCGCCGGGGAAGCAAAGTCTCCTCCGTGGTCTCGGTGGGCAACACTCTGACCCAAAGCTCAGCCGACGACGATGTCGACGACGTCCAGTACTCGGTTTAGCAAGCCGTCGGGGGCAGAGAATCAATGGATAGATTTGACGCCCAGTAACCTGGCTCTCAGGACGCGAGGCCCGGCACCCTTCATGGAATTCCCTGCGCCACGGCGCTAGAACCAAATTGAAACCAGAACGCGAAATTTTTATAACTAGTGGACTGTCGCAAAGTAACCATTACTAGTATTTCGATTCCTAAATGACATAGCAACAAGGTCATGGGGATGCGACCGAACTCGATTCAGAAAACGAGACTCAGGCTCATCTGAATTTGCCGTGGGCTGCCGATTGTCTTATTCGTGACGCCCAAGCCGCTCAAGGTAGGGCAGACGAACAGGGACCCCGAGAAACTGTTGTTGCACGGAGTCGTCGTAGCAGGTGAGCCGGCGACCGGAAAGTCGTTAAAGCTGATGTTCTGACTTATGTCGTCGATTGGGATGTCGAAACTCGCCGTGTTGGTCAAGTTGAAGACGTCGAAGCTGTATCTGAGCGACGACCGCTCAGTGATCTGAGTCGTTTTCACCAAAGAGATATCCGCGCGCCTCTGCCACGACTGGCGGAAGATATTGCGCTGTCCATGAGAGATGAAGTTCGTCTCAAAAGGATCGTTAGAAGGAATTGCCCCGTTTAATGCCCCGGGATTCAGCAACGGCAAGCCGAAACAGCTGGGGTTGAGAGCAGGAGATCCAGCGGTGGCTCCAGAAGCCCCGGTCAGCGCCTGTTGTGGCGAACAACTGGTGAGAGGCACGATGGGGTTCGTAATACCGTCGGACGTCCCGTAGAAGATGCTGCCCACCGCGCCGGAATAATCGACGACGCTGTACGGTTGACCACTCTGGATTACCGTGAGACCGGAGATCGCCCACCCATTGGTGACCTTGCTCATGAATGATGATCGCGACAGAAACTTAGGCAGCTGGTAGGTGTACGTGAAGTTGATTGCATGCTTGCGGTCAAAGTCAGACAGGCCGTAACCGGAGCGCAAATTGAGGGGATTGTTCCCGTTGTAAAAAAGCCCCATCGCGCTTTGCTCGTCGGTGGCATGCGAGTACGTGTAGGAGAAACCCACTTGCAGCCCATGACTCAATCGTTTCTCCACGTGCGTTTGAAGCGCATGATAGGCGGAAATGCCGGCCGCCGTATAGGACTCTGACTCGGACGAATAGCCGATGTAAGGAACACGCAGGTCCACATTGCCGCCTTCGTAAGTTTGCAGGTAAGACTGTCCGTTGGGCAGAGTCGCGGGGGCGAAGGTGCTTGTGCTGGTGATGACTGAGTAGCCATACGTATAGTCCTGCTCAACAGGCGTCCCCTTGCGGATTGGATTGGACGGCGAGGCAATCTGCGCCTGATTGAAGGGTATGGGTACGACGGCGTGGCGTCCGAGATTGCCGACATAGCCAATTTCGATCACCAGGTCGTTGCGCGGTTGCCACTGAATGTCGAGGGTCTGATTCATCGTGTATGGGAGCTTGTTGGCGCGGTTGTAGTCGGCGAACGAGAAAAGTTGAGCAGCGGGGAATCCAGTGATGGCGGCTGCATTGGGCAGAACCAACTTGGCTGGATTGCCGCTTGGGGGCGGTCCGAGAGTGTTTCCCCACGGGTTCGACAATGATCCACCTGTTGGAGACTGTGGATCGCAGGTCGGAATGAAACCCTGGTAGGGATTCTGGAGGGTAGTAGAGCAAACCTGCGAATTCACCCACGGCGGAGACTGGTTCACCCCGAACGGCCCGCCGGCGATGACCCCCGCGGCAAACCCGGGGGAGAGGTAGGTAAACAGCTCGCCGCGATCGTAATACAGGCCCCAGCCAGCACGCACGACGAGTTTGTCGTTGAACTTCCGCGGGCTCCAGGCCAAGCCGAGACGCGGCGCCAATCCCCATTGGCGTCCCGTCAGAGTCGAATCACTGACGCCCTTTGTGGGGAAGTCAGGATTGTTTCCTGCAACAATGAAACCGTTTGAAGTGATCAAGTCGTTTGTCGCATCGTAACTGTAGCGCGAGGGAGCGAAGTTGAAAATGCGTCCGTTCTTTTCTTTCAAGCCTCCGTGGTAGTCGAAGCGAAGCCCGGCACTGAAGCTGAGATTGGGCCTAATCTGAAACTTGTCCTCAAGGAACCATCCCGTTTCATTCGAGCGATAGTAACGATCACCCTCGCCTTGCAGAAAGGCAGTAGTAATGAAGCCGTCTGAGGTGTAGGGCGTAACGAGTCCCTGGAGGAACTGGGAGAAGTCGGCGAAACTGACCATGCCAGTGTTAGTTCGGCGGTCGCGCGCGTTGAGCTGCGTATACGAGAAGTTCCCTCCGAAGGTGATAGTGTGCTTGCCATGGTTCCAGATGGCATTTACCGAGGGCATCCAGCGATTCTGAAAGATGCCGGTGAAAGCCCCCTGGGAAGCGCCCGTTGATCCGATATTCAATCCTGCGTTGAAGACTAAGTTCGGATTATTTGCGGAGCTGTTCCCAAAGTCGTCGGCAATCGTAATACCGGGAAACACTGGAGAGCCAAACGTATTGATGTTCATCGATTGGGGAGAGAACGGCTGTCCGATCGTGCTATAGACTTTCTCGCGAATGAAGCCGAACACCTCCGAGACACTGAACTGCGGCGTGATCGTTTGCGTGTTCGTGATGGACGCCACCTGGCTGCCTGCATCCAGATGCTGAGTAAATCCCCGGACCGAGGAAAATGCAAAAGGCGCGGTGGTCGGATCATGTTGGTAGTAATACTTGAGCGACAGTGTATCTTTTGGCGTCGGCATGTAATCCAGATTGGTTACAGCCTGATCAGAGATAAAGTACGCCGGATGCGTGATGAAAACATTCTCCGGGAAGTTGATCGTTGGAGTGAAATTGGGATTCGCCGAGGGGATCAGATACTGACCGTTAGGCAACTTGTAATTCAACAGGGCGAACGACACTGGGTTGATATCCCCGGGCTGTGTTCCTACCGCGGCGTTAACTGGAACCCCGCTCCAGTTAGCTGAGGAGACTGCAGCCAATGCCGCGGCACTGCGGTCGTCAGTAAGGCCTGTCGGTACCGCTGTGCGCGAAGTCCCAATCTCCAAATCCGAGACATGAATGTGCTGGTAGCTGGCAAAACCGAAGAGCTTGTCCTTGATCAACGCCCCGCCGAGAGTTCCGCCTGCGGTGTACCGATGCAACTGCGGCACCTTCGCATTGGCAGGAATATTCGGATCCTGCTTATAAAAATAGGGAGCGGCATTCAGGGCGTCGGTTCCGCGGTGGCCGTATGCACTGCCGTGGAGAGTGTTCGTCCCGGAGGATGTGCTCATGTCGATATGCGCCCCGCTGGTCGAGCCTTGTTGCGCATCGTACATCGATGTATTGACGCGAAACTCTTGCACTGTTTCCGGAGCCGGCGTCGGCAGGGCCTGCCCGATAGCCAGATAGGGCGACGCGGTACTCTGGATGACTTCGGCCGTGGTGCTGGAAGCGCCGGCAACGCCGGTGTTGTTCACAATGCGGGCGGACGCTACCGAGCTTGTACTCTTGCCGTTGAAAAGATTGCTGGCATCGACACCGTTCAGAAGAAATGTGTTACTGGTGTCGCGCTGGCCGTTGGCCCAGATGGGCTGGTTCCCCAGGCCGGCGTTGGCACCTGTTCCGCTCGGCAACTCCGCATTCACACCAGGAGACAAGATGGCGAGCCCGGTGAAACTGCCCGTCGGCAGCGGGATTTCTTCAATCTGATTCTTCTCCAGAACGTAGCCGTTCGTCGTGTCGACCGCGTTCATCAACGGATCCGCTTGCACGTCGACGATCGTGCCAACCTGGCCGACGGGCAAATCGGCGTTTACGGTCGCGGTGCGGTCTGCCTGGACCATGATCGACGGAACTCTCTGCGTCTGGAAACCATCGTGAGTGAAAGTCAGGGTGTAGGTGCCGATGGGTAGATTCACAAAGTCGTAGCTGCCGTTCGCGTTCGTTTTCAGAGTGCGGGTCAGTTTGGTTTCATCGCCGACAATTGTCACAGTCGTTTCCGGCAACACGCTGCCGGTCTTGTCGGTAACGGTACCGGTGATGCCGCCGAGCGTACGCTGTGCCTCGGCGGAAGTAGTCAATGCCAGTGACATCAACAGGGGATACACCAGGCAGGAAACAGCAAATCCGACTCGCTTCGATGTCGAGGACATGAATTTGGCCCTCCTAAGGACTGTTGAAAACGACTGGCGCCACACCACTATAGATATTCCCGCAAGCAGTTGCCCGTACTCAGAGCCAGTTTGCGCCGAGTGCAAGACTGCGAAGAAATGTACGCTAAGGTGGTCGAGAGGGAAAGTGGTGAGCTAGTGAAAGTTTTTTTGCCGTCGATTAGTTATTCTTATTGCCTTGGCCGGATGATGCTGACCCGAATCCCTTGTGGAAAACACCGTCTACCAGTGGTTTAGCTCTCGGCGGGAACCGGACTTCTGCGCCGCCGCACCACAAACCAGATCAGACCAGCGGTCAGGTAGACGAGATAAATGTAAGGCAGTTTTCCATACGGTCCTTCGGGCACGGGATAGAGATTACCGATCAGAGCCAGAGCCATCACAATCGCTGCCAGCCAGGGAAGCACTTGCGCTCCTGCACGGAAAACGCCGTGGTCGCGCAAGTAACGCGGCAATGCCACGCAAACCAGCGCGTAGGCAACGATGAATCCGTAGGTGGCCAGTGAACCCATCCAGCCGTAGACATCCAGTCCGCTGGCTCCGCGTCCGGCCAGCACCGCCACCGGTAATAATGCGGCAATCCCGGTGATGACGACCGCCAGGCTCGGAGTTCGGTTATGCGCATGGGTCGTGCGCAACAGGTCGTGAGCGAGCCCCTTGTGGGCCATCAGCAAGAGCACACGGGCCGCCGCCGTAATGCAGGCCAGCGTGCCTGCGAACAGGCTGACCAGCGCGCCAATGTCGATCAGCAACCCGAAAATCGCAACGCCGCCCACCCGAGCCAGGACGTACATCGGGGCCTGACTTGCTCCCAGATCCTGTCCCACCGAGTGGAATCCCAATACCTCGGCGTAAGCGCACACGGTGAAGAACGCGCCACCCAGCAAAGAACTCAAGATGACAGCGCGCGGGATTGACTTGAGCGGATTGCGCGCTTCCGATCCCAGCGTAGTCGCGCTTTCGAACCCCACAAAGCTGAAGAGCGCCAGCACCAACCCGAGGCGCAAGCCGCTGCCCGTCATGCCGCGAAGGCGGAGTTGGTCCCAGTCCCAGTGCGATCCCTGACGCACCAGCAATAACGCGACGACTGCTACAATGACGGTCACCGACGCCGCTTCGATCCACAGCATGAGGCGCGCAGAAATCTTCACATCGCGAAACGCAATCCAGATCGAAACTGCGGTGACCAGCACCGAGAGCAGAACCGCCGAGAAGCCATGGCCGGTGGCGTCGCGAAGCAGCAGGTTGGCATAGTGATAGAAGCCTGCGATCACGCTGGACCCCGTAGCCACATAAGCGAGAAGAAGGCTCCACGCCACCGTGGCCTCTAGCCACGGCGGCAGAATCATAGAAGCATAGTTGTAAAGTGACCCTGGCGAAGCCGAGTGCTGGGCAAAGCGGCTGATGCATAAAGCGACAAGTAGGATGGCGCCAGTTGCCAGCCCATAGGCCAACCAGGTCCCGTTCCCGGCCAGGGCGCAAACAAGCGGAATGGTGGCGGCCGGTGTCGTTGTAGGGGCCATCGTCGAGACGGACTGCGCCAGCGTCTCCATCGGCGAAAGAATCTCGTGCCGCAACCCATAGTCGGCATTCTGCTGCGCTACTGGCTCCATGCCTGTGTTTCGGTCCTCTCAATGCGGATTGGGCTGGGATTGTAACATCCGCCCGACGCAGAACGGGATGAGGATTCTTTTAGGGTGCTTGTGGAATCGTGTTTTCACGATCGTGCCAGTGGTCGACGATGTCACTGACAACTTTGTCACCAACTGTCTCGGCTGCTTCCAGCGCCGGCACATACGCGGAGTAGTTTCCTGAGACCATCTCTTTCAGACTCTCGGCGACGGTAACGCCCGGTGGTTCGCGGTCGTAGTTGCTCACGGTCCGCAGCACGAGGACGCGTTGAAAATCGGCGCGGCCGGCTTGGCTCAAAAACGCGAGAGCCTGGAGCGTACCCGAATCTTCCATGGCAGCAACCATGTAGTTGCCTTTGCCGCTAGTGTAGTAGAGGCTCCACGCATTCGCCCAGTCCTCGAATTTTGAGCCGTGCCAGAATGTGCTGGCCGATAGCACGGTGCCTTTGCTTACAAAAGGGGCCTTGAGAGCATTCGGGAAGCCGGAAAAGCGAGAGCGGAACTTGCGCAGTGAATCGGTGTCAGGGAGCGCAACTTGCTGGGTCAGACGAAACGCCCAGTCTACAAGGCCGGGATTCAGTTGATAGACCTCGCCGTAGTCGGCCACGGCGGGTTGCTCGTAGGGGGTGCCTTTGCGAAGGGGAAGGTATCCTGTAGGCCAGCTCTCCGGAATCTGGCGCGCGTCGATCTCGAACGACAGGTCGCCGTCAACCACGTAGTCGGCCCAGACCGCGGATCCAAGAGACACATCTGCAGGATCACCTCCGCCGATTCCAGCGATGATCCAATAGGTTTTGGAGAGGTCGAAACGGGAGTCCAAGCCGAGCGCGGTAACCGACGCAGCGGCCTTCGCCGTTCCCACCCCGGTCACCACGCCCAGCACGCCGTCCTTGTTCATTCGCAGGTGGTGATAGCCAGCGGGCAGTTCGTAGACCTGATTGAGATGTTTTCGCTCGACCCAGAGCTGAAATTCACCGGGCACGTCGCCGGTGTCCTCTCCACGCTCGAACATCGTTAGGATCACGACTTTCACGCGGATTGGTTGGGCAGCTGTCGCCGACTGGGCTAGGACCGAACTGGTTAGGAGCGCAGAGAGAAGTAGCTGCGCGAACAGTCTGGCGCCGGTTCTCATCTGGGCATCGATTCGCGAACTCGAGCATAGCCCGGCTTAATGGTCTTGTAGATAAGGTCGCAGCGCTGGCCATACGGCAGAAAGGCGCTCTTCATCGCGTTGATGGTGATTTTCTCGAAGTCGTCAAGCGTGAGCCCGAAGGTCTCGGCGGCAGCCTCAAATTCCTGCGTCATCGAGGTGTTACTCATCAGCCGGTTGTCGGTGTTCAGTGTGACGCGGAACTTTTCTTGATAGAGGATTCTGAAAGGATGTTGCTCGAGGCTCGGTGTCGCGCCAGTATGGACGTTGCTGAGGAGGCAGATTTCGAGCGGAATTCTCTTGTCGAGCACATACTGGGCGAGGTCGCCTAACTTCACCGTTTTGCCGTCGGCAACCGCGATGTCATCGATGAGCCGCGTGCCGTGACCGATGCGATGTGCCCCGCAATACTGAATCGCCTGCCAGATGGACTCCTTCCCAAAGCCCTCTCCCGCGTGGATCGTGATGTTGAAATTCTCGCGCTGGATGTAATGAAAGGCATCCACGTGTTTTTTCGGAGGGTAGCCTCCTTCCTCGCCGGCGAGGTCGAAGCCTACAACACCACGGGCGCGGAAATCGACGGCAAGCTCGGCCATCTCCAGCGAGACGTTCATGTTGCGCATGGCGCAGATAATCAGCCCGGATTGCACCCCGAAATCCTGGCGCCCGCGCGCCAACCCTTTGAGCACCGCAGACACTACCTGCTGGTGAGTCAGTCCCTTCCGGGTGTGAAAAATGGGCGCAAAACGGGTTTCAAAATAAACCACCCCATCTCTGCTGAGATCCTCGGCTTGTTCATAGGCGACGCGCTCCAGCGCGCCTTCCGTTTGCAGGACCGCAATGGTGTGCTGAAAACCTTCGAGGTATTTGGCGAGGCTTCCCTGGTTCGCGCCTTGGTGAAACCACTGCGCTAGGGTCTCCGGATCGCTGGTAGGCAGCTCCGTGTATTGGACGTGATGGGCCAGTTCGATGACGGTTTGCGGTCGCAGAACGCCATCCAGATGCTCGTGGAGCAGAACCTTTGGAAGTTTCTTCAGTACGACAGTTTCAAGTTTCATCGCAGTTGAAGAATAGTATCCCATGCGCGGTTGCTGGTGGTGTCTCATGTCCAGGATTGAATTGAAAATGAAGTGCTGAAGCTGCGGCCGAAAATCAGCTCTCAATACGGGATCTTGTTTGGCTTTTCCTGCCATGCACAGAAGGCGGCGATGGCCTGCTCGTGCATCATCTGGATGATCGGAATCGAGCGCTGGGGCAGCGGCTGCGCGAACTCCTGGTAGATGAAAGAGTCGTCGAACCCGATTTTGGAGGCCTCGGCGGCCGCGTTTCCGAAATAGATTCGTGCAATGTGCGCCCAATAGATCGCACCCAGACACATCGGGCAAGGCTCGCACGAGGTGTAGATTTCGCACCCCTTGAGCACAAACGTGCCCAGCTTAGCGCAGGCGCTGCGGATCGCAACCACCTCCGCGTGCGCGGTAGGATCGTTGCTTGCAGTGACGCGATTGACTCCCTCGGCCACGATGCTGTCGTCTTTCACGACGACCGCGCCGAAGGGGCCACCCTGGCCTGAGAGAACGTTGTCGAGGGAGAGTTGAATGGCGCGGGCCATGAAGGGATTGTCCATGTTGAACTCTTTCAGTGGGTTGTGACCGACGGTGTGCTACTGCCGGCAACCGCGATTGCACGCAAATTAGCCGACATGGACTCCGTTCGCAGCCGCTTCGCTGAGCAAGGAGTATAAGCTGGAATCCTGAAAAATTGTAACCATGCGGTGACGGCTCAGGAAACGGCCCGCCACGATTGCAAAGACTGGACGCTTCGGGATAGCCTTTATCCTCCTACTTCGTTACGGTCGGGAGCAGAATTTGGGGCTGCGGGCTTTTCTTTCACGCCGGATCGTCACCCCGCAAGGGATTCGACCCGGTGCGCTGCTGGTGAATGGCGAACGAATTAAGGGGATAGTCGCGCCGAGCGAAGTGCCTGCCGAAGCTTCCCGAGAGGATCTTGGTGACGTCGCCCTGCTGCCCGGTTTAGTCGATTCGCATGTTCACATCAACGAACCGGGACGGGCGGAGTGGGAGGGTTTCAACACCGCGACGCGCGCGGCCGCAGCCGGCGGCTACACGATGCTTGTGGATATGCCGCTAAACTGTGTTCCGGCGACCACGAAGGTGACGGCGCTCGAGGCCAAGCGGCGAGCAGCTCAAGGCCTGTGTCGGGTTGATTGGGCCGCCTGGGGCGGAGTGGTTCAAGGAAATCACGAGGAGCTTGAATCGCTCGCGAGGTTGGGGGTGTTGGGATTTAAGTGTTTCCTGGTGCATCCTGGCATCGAAGAATTCACCATGGTCGGCGAGTCAGATCTGAGGGCGGCTCTGCCGCTCGTGGCGCGAACGGGACTGCCGCTGCTGGTGCACGCTGAGCTTCCGGAACCGCTGGACGCGGCTATGGAGCGTTTGCGGGGAGTGGATTGGACTCAATACGCGACTTATTTGCAATCGCGACCTGATGAGGCTGAAGTCGCCGCAATTCGGCTCATGTTGTCGTTGTGTCGCGAGTATGGATTCCGGCTGCACATCGTTCATCTCGCGACGGGTCAGGCTTTGGATATGTTACGGCGCTCACGGGCAGAGGGCTTACCCGTCTCCGTGGAAACATGCCCTCACTATTTGCATCTGGATGCCGAGACAATTCCAAAGGGAGCGACGCAATGCAAATGCGCCCCACCGATTCGGGGCCGGGCGAATCGCGAACAGCTTTGGCAAGGCCTCAAGGAGGGAGTAATCGATCTGGTGGTAACGGACCACTCGCCTTGCCCGCCTGAGATGAAACGGATGCAGGAAGGGGATTTCCAGACCGCGTGGGGCGGCATCGCGAGTCTGTCGTTGGCGCTCCCGGTGATGTGGACCGAGGCACAGAAGCGAGGATTTTCACTTGCGGAAATCGCGTGCTGGATGGCGGAACGGCCTGCGCAACTCGCGGGATGCGAAGCGCGCAAAGGAAGAATAGCCCCTGGCTATGATGCCGACTTCGTCGTCTTCGACCCGGAGGCTGAATTTACTGTAATGCCGGGCGAATTACATCAGCGCCACCCGGTCTCGCCATATCTGGGCGAGATACTAAGAGGGCGCGTGAAGAGAACTTACCTGCGCGGCGGACCGGTGTTCTGTGATGGAGAATTTCCGGGTGACGCGATAGGCCGGGAGTTCGTCCGTAATTGATTCAAGTTAGCGGCAAGTCGTTGTATACAAAATAGCGTGAAAGCTGAACCCATTGTCGGTATGCCGGTTCCGCGCAAGGAAGGGCGGGACAAAGTCACAGGTCGTGCGCAGTACATCGACGACATTGTGATGCCCGGAATGCTCTACGGTACCACCGTGAGGAGCACCATTCCACGCGGAAAAATAAGAAAAATCACTTTCGGCGAGGGCGTTGCCTGGGATGAATTCGTAGTCGTCTCCGCAAAAGATATTCCCGGAGCGAATTGCGTCGCTCTGATCGCGGACGACCAGCCCTACCTGGCGCATGAAGTCGTGAACCACCCCGAGGAGCCGATCCTGCTGTTGGCTCACTCGAACCGGCATGTTCTGACCAAAGCGGCGAATGCGATCACGATTGCCTACGATCCGTTGCCTGCCGTCTTTACGATTGAGGAGAGCGAGCGCCAGGCGGAGATCATTTGGGGCCCCGACAATGCGTTCAAACGCTTTCTGGTTGAAAAAGGCGATGTAGATGCTGTCTGGGCCAAGGCCGACTACATTGTCGAAGGTGAATATACGACCGGGGCGCAAGAACAGCTGTACATCGAAAACAACGGCGTAATTGCGAGCTTCGACCACGAAATTGGAGTCACAGTGTGGGGTTCCCTGCAATGCCCCTATTACGTTCACAAGGCGCTGATGAAGCTGTTTACCTTCCCGGAGGATAAAGTTCGCGTGGTCCAGACCGAGACCGGCGGCGCTTTTGGGGGCAAGGAGGATTATCCGTCGATCATCGCGGGGCACGCAGCGTTGCTTTCCATGAAGTCAGGAAAGCCCGTGAAGATCGTGTACGACCGCATGGAAGACATGGCGGCGACTACGAAGCGTCATCCTTCGCGCACCCGGCACCGCACGGCTGTGAGCCGCGACGGCAAGATTCTGGGCGGTGAGATCGAATTCGTTGTCGATGGTGGTGCGTACGCAACTCTGTCCTCGGTCGTGCTTTCGCGTGGGACGATTCACGCCGGCGGTCCTTATTACTGGCCAGCTATTCGTGTTCGCGCCACGGCCGTAGCGACGAACGCACCGCCGCACGGGGCGTTTCGTGGATTTGGCGCGCCGCAGAGTTTGTTTGCCATGGAGCGACACATGGATCGCATCGCCGCCACAGTGGGCCTGTCGCCAGTCGAGATTCGGCGCCGCAATTTTCTGAAGACCGGACAAACCACCACCACAGAGCAAACGATCCACGAACCCATCGATCTCGACCAACTTCTTGACCGCGCTCTCGCACTCGCCGACTACCACGCGAAGAAAGAGCGTTTCCGAAAAGACAATGAGTCAGCCACCCTTAAGAAGGGAATTGGCTTCGCGGCGTTTCTGCATGGAGCAGGATTCACGGGATCTGGCGAGCGCTATCTGGCCTCGGTGGTGGGCGTCGAGGGTTGTGCGGATGGCCGAGTTCGGGTGCTGGTGTCGAGTACCGAATTCGGGCAGGGAACCAAGACCGTACTCTGTCAGATTGCGGCCGAAACGCTGGGCTTGCCCTACGAAGACGTCGACATTGCCCCGGCCGACACGGGGGAAGTACCCAACAGTGGTCCCACCGTGGCTTCACGCACGGTGATGGTGGTCGGAAAGTTGGTGCAGTCGGCAGCGCGTGGAATTCAACAGACCCTGATCGCGTCGGGATTGCTCCGAGAAGGATATTCGCGAGACGAATTCTGTCGCGCCTGCGCGGAATATATAGCTGATCGCGGAGAGTTCAAGTCCTGGGCGCGGTACGAACCACCCCCCGGGATCTTCTGGGATGACGAGAAATATCGCGGCGAAGCCTACGCGGCCTACGCATGGGCTGTGTACGTGGTGGAAGTAACGGTCGATCTTACGACTTACAGCGTCAAAGTGGATGACTTTGTCGCCCTGCAGGAAGTGGGGAAGGTTTTGCATCCGGTGCTGGCTCGGGGGCAAATTACGGGCGGAGTTGCACAGGGAATCGGCTTTGCGTTGTACGAGAAGGTTCTGTGGCAGCATGGCCGCATGCAAAACGGGCAGATGACGAACTACATTATGCCGACGTCGGCCGACCTGCCTCCGATTCGCGTGTACTTCGAAGAACTGGGGAACGAGCACGGTGCGTTCGGCGCGAAGGGAATCGGCGAATTGCCCATGGATGGTCCGGCTCCCGCGATCGTGAGCGCGATTGAGGATGCGCTGGGGATTGGTTTCAACTCTATCCCTTTGCTTCCGGAGGATATTTTTGAAGCGACCCTTGCGCGCGCTCGAATTGCGAACGGCGGGCGCGCCCTCCAAGGAGTTTGATGAATACTCCGCCCGTCCAGTGCGAGGTTTCGTTCACGGTCAACGGCACGACTCAGATAATTCGCGCCTATCCCATGGAAAGACTGCTCGATGTGTTGCGGCGTCGTCTTGGACTCACCGGACCAAAGGAAGGGTGCGGGGAAGGCGAGTGCGGTTCGTGCTCGGTGCTGATGGATGGAATGCTCGTGAACAGTTGTCTGGTGCCGCTTTTGCAGGCGCAGGGCGCACGGATCGTCACCGTCGAAGGGCTCGCTAAGGGTCCGCAACTGCACGCGTTGCAGCACGCCTTGCTTGCGTGTGGTGGCGCGCAGTGCGGGATCTGCACCCCGGGTTTTCTCATGGCCGCACTGCATCTCCTGAACGAGAGACCGCAGCCCACCGTGGAGGAAATAAAGGAAGGCCTCGCGGGCAATCTCTGCCGCTGCACCGGATATGCGCAGATTTGCGAAGCAGTGGCCGAAGTGGCAGTTCGCGAGACGGTACGCGCTGGAGTTCTGGGAAACGATAAATGAGGTCCGATCCGGCCGAGTATGAACTGGTTGCACCCAAGAGTCTGTCAGCCTTGGTGTCGCTCCTGGCCGACCAACCCGGCCAATGGTTGCCGATCGCCGGCGGAACCGATGTAATGGTGCAGTATGCTGCCGGTAAACTCGCGTCTCGCAAATTGGTGAGCTTGTGGAATCTTCCGGAGTTGCGGCGCATTGGGGTTTCCGATGACGAGATCAGCATCGGCTCCGGTTGTACGTACACAGATCTGCGTCGGCACGAAATCGTGGAGCGGGAATTCCCGCTTTTGGCGAGCGCAGCACGCTGGACGGGGGGAATTGCAAATCAGAATCGCGGCACCCTGGGCGGAAACATCGTGAACGCTTCGCCTGCGGCGGATTCTCTGCCCGCTCTGCTCGTGTACGAGGCAGAGTTGATCCTGGTCTCCGCGCGCGGCGAGCGCCGCGTCCGTTATCTGGACTTTCACACGGGTTACAAGCGGACTCTGCTGGCGGCAGATGAACTGATTCGGGCGGTGTGCCTGCGGCGTTTGGCAGGTTATCTGACGTATGCGCGCAAGGTCGGAGCGCGGAATGCGCAAGCGATTTCGAAAGTCTGTGTTGCGGCTTTGGGTCGCGTTTCTGGCGATGTCATCGAAGATGTTCGCATCGCTGTGGGCAGCGTCGCCCCAGTGCCGATGCGCTTGCAGAAGACCGAGCAGTTGTTGAAAGGCAAGACATTCGATGCCGCGCTGTTAGAGCGCGCATGCGAGGCTGCTATGGGCGAGGTTCGTCCAATCGACGACATTCGATCGACAGCTCGATATCGCGCGGCTGTGGTCGGGAATCTGGTCGCCGAGTTCCTGCGCAAGATCACTGCAGAGCGACAGGGAAGAATGAGCTACGTACTGGCCAGATGGAACCGGCTCTCTCCCGAGGAAGCGGCTCTGGAGATCCTCGATTGCTGCGGATCGTCGGTGTGGTCCCGCCAGTTGGCAGCAGGCAGGCCGTTTCATGACGATTTATCTCTGATCATGGCTTCGCATCAGATTTGGAATCGCCTGCCACCGCAGGACTGGATGGAGGCGTTGTCCAAACATCCGCGTATTGGCGAGCAAAGAGCGCCGCAAGCGGCATCAGCCCAATCGGCCGTCTGGTCGGCCGAGGAGCAGCAGGGCGTGACGGATGGCGGAGAATCCATCCAGTCCGCTTTGGCGGAAGCGAATCGGGAATATGAGCAACGCTTCGGCCGCGTGTTCGTCGTCTGCGCAACCGGTAAGTCGGCGCGCGAGATGCTCGAGATTCTGCGCAGCCGCTTGCGAAATGACGATGCGACAGAGTTGCGCGTGGCGGCCGAAGAACAGCGAAAGATCATGAACATCCGGCTGCAGAAATGGCTCCAGAGATGAAACGCATCTCGACTCATGTCTTGGATGTGAATCGCGGGCGGCCAGCCCGCAATGTGCCGGTGCAACTGGAAAGGCGGGAAGCGCCGGGGCATTGGCGGCCGCTGCAATCCGCGCACACGGACCAGGATGGCCGATGCGTGCAGATGTTGCCCAGCGATGAATTGCCACCAGGAGTCTATCGTCTCGTGTTCGATACCGCGAGTTACTTTGACGGGTTACGAGTGGACAGTCTCTATCCGGTGGTCGAGGTAACATTCCAGGTGCGGGACGGGGAATCGAATTTTCACATTCCGCTTTTGTTGAGCGCGAACGGGTACACCACGTACCGGGGGTGCTAGGGTTGGATTTTTCGATTCGAGAATGGCTAAACCTGGGCGCGCGATGGTTTCATGTGTTCGCCGGAATCATGTGGGTTGGCCAGACCTATTACTTTACTTGGCTTGACGCACAGTTCGGCAAACTGGAAAAGCAAGCTGCCACAGATAGCGGGGCTCCGGCAGTGTGGATGGTGCACAGCGGAGGCTTTTACGCTGTCGAAAAACAGAAATCTCTGGGCGTCAGCGCTGAGCAGGTACGCTGGTTTCGCTGGGAAGCATTGATGACGTGGCTCGGCGGCATGGTGCTGTTGGTGCTCGTGTACTACCTGGGCAGTGGACTGATCGACCCCGATGTCGCAGACATTTCCAAAGAAGCCGGCATCGCTATCGGGTTGGGCGCACTTGTGGCCGGGTGGTTTATCTACGACGTGGCAGTCAAATCGCCCCTGGGACGATCGCACGCCGCATTTGCGGCGTTTGGCCTGATCGCGACCGCCGCGGTCTCGTGGGGGCTGATGCATCTGTTCAGCGGACGCGCAGCCTACATCCACATGGGCGCGATCTTTGGCACCATCATGACGGCAAACGTGTGGTTCCGGATTCTCCCCGCGCAACGCGGAATGATTGCTGCCACCGCTGCGGGCGAGAAGTTTGACGCGGTTCTGGGTGCCCAAGCGAAGCTGCGCTCCAAGCACAACACGTTCATGGCAGTTCCCGTTGTTTTTCTGATGCTGAGCAACCATTACCCGGTGGGAACGTACGGAAACCGTTATGGTTGGCCAGTGCTGATCGTGCTGGTTGTGCTCGGATGGATTGCGGCAAAGATCATTCGTGAGGCTTAGGCAAGGCAGAGGCGCGCGTTTGGAACAAGTGCACAAAAACGAGGCCACAAATCTTGCAGAAGAAGTGATGGCACGGTGTCGAAAACTCGCCTCGTTTTCCGAGGATGCGAATGCAACTCGGCGATCGTTCCTGTCCCCGCCGATGCGGGATGTGCATCGGGAAATAACCAGTTGGTTCGAACCGCTCGGGGTAAAGGTGCGAGTGGACGCTGCGGGGAATTTGCGGGCTGAGTATCCGGCCGACGGCGAAGCGCCACGTTTGCTCGTCGGCTCGCATCTTGACACGGTGCCGAATGCTGGCGCGTACGACGGCATTCTGGGTGTGATGCTTGCCCTGGCTTTGCTAAAAGGACTGAGCGGACGGAAACTTCCTTACGCAATCGAAGTGGTCGGCTTCTCGGAGGAAGAGGGGGTTCGGTTTGGCACTCCATTTATCGGCAGCCGCGCGTTGGTGGGACGACTCGATGAGGATTTGTTGAACGCCCAAGATTCCCACGGAGTTTCGGTGCGCCAAGCGATCACCGACTTCGGACTCAACCCAGCCGACGTCGGGCAAGCCAGTTTGCCGGATGATGCAGTAGGCTACCTTGAATTTCATATCGAGCAAGGGCCAGTGCTCGATAAGCTGGGACTGCCGCTTGCAGTGGTCGACGCAATCGCTGGTCAGAGCCGTGTAGAGGTTATTTTTGTAGGCCGTGCGAACCATGCAGGGACGACTCCGATGGATCTGCGGTTCGATGCCGTCGCCGCTGCGGCGGAATGGATCACTGCTGTGGAGCGGGAAGCGAAAGCCGTTCCGGGGTTGGTCGCGACCGTTGGTTCGGTGGAAGCCACTCCTGGCGCTGCCAACGTAATTGCTGGGAAAGCGCGACTTAGCCTGGATATTCGTCACCGCGAAGACCGCCTTCGAGCGCATTCGGTCGAGAGCCTGATTGGTCATGCAGAGCAAATTGCACGGAGGCGCGGCCTCTCGATGAACTGGAGCACCCGCATGAATCAGCCAGCGGTTGCGCTGGACTTATTTCTCAGCGGGGAGATTGAAGACGCAATCCGCCGGACCGGCTGTAAACCCCACCGCATGGTCAGCGGCGCAGGGCACGATGCGATGATCATGGCGAAAAAAATTCCTTCAGCAATGGTTTTCCTGCGAACGCCAGGCGGTGTCAGCCACGATCCCGCGGAATCGGTCGCAGTGGAAGATGTGGAGAAGGCTATCAGGTGCGGGCTTCAACTGCTGGATCAGCTAGCTGCTTCGCCCGCATGGCGGACAAGGACAACTCGTGCATAATCTCGGGCATACACGAAGTTCACAGCATCCGAATCACCTCCTTTTGACGTCTGACACTTTCGTGCGCACCACGCTGCCCGGGATGAAACGCTGCGCGGCGGTCGTACATGCCGGGCCGGCCATGGGCGCGGCATTCACAGAGTACGTAGCGGAGTTCGATTCGGGCGGGGAACTGGGGTACGCACGGGGGCAGCGCTTTCTTTACGTGATGGATGGCGCCGTGAGTATTGAATGGGACGGAAGACGAAGCGAATTGAGCCCACGCGGATTTGCTTATGTCCCGGAAAGTGTTTCGCATCGAGTCGCAGCATCCGTGAACAGTCGCGTGGCGATCATCGAGAAGCCGTATGAGGCGTTGAAGTCGGTCGAGCCACCGCAAGCCGTCGTCTCCAATGAAGACTCCGTTTCGTCGCACGCCCTGAATGACGATCCTGATTTGCAGGTGAAGTGCCTGCTGCCCGACGAGATAAGTTTCGATTTCGCAGTGAATACGATGGTGTACCAGCCGGGAGCCGCCTTGAGCATGGTCGAGATGCACGTGATGGAACACGGCCTGATCATGCTGGAGGGCGGAGGGATCTATCGTCTCGGGGACTCGTGGTATCCGGTCACCGCCGGCGATTTCATCTGGATGGGACCATGGTGTCCGCAGTGGTTTGGCGCGATTGGAAAAGTACCGGCGAAGTACCTGATTTACAAAGATTGGAACCGGCATCCGTTGGTGGGCGACCGATGAACCTCGAAATTAATAAGGAACGGCTGGTTTCCGAGATCGAGGCTCTGGCCGCATTCTCGGATGCGGAAGCGCCAGCTGTGACCCGCGTTGTTTTCACGCCAAAAGATATGGAAGCGCGCGCGTGGATTAGAGCGCGCTGCGAAGATGCCGGGCTCGTGGTTCGTCAGGACGCTATCGGCAACACTTTCGGACGGTGGACTGGATCGCACGCGGCATTGCCTGTGGTGGGGACCGGATCCCACATCGATGCCATTCCGCATGCGGGGAAGTACGACGGTGTAGTGGGAGTGCTGGGCGGGCTTGAAGCGATTCGGGCGCTGCAACGGGTGGGATTCCGCCCACGGCACGCAATTGAGTTGTTGATCTTCACCTCCGAAGAACCCACGAGATTCGGAATCGGCTGTCTGGGAAGCCGTCTGCTCTCGGGAACTCTGTCGGCCGATGCTGCGCGGAAGTTAACGGACAACGATGGCGCCTCCGTGGAGGACGTACGCCGGAAGGCGGGGTTTGCCGGAGAATTGGAGCAGGTAAAGCTTGGCTCTGGCTATTACAAGGCGTTTGTAGAATTGCACATTGAGCAAGGACCCATCCTCGAACGGGAGCATGTGCCGTTAGGTGTGGTGGAGAGAATTGCTGCTCCGGCCAGCTTGAGCATGACAGTTGAGGGCGCAGGCGGTCACGCCGGTGCCGTGCTGATGCTGGACCGAAAAGACGCGTTGTGCGCCGCGGCGGAGCTAATCCTCGCTGTCGAACAAGCGGCGCAAAACAGCGGAGCTATCGACTCGGTTGCGACAGTCGGAATCTGCGACGTCTTTCCCGGCGCGGTCAACAGCATTCCCGCCAGAGTCCGCATTAGTGTGGACATTCGGGATACCAGCCTTGCACGTCGGGATGGCGTCGTACGGGCTTTAGAGGAGAGTTGTCGCTCCACATCGGCAAAGCGTCAGGTCACCATTCACTCAGAGTGGTTAAACTCAGACGTGCCCGCAGAATGTAACCCAGGTATCGTCGCTGCTTTATGTGAAGCCTGCGAAAAGCACGGCTTCAGGTTCCTCTCCATGACGAGTCGCGCCTATCACGATTCTCTGTTTATCTCTCGCATCGCGCCGGTGGCCATGTTGTTTATTCCATGCCGTAACGGCTTCAGCCATCGCCCCGACGAATACGCGTCCCCAGACGACATCGCCCGGGGGACACTCGTGCTCGCAGAAACCTTGTCGATCCTTGCCGAATGATTCGCCGGGGGTCGCAGCAAGAATCCAAATAATTCGTCCAACTGTGGTCGGGTTCGTCTGCCTCCGACCGGCTAACGAAGCGCGCTAACGCTCGCCATACCCTAACACCGGACGACCCGAGCTAGGAGGCAGCCGCGCACGATCCTCGACTTTAGGTAAGATTCAAGGACCTGGTTCGCATGAAGCGCGCCGGCGCCGGGATTTCGCTAATTGACACATTAAGAGACAATAACGATTCGGTGTTTACCAGCCAGTCTCAGACCGGTTCAAAGGACCATCGCAAATGAATGCTGCGGAGTTGGCGGACCACTTCGAGACGGTTTACGGCGGTCGCCCGAGAATTTATCGGGCACCCGGCCGAGTCAACCTGATTGGCGAGCATACCGACTACAGTGACGGGTTCGTCATGCCGGCGGCGATCGGCTTCTCGACTTATGTGGCCATCGCCCCAACGCGCGACCGGAAGCTCGTCATCGATTCCGAAGAATTCCCCGGCCACTTCGAGTTCGATGTCGACCACCTGCCGCGACAGCGCACCGGTGCATGGTGTGACTACGTCGTGGGCATTGCCAGTGTTCTTCAGGACCGCGGGCACCAGTTCGCGGGTGCAAATCTGCTCGTACACGGGGAGATCCCAGTGGGAGCCGGGCTGAGTTCTTCCGCTGCGGTCGAGGTCGCTTCCGCACTGGCCTTGATGGGCCTCAACGGAGCGAGCCTGCCCTTGCCGGAGGTTGCGAAACTTTGCCGTCAGGCCGAAAACAATTTCGTAGGCGCGCGAGTCGGTATCATGGACCAGTTCGTCTCCTGCATGGGAAAGGCCGGAAACGCAATTTTGTTGGATTGTCGTTCGCTGGAGTTCAAGCTCGTTCCCATTCCCCAAGGCATTCGGCTTGTGGTTTGCAACACGACGGTCAAACACGAATTGGCGAACGGCACCTACAACACTCGCCGCGAAGAGTGCGAAGAAGCGGTTCGCTATTTCATGACCTGGGACCCAGCCGTGCGCGCCTTGCGCGATGTCTCGGTCGATCTACTCAACCAGCACGCCGCCGACCTCCCCCCGACAATCTTGAAAAGATCTGCCCACGTGATCCACGAAAACCAGAGGACGATTGAGGCCGCCCGCGCGTTGGCGGATGGCGACTTGGCTCGCATGAGGGAGTTGATGAGTCAGTCGCATTGCAGCTTGCGCGATTTGTATGAGGTCAGCTGCCGGGAACTCGATATCATGGTCGAGGCAGCCGAAGGCCTTCCCGGCTTTTGGGGCGGACGTATGACGGGAGGTGGCTTCGGGGGATGCACGGTCAATCTCGTGCAGCAGCAGCAGGCGCTCGACTTTGCAGCGCAGATCTCAGAACGCTATCGACAGGCCACCGGAATCAGTCCGCAAGTCTACATTTGCTCCGCCGAGGACGGCGCTCAGGCCGTGAGCGACCCCGCCTGAGTTGCCCACTCGCGCTCCTGTTAGACTACTTCGCGGTCTGGAAACACGGTAGAGTCGAGCCGGGAGATGCGGGATGAGTCCAAAGCCTTCCCTGATGGCGGAGTTGATCGCGGAGTTTCTCGGGACGTTTGTCCTGATACTTTTTGGCACCGGCGTCGTTGCCATGGTCGTGTTGTTTCCGTCCCTAAATCCTGGCGGGATCGTGCACGGCGGCTTCACCAACATCACTCTGGGCTGGGGCCTTGGGGTGACGATGGGAATTTATGTCGCCGGCCAAATCTCGGGCGCGCACTTGAATCCCGCTGTGACTCTGGCTTTGGCCGTGTTCCGTGACTTTCCGTGGCGCAAAGTACTCCCCTACTCAGCTGCTCAGACTGCGGGCGCTTTCGCGGCAGCAGCGCTCGTTTTCTGGAATTACCTGCCGGCATTTCACCAGACGGATCCGCAACTAGAACGCACCGCGGGAGTATTCACGACCTTCCCCGCATTTCCGCAGTCACCGCAAGCCGGCTTTCTCGACCAACTGATCGGCACCGGGTTATTGGTGCTTCTGGTGTTCGCGATTATCGACGAATTCAACTGCCCTCCTGGAGCGAATCTGGCGCCCGTTTTGATCGGGTTGGTCGTTGTGGCGATCGGCATGAGTTTTGGCGGAATGCACGGTTACCCCATCAATCCCGCGCGGGACTTTGGTCCTCGCCTTTTTACTGTGTTCGCTGGGTTTAGAAACAACGGCCTCACCGACGGAACCCGTGTGTGGTGGATTCCTGTGGCCGCACCTCTGGCCGGGGGATTGGCAGGGGCGGCCATTTATGACTTTGGCATACGTCGCTTCCTGCGCCCTTCCGACCCGTCGGCGGCGCGGTGAGCGTTGAGAAGAAAAAATGCGATACGTTTTGGCGCTGGACCAGGGTACGACGAGCTCGCGAGCTCTCCTGTTTGACCAGACTGGAGCAGTACGCGCCGTCGCGCAACAAGAATTTGATCAGATATTTCCTCGGCATGGATGGGTCGAGCACCGTCCAGAACAGATCGTTTTCTCCCAGATTGCTGTGGCGCTCGAGGCGATCGCGAAGGCGGGGGCGCAGGCAGCCGATGTGGCGGCCATCGGCATTACTAATCAGCGTGAGACGGCGATTGTGTGGAATCGCGAAACCGGGCAACCTGTTTTCAACGCAATCGTGTGGCAGGATCGCCGCACCGCCGATCTCTGCGAACGCCTTCGGACTGAGGGCCATGGCCCCCTAATTCAGCGGAAAACGGGACTGCTGATCGATTCCTATTTTTCGGCTAGCAAAATCTCCTGGATTTTGGACAACGTTCCGGGCGCACGCAGCCTCGCCGAAAGCGGCAAGCTTGCATTTGGCACGGTCGACACCTGGCTGGTGTGGAGGCTGACCGGAGGCCGTGTTCATGCGACGGATGCGAGCAATGCCTCCCGCACCATGCTCTGCAATATTCACACGGGCGACTGGGATCATGAACTCCTGGATCTGTTTCGAGTGCCTCTCGCGATGATGCCGACGGTGCGCGGCTCCAGCCAGCTCTATGGTGAAGTAACTGAGAAAGGGCTGGAAAAGATTCCAATCGCAGGCATTGCGGGCGATCAGCAAGCCGCCCTGTTTGGACAGCGATGCATTCGCCCCGGTCTGACCAAGAATACCTACGGCACCGGCTGCTTCATGCTGCAAAATACCGGCATGCGCGCCGTGCCTTCCGCAAATCGGCTGGTCACAACGGTTGCCTGGAAAATCGGCGACACCACCGAGTATGCCCTGGAAGGCAGCGTGTTTGTCGGCGGTGCAGTGGTGCAGTGGTTGCGCGACGGCTTAGGTTTGATTCGCAAATCCGAAGAAGTGGAAGCGCTCGCCAAGTCTGTTCCCGACAACGGAGGAGTATATTTCGTTCCGGCATTCGTCGGACTGGGTGCGCCACACTGGGATTCGTACGCTCGAGGCTCGATTTTCGGACTCACTCGCGGCACGACCGCAGGCCACTTGGCTCGCGCCGCCGTCGAAAGCATTGCGTATCAAGTCGCGGACCTGCTCGATGCGATGCGCAAAGACTCCGGGGACCCGGTGCGGGAACTTCGCGTGGATGGTGGAGCCGCGGCCAATGACGACCTCATGCAATTTCAGGCCGACATCCTCAGAGTACCCGTCGTTCGCCCGGCAGTGACGGAAACCACAGCCCTCGGCGCCGCGTACCTAGCGGGTCTCGGAGTCGGCTTTTGGCACAATGACATTGATGAGAACGCAGGGAAAGAACGCCGCTTTGAGCCGAAGATGCCGGCGTCTCAGGCGCGCTCCTTACGCGAGCGATGGAACGAGGCCGTCTCCCGGTCAAAGAACTGGGAATCGGCCAGCTAGTGGTTCGAGGAATTCGCAGAATGCTATCTTTTTATCGCCGTTGCGCCTGGCGAATGATCGCGACTACTGTCCTCTTCTTCCCTTTCTTAGCCTCTTCGAGTGCCGCAGTGCAGGCTGTTCGAGAAGGTGACAGTCTCACCCTGGCTAATGAGTCGGTAGCGGCGACTTGGTCTGTCCGAAATGGAGCATTAGGTTGGCAGAGCCTGACGAACCGCTTCACCCGGGCCAACCTGCCGCTGGATGGCAGCCCGTTTGAACTGGTACCCCGAGAAGGACCGGTCCTACGCTCATCCGACTTGAAGCTCGTTGCGGGACCGTTGATCGAAGAGATCGCGATTTCCACCAATTCACCCAGAGCGGCGGATCACGTGCCGGGCCGCCAGATCCGCGTCGAACTCGAAGATGCGTCCGCAAAGCTACGAGTGACTTGGAAAGCCATCCTGCATGACGGTGCCAATTATGTTCGTCAGGAGATAATCATCCACGCGAAGCAACAGCCGTTCCCGCTCACTCAAGTTAATCTGGTCGATGCGATCGTACCGGGAGCCGCGCTTTCGGGCCACGCGAAAGGATCGCCCGTAACCGCCGGGACGTGGTTCTTAGGGTTCGAGCATCCTTTGTCCGAGTGCCGTGTCCGTGAAGACCGAGTCTCGTGTTGGCTCTCGCGCGAACTCCCACTGCATGCCGGACAAAGTGTAACCTTCTCATCCGTCTTTGGTATCGCGCATCCCGCGCAGTTGCGGCGCGATTTCCTGAAATATGTCGAACTCGAACGGGCTCATCCCTACCGCACTTTCTTGCATTACAACTCCTGGTACGACCTCGGATATTTCGACCGGTACAACCAGCAGGGCGCGCTCGAAGTGGTGCAAAGCTTCGGCGAGCAACTCACGAAGCAGCGCGGCGTCAAGCTCGACAGTTTTCTATTCGACGACGGCTGGGACGATCCTACGACTCTCTGGAAGTTCAATCCCGGCTTTCCTGACGGACTCACGAAGGTCGGGCAGACGGCGGCCAAATACGGGGCTGCGCCCGGGATCTGGCTTTCTCCGTGGGGGGGCTATGACAAGCCGAAGCAGCAGCGTTTAGCCTCAGCCCATGCCCACGGATTTGAGACGAACCAAGGTGGCTTTGCGCTGTCAGGGCCAAAGTATTACCGCTACTTTCGAGACACGTGTCTCGATCTGATTGAGAAATACGGCATCAACCAGTTCAAATTCGATGGCACCGGCAATGCCAACGAGGTCATTGCCGGCAGCCAGTTTGACAGCGACTTCGACGCCGCCATTCATCTCATCGGAGAACTGCGCGCGAAAAAGCCCGATCTCTACGTCAACCTTACAACCGAAACCTATCCCTCGCCGTTCTGGTTGCTCTACGCGGATTCAATCTGGCGCGGAGGCGACGACCACAGTTTCGCCGGCGTCGGCACGAATCGCCAGCGCTGGATCACTTATCGTGACTCCCAACTCTATCGCTGGGTCGTCGAAGAGGGTCCGCTGTTCCCGCTGAATTCTCTGATGCTGCACGGTCTCATCTTCGCGCGACACGCCGAGCGCTTGGGCATCGATCCCGGCCACGATTTTCCCGACGAGGTGCACTCGTATTTCGGAGAAGGCACGCAGTTGCAGGAGATGTACATCACTCCGTCGCTGCTCTCTGGTCAGGACTGGGATGTTCTCGCCGAGGCGGCGAAGTGGTCGCGCGAAAACGCGAAAACTCTCGAAGACTCTCACTGGATCGGTGCCGATCCCGCGCTGCTTGAAGTTTATGGCTGGGCAGCGTGGTCGAACGAGAAAGCGATCGTGACCCTGCGCAACCCAAGCGACCAACCCCAGGATTTCATCGCCAGCCTCGCGTCGATTCTGGAACTCCCGGCCCGTGAAGCTCCTGCCTATGTTGCCCGCAGCCCGTGGGAAAGCGACGGCGCCCAACCGACGTTCACCATCCCCGCGCAGGATCCGCACACCTTTCACCTGCGGCCTTTTCAGGTGCTGACGCTGGAACTCGTTCCGGCAAAGTAAGACCCCTCATGTGGGGACAGCCGCAGCCCGTCAGCCATGGCACGATCGCCGCATCTTTGGCATGATAGGCGCAGTGAGAAATCCGCCATGAAAGCTGCTGTCCTGACCTCGCCGCAACCGATTTCGCAACGGCCTCTTAAAATCACCGACGTTGCAGTTCCTGAACCAGAACCCGAACACGTGCTCCTGCGCGTCCGAGCCTGCGGTGTGTGCCGTACCGATCTCCACATTGTCGAGGGAGACCTGCCACCCAGAGAGCCCGAGATGATTCCTGGCCACCAAATTGTCGGGGAAGTCGTGGCTGGTGCGACGAAGCAAATTCCTCTCGGTTCGCGCGTCGGCGTCTCGTGGCTCGGCGGGACGGATGGCACCTGCCCCTATTGCCAGCGCGGCCTCGAGAATCTTTGCGACGCGCCCACCTTTACCGGGTACTCGGTCCGCGGCGGATATGCCGAGTTCGCGCTTGCCCGCGCGGACTTCGTCTGCCCGCTTCCCGCAGCCCTTGACGATCTGCATGCCGCTCCTCTGCTCTGTGCCGGAATCATCGGCTTCCGCAGCCTGCGCGTGGCTGGAGTCGAACCCGGTGAACGGGTCGGACTGTTTGGTTTCGGCGCGTCGGCGCATCTGGCAATCGCAGTCCTGCGCGCGTGGAAGTGCGACGTATATGTGTCAACCCGGGGTAAGTCTCACCGCGAACTGGCGGCGTCACTGGGAGCGACTTGGGTAGGAACTGAAATTGAAAAGCCACCCCTCGATCTCGACCGCGCCATTACCTTTGCCCCGAGCGGAGACGTCGTGATCGCCGCCCTCGGGAGCCTCCGGAAAGGCGGCGTAGTCGCAATCAATGCTATTCACTTGGATCGCATCCCGCAGTTCGACTACGACCGCCTTTTATGGGGCGAGCGTCAACTGCGCAGCGTAGCCAACATGGCACGGGCGGATGCTCATGACTTTCTGGCCTTAGCAGCGCAGATCGACATGAAACCGAAAGTGACGGTGTTTCCTCTGGATCAGGCGAACGATGCGCTGATTGCCGTGAAGAGTGATTCGGTGGATGGTGCTGCCGTAATCGTGTGTCCTTAGCTCCATTGGGCGGAGGCGGTGATGAACAAGAGACCGAAGGCAATCGCTTGACTCAGTTCGCTCCATCCGAGGCGGCGGACGAGCAGTGGGCCAGGCTTCTGGATGAAGTAGAACCATCCTCGAAACAGAAATGGGGCGAAGGCCAGGGAGGGGAACTCAGGGAGCGAGCTTGTCATGAGGCGACCGTTAGCGCGGCCGTCATCAGGGCCTGTCCGACGGCGAAGGCCCAGCCACGAGCGAGCTTTGCTGGCACGCCTTCGATCTTTGCCGTGTGGATGCGGAGTTGGATATAGTGAATCTGGTTGCCGGCGAAGATCAGGTTGGCCAGCCAGAGCATCCGCGTCACACCGAACTTTCCCGTCGTCACGTATGGGCAGGCGCTGCCGAGGTCAGGCCGATCGTCCCTACAATTTCCGAGAGCATGCGAGTGCGTCGTCCCAATTTCTTGAGCAATGTCTGACCGGCGAAAGCCACGACGGCTGCGACTCCGATGAGCCATAGGTCGGGATTGCGGCCAGCCCGGAGTAGTGCGGCGAGCGCCGCTATCGCGATCTTAGCCCGCATTTCTCACAGCGCGGCGGAGCCGCAACCAAAGGGTGCGTTGCCGCGAGCTTTCAGCGGTCAGCGCGCTTGCCTTTTAAAGAGCGTGACGCTAACGCATTTAGAGTCATATGCTTGGCGAAATTCTTCGCGGCCTGCAAACATTTTGACTGTTAGTAGTACAGGGTGTAAGCAAAGGTTGGGCATCAGGCAGAAAAGAGTAGCAAAAGGCCGCTGTTTTCAGGCATAACTGCGTTGTCTAGACATAGTGAATGCGCTGAAAAGGAGCGGCCTTTCTGATGACAGAGTGTAACCAAGAAACGTTTCGCTTTGCACCTCATTTTTCTCGTCACAGCGACCGGAATTTTGACCGTGGACTTCACCGCTTGAAGGATGTCGAGACAATTCTCCTCAATGTCCGCGGCCGCCACGTTGGGATCGGTGGGATGTAATAAATGTTCCACTCGCCGATTTCCGCGGCGGAAAAGCGTGCGCTGCCACTGGTTTACAATCGTTCCCGTGAAAGCACTTGCGATCAAATCTACAGCGAAAATCATGGCTCTCTGTCTGACCTGCGCGCTGGCGCAAGCCGCCCCATCGCAGACCGGCACGACGTCCGGCAGGCAGGAAACATCCGCAGTATCCGCAATACCTGTGTCACCTAGCACCGCGCCGTCTGGCGATGCCGAAATGGCCGACCGTGTGCGCCAGGAGTTCCGTCATGCGTGGGACGGTTACAGACAATACGCCTGGGGACACGACGCACTCAAACCACTGAGCAAGAGTTATCACGACTGGTACAGCGCGCCCTTGCTGATGTCCCCGGTCGACGCCCTCGATACGATGATTCTCATGGGCATGAATGACGAAGCGGCGACGACTCGAGCATACGTCGTCAAGAACCTGTCATTCGACCGCGATATTTATGTCAAGAATTTTGAAATCACGATCCGTCTGCTGGGCGGCCTGCTCAGCAGTTACCAACTATCCGGCGACAAGGGGCTACTCGCGCTGGCCGACGATTTGGGGACACGCCTGTTGCCGGCGTTCAGCTCTCCCACGGGAATGCCCTACGTGTACGTCAACCTCAAAACCGGCGCGGTTCGCGGAGAGCTAACCAACCCGGCGGAGGTAGGCACCTTGCTGATAGAGTTTGGCACACTCAGCAAACTGACCGGCAAGCCGGCGTACTACGAGAAAGCCAAGCGGGCGGTCGTCGAGCTTTACAAGCGGCGGTCGCCCATCGGCCTGGTGGGCTCAACCATCAACGTGAAGTCAGGCCAGTGGACCGATCCGGTCAGCCACATCGGGGGAGGCATTGACTCTTACTACGAGTATCTGCTGAAGTCCTGGCTGCTGTTTGACGACAAGGACTGCGAGCGTATGTGGAAGTCGAGCATCGACGCCATCAACAAATATCTCGCCGATACGACAACGACCGGCTTCTGGTATGGCCAGGCGGACATGAACACCGGAGTCCGTGCGGGCACCGAATTCGGGGCGCTCGACGCCTTCTTTCCGGGCACGCTGGCTCTGTCCGGCGACCTCGATCGCGCGCGCAAACTGGAAGACTCGGCCTACAAGATGTGGACGGCCTTCGGCATCGAACCCGAGGAAATCAATTACAAAACGATGAGCGCCGTCTCGAAGGGTTACGAATTGCGGCCGGAGATCATCGAGTCGGCGTATTACCTCCACTACTTCACCCCCGATCCGCGTTATGTCGAAATGGGGAAGACCTTCTTCGACAGCCTTGTGAAGTATTGCCGAACCGATGTGGCGTATGCCGCCCTAAGCGACGTCGAAAAGAAAACAAAGAAGGACGAAATGGAAAGCTTTTTTTTCGCTGAGACCCTCAAGTACTCCTACCTGCTCTTCGCTTCGGCGGATACACTCGATCTGAGCAAAGTTGTTTTCAACACGGAAGCTCATCCCATCCGCAGGACTTGGTAGGCGATGAACCAACTCCAATGTGCTGCCTTATTCTTCGACCTCGATGGTGTACTGATCAACTCCACTCCCGCGGTCGAGCGGGTGTGGCGCCGCTGGGCGATCGAGCATGGATTCAATCCTGAGGAAGCGGTTGCTCGTGCGCACGGCCGCCCCAGTATTACCACCGTCCGGGAATATCTTCCCAACGCCGACCACGAAGCCGAAAATCGCGAGGTCGAGCGCCGCGAAATTGAAGACCTCGAAGGCGTGGCTCCGCTACCCGGTGCGCTCGAACTGCTCTCCCGTCTTCCCAGCAACCGCTGGACGATCGTGACCTCTTGTACCCGTCCGCTCGCCGAAGTCCGCATCAAAGCGGCCGGGCTCCCTGTGCCCAAGAAGCTGATCACTTCCAGCGACATCACGAATGGCAAACCGCATCCCGAACCTTATCTGAAGGCCGCCAGCCTTCTTGGTTTTGACGCCGCCAACTGCGTTGTGCTGGAAGATGCTCCCGCCGGAATTCGCTCGGGCAGGGCCGCCGGTGCCAGAGTCATCGCTTTCAAGACGACGGCCCCGGACCCGGCGCTGCTCGCCGCAGGTGCTAACTGGATTGTGAATGATTGCGCGGATGTACGACTGCTGTCCGAGTCGAACGACGGACTGAGCTTAGCTCTTGCTCCTTAGGAGGCAGCAACCCTCGCAGCCGCCCACATTGGGCCGTCAAATCGCTCGGGTGCGTTTTTTTCGGCAACCGCTGTGGCCGGTTCCCGCATCGAAGTCCGGGGGTTCGAGAGTAGACTGATCCCAATATCCCCGGGGATTTACACATGTAAGGAGAGACCGAGATGAAAAACAGGCTGATCCTTCTGGTCCTCGCCAGCTTGCTGACCGTAAACACTAAAGGCACCGCCCAGGATACGCAACGCGAGCCCTCAGCCCGCGCTCAGGAACGAATCACCCGCGAAGTACGCCACGAACTGTTGATGCTCCCCTACTTCGGCGTCTTCGACTACATTGCATACAAAGTGGACGGCTACAATGTCACCCTGCTCGGCCAGGTCGTGCGGCCCACGCTCAAGTCCGATGCCGAGAATGTCGTGAAACACATTGAAGGCGTCGAGAAGGTTGACAACCAGATCGAGGTTCTTCCTCCCTCACCCAATGATGACCGCCTGCGTTTGCGGCTATTCCGCGCGATTTATGACTTCCCCGGGCTTCAAAAATATGAGCTCGGAGTCCAGAAGCCCATCCGCATCATTGTCAAGAACGGTCATGTGGCCCTGGAAGGCGTCGTGGACAGCGAAGCCGACAAGAATCTCGTCGGTCTTCGAGCCAACGGCGTCTCTGGCACTTTTTCGGTCACCAACAACCTGCAGGTCGTGAAGCCATAGATCGAGAAACAATCAGAAGAGGGCGCACCTCCGAAAACGCCGTGTGTCGAGGCATCGGCAGGTTGATGCCATGATGGTGATGTGTTTGTGGCCAGCCGGTTCTCCCGCTGGCTCACCGGGCTCACCTGCATGGCTATTTTTGTCGCTCGTCCGGCGCGTATAATGCTCGCGGAATTCATTTCCATCCCTACATGCGCGATCGGAGGAACTGCATCATGAGTCTTCATGCGATGAACCGCCGCACCTTTTTGGAAACCGCGGCTACTGTCACCACCGCAACCCTGCTGACCAGGCGCCTGGGCTGGGCTGCGGGAGATCACAAGATCGAACATATCGGCGTGCAACTCTACACCGTGCGCGACGCGATGAAGGCGGACTTCGACGGCACCCTAGCCAAGGTTGCGAAAATCGGCTACAAGGAAGTCGAGTTCGCCGGATATTTTGGCCGTACCGGGGAGCAGGTCCGCGCCGCGCTCGACAACAATGGCCTGACTGCGCCCTCCACGCACGTGCAATATGACGAACTCGACGACAAGTTTCCCTCCGTCATCGAAACCTCCAAAACCATCGGCCTGAAGTACATCGTCTGCCCCTGGATTCCCGAGGAACTCCGTAAGTCCCCCGACATCTGGAAGCAGGCTTCCGAGAAATTCAACCGCTGCGGTGAGCAGACTAAGAAAGCCGGCATGCAGTTTGCCTATCACAATCACTGGTTCGAATTTCTTCCGGTCGACGGCAAGCTGCCCTACGATGAGCTGCTCCAACAATGCGACGCGAACTTGGTCAAAATGGAGATGGATCTTTGCTGGATTACGGCCGCCGGCGCCGATCCGATTAAGTACTTCAATCAGTATCCCGGCAGATTCCCCCTGGTTCACGTCAAAGACCTGAAGCAACTTCCAAAAATCACGCCTGGTGGTCCACAGAACTTCGGCGACACGGTCGATCTGACCGAAGTGGGCAGCGGACTTATCGACTGGAAGAGCCTCTTCGCGCGTGCGGGCAAGGCTGGCATTAAGGTCTACATCGTTGAACATGACCACCCAAAGGCGCCGTTCGACAGCATCGCCACCAGCTACGCATATCTCGAGAAGTTACGTTTCTAGAGCTTGGTCCGACGTTGGCCGCCACCTCGTCGGCGGCCTTTCTCAGGCACTCAAGCTCGCGGAGATCCATGCAAGTCAAGCGCACCCCCAAAACGTACGACGTCTGCGTAATCGGCTCTGGTGCGTCTGGAGGCACTGCCGCCAAGGTGCTCACCGAAGGCGGTCTGAGTGTCGCGTTGCTCGAGGCTGGCCCCCCGCTTGTTCCCGAGCGAGACTATAAAGAGCACGTCTGGCCGTACGACTTGCCCCATCGCGGCGCCGGAGTGGGGGGGCGGGCGCGCCGTGGGCTGGAAGATGAATTCCTCGCCCCCAACGGCGCGTGGGAAATCGAAGGTGAACCTTACGTTTCCGCGCCTGGCTCGAAATTCCGCTGGTTTCGCTCGCGCATTGTCGGCGGACGCACCAATCACTGGGGACGCATCGCCTTGCGTTTGGCGCCTGTGGACTTCAAGGTCCGCTGGCATGACGGCATGGGCGACGATTGGCCGGTCGGCTATGACGAGGTCGCTCCTTACTATGACAAGGTCGAGTCCTACATCGGAGTCTTCGGGACGAAGGAGAACATTCCCAGCGCCCCGGACGGGATTTTCCTGCCTCCGCCCAAGCCGCGCTGCACCGAAACCATCATCAAGAAGGCATGCGACAAGCTGAGCATCTTGTGTGTTCCTTCGCGGCTGGCGATCCTGACCCAGTCTCACAATGGCCGCGCCGCCTGTCATTATTGCGCGCAATGCGGCCGCGGCTGCATAACCGCCTCAAACTTCAGTTCGAGCCAGGTGATGATCCCCCCCGCGCAGAAGACCGGTCGCTTGACCCTGATCACCGGCGCCATGGCGAGGGAACTCATCGTGGGCAAGGATGGCAAAGTCGCCGCTGTTTCCTTCATCGACAAGGCGACACGCGGCGAGCAGCGCATTTACGCGCGGGCTTTCGTGGTGGCTGCCAGTGCCTGCGAATCGGCTCGCCTGCTGCTGAATTCAAGATCCACGCTTTTCCCCGACGGTTTGGCCAATTCCTCCGGGGTGGTGGGGCGCTACCTGATGGACTCTGTCGGCAGCAATGGCGTCGGGTATTTCCCGGCACTGGAAAAAATGCCTGCTCACAACCACGACGGCGTCGGCGGCATGCACATGTATTTGCCGTGGTGGAAGTTTGATCGCAAGAACGAATTCCTTCGCGGCTATCACACCGAATTCGGCGGCGGACGCGGCATGCCCGGTGTCGGGGACTACGATGACATTTGCGACGACTTTGAAGGCTACGGTGCCCCTCTCAAGCAGGAGTGTAAGAAAAGGTATGGCACTTACATTGGCTTTGCTGGCCGGGGTGAGATGATCCCCAACGAAAACTGTTATTGCGAAATCGATCCTTCCGCAGTGGACCAATGGGGTATCCCCGCGCTTCGCTTTCATTGGAAGTGGAGCGACAACGAAATCAAGATGGCCCGCGATATGCAGCAAACCTACCGGGAAATCACCGAAGCTGCAGGCGGAACCTACGTCACCACGATTCGTCCCGATGGCCCGCATCCCTACGGAATCGCCGATGGCGGCGTCATCATTCACGAAGTAGGCACGGTTCGCATGGGAGCACACCCGGCGACCTCGGCGTTGAACCAGTACTGCCAGGCGCACGATGTGAAGAACCTGTTTGTCACCGACGGCGCCTGCTTTGTCACCAACGCCGACAAGAATCCTACCCTGACCATCATGGCGCTGACTTGGCGGGCTTCAGATTACCTGATCGACCAGGCAAAGAAAGGAAATCTGTAGCCGGAGGGCGACCATGCCTATTTCTCGACGAGATATCCTGAGATCGCTGACGCTCACGGCTGTGAGTGGTTCGGTCCTGCGGGTGATTCCGCTGGAAGCGGCCGAATACGCTCATCGGACGGTGAATGCGGAAAAAGCCCAGGCCGAAGACCACGACTATACCCCCAAATTCTTCTCCGCTCACGACTACAAGACGCTGCAGGCGCTCTGCCAGACCATCATCCCGTCGGATGAAAATTCAAAAGGAGCAATTGAAGCCGGTGCGCCCGAGTTCATCGACCTGATTACCAGCGAAAACAAGGACTATCAAGTCGCTCTCGGCGGAGGACTGATGTGGCTCGACAACACTTGTGTGGATCGCTACGGCAAGACTTATCGCGAGAGCACATCCGGGCAACAGAAGGAAATTCTCGATCGGATCGCCTACCGCAAGAATGCGAAGAGCGATCCAAGTCTCGGACAGGGAGTAGAGTTCTTCGGATTCTTGCGCAAGCTCACGGCCGATGGTTACTTCACCAGCGAAATCGGCATCGAGTATCTGGGCTACATCGGCAACACATTTCTCAAGGAGTTTCCCGGCTGCCCACCCGTCCCGGAGGCTTAGAGGCGTCCCTGCGAGTCATGAAGATCAGACGGTCGGCGAGCGGACAGGTACGCACGTAACAAGCGCACGTCGCATGTTTGTGGCAGTGTGGATGCTGTGGCGAAATCGGACCGAGGCGACTATATCGATTGGGACGCAGGGCGCGAGGGTTACGTCCAATCAAAGGCCCAGTACATTCCTGTCGTCCCGATTCACAAGCCTGCGAAACCGATTCGCAGCCAGCGGAACCTGCTCAGTATTCGGGCGGAAGAACGGCTCGGAAGCCTCATCGCGGCTGCCGGAACCATCTGGGCGGTGTACGTGGCGACCCACGACTACGACAGCCTATGGCGGATGCAAATCATGCCGCCGGGTCCGATTGAAGTCTGTGCGGTCGGTATCCTCGCCTGGCTTCACGCAAAATGGCGCCGCTCCACCAAGGTCGACTAAGGCCGCAGCCGCACCCGGTCATCCTTTCCCGAACGGCTCCTCCAGCGACGTACTCTGCGGAGTGAACAACTCCGCCCCGTTTTCTGTGACGTGCATATCATCTTCCAGGCGAATTCCAAATTCTCCGCGAATGTAAATCCCCGGCTCGTTGCTGGTTGTGATGTTGGCCTGCAGCTTGGCCGCGTTGCCCCGCACAAGATAAGGCCACTCGTGCATGTCCATTCCCATGCCGTGCCCGAGGCGGTGAGTGAAGTACTTGTAGTCGGGGCCGTAACCCGACTCCGTTATTATTTTCCGCGCGGCTGCGTCCACGGAACCGCACTCGGCGCCGGATCGCGCGGCCGCCAGTGCCGCTGCTTGCGCGCGATGAACAATGTCGAACACCTGCTTCATCTTGTCAGACGCTTTCCCCAGCACGAAGGTCCGGGTGATGTCTGATTCGTAACCCTCGACCGTGCAGCCATCGTCGATCATGACGATCGAGCCCTCGCGGATGACTTGTGGCGTGGTGGATCCGTGGGGGAAGGCGGAGTATTCGCCAACCATCACACTCGCTTCACCCGGAAAGCCCATCCGGTTATAACCTAAATCGATCAGACCGCTGACGTCGTGCTGGGTCATGCCGTCGCGGATGGACTGATACACGGCTTCGTACACTGCGAGTGTCACCTGAGAGGCGAGCCGCATCAGCGCTATTTCGTGGGCGCTCTTGATCATGCGGCAGCCGGCGGTCACCGGTGTGGCACTCACAAAGGTCGCCTGCGGCGCGGCTTTGGCGATGCCGTCGGCGAAGACGAAGCGCACAGTCTCCTCGATGCCAACTTTGCCGCTTGCGATGCCGCGATCCTTCAGCCCCTGTGCGATGAGCCGGTATGGGTTGTCGTCCTCTTGCCAGGTGCGCACGTCGGCCTGGGCGGCGTCAGGACCGTTGCCGATCTGCTCCCGCGCGCGTCCTTCCTCGAATGCCGGGCAAACGTAAAACTCGGCGCCCTTCGCCGGCAGCACGAGGGCAAAGGTGCGCTCGCCGCCCCACCACCGCATGCCGGTGAAGTACCGCAGCGATGTGCCCTCCATGAGGACGATGGCGTCGAGCGAGATCTCGCCCATCAGTTTGCGGGCTCGCTCCTGGCGCTCGCCGCGCTCCTCCCGCGTGATGGGCCTGGCTTCGGTCTTTCGCGATTGGAGCCGTGCCAACGGTGGCGGCAAAGATGAGTCATCTGCGTTGCTTGCAGCGGTTGCGGCCGGGCGGGGCAAAGCCAGGGCCACGCCCGCGCTTACGCTGCCCACTTCAAGAAATCGGCGCCGAGAAATCATGAGCCCTCCGACGGAGACGTCGGGCCATTATAGAGGGAGTTGAGATTTCCGATTTTCGACTGCAGATTGAAGTGAGGGGAGCATTGCCCGTTTGGCAGAATCGGGTAGGGAACGATTTCAAGTCGTGCCCTCTGAGTCTGGATGAGGCGTCCGGCATTCGCTACTGAGGTATGCTCTTTCAATCCCATGGAATCCGGCTTCCAATGCGCCGCCTGCGGAGGATGGAACTCCACCTCCGTCGACGAGTCCGTCGGACGCCGGCAAAGCTACGTGGAGGACTGCCAGGTCTGTTGCAAGCCCAACCTCCTGCGCATCGAGTACGACACGTCAGCGCAGCAATTCTTTATCACAGCCGAACTTGAATAGTCGCCCGGACTCAGACCTCGTACTTCGGACTCAAAACCCAAAACCCATACCCTAAATTAGTCACAACGTTATGAGAACAGCTTCGGAAGACTCACCAGCAGCTGAGCAAAGGTACTCTCCATCTGTCGTCGGACAAATAAGGTGTCTGCCATTGCGCCCAGCCAGCCTAAGCCAACTTCATACTCGATCACGTCGCGCACCAGGGTGCCGCTGACATCTTGCTTCGCTTCCGCCGCGAACTCATGGTGGTGGTGCCAGGTCTTGAACGGACCCAATCCTGCACGTCAGCAAAGTAACGATGCCATTCGAAATTCGGTGATGCGCGCGATCCACCGTTGCGAAGACAGGAAGGGCAGGTTTCCTGGTTGCCGAAACAAAATCGGAATTTCCACAAGAAAAACCGCGCCACTGGCGGAGATCAAGTAAAATCTTAGCGAACAAATAGCGAAAGAACAAAGAGCGTAAACGCTACTGCTAGTGGTCGCTCAATTGGTTAACCACAAGCCTTCGTATTTTCCGGAATCAGTCGAAGAGTGGGACCACCACCATCAAGTTTCGGCTTGACAATAAAAGACTTAGAGCTAAGATTGTGGTACAAAGTGGTACGAAGTGGTCAGAGTCGTATCGGCCGTGGGAATCAGGAGCTGAAAACGAGGAGCCGGTGGAAAACCGACCCAACAGCACGAACAACAGCCCGATTCGCCCGAGTTTGACCGAACTTTGTGCTCCTTTTACCTCCCTTGTGGCTGTCGTAGCGGCAACCAGACAGAATGCCCCGGTAAGGGGAAACTGCCTCCGTTTGGGCTTCGCACATGTTTCGCGGCAATCATCCAACCCGGGTCGACGAGAAAGGACGCCTCAAGATCCCGGCCGAGTTCAAGCGGGTGATCGACGAGAAATACGGTCAACAATTCTACATCACAAGCTTGGATGGAAAGGTTGCTCAAGTATATCCCTTCGAGGAATGGGAGCGGATCGAGCAGAAACTGGCCGGACTCTCCAATTTCAATCCTACGAAGAAGAAGTTTCTGGATCGAACGAACTATTACGGCCAGCAAGTGGAAATGGACGGTCAGGGACGGTTGTTGCTGCCGCAACTGCTGCGCGAATCGGGACAGATCAAAGGCGAGGTAGCGGTTTTGGGGAATTTGACGTACTTGATCGTCAGGAACCTGGAACTGTTCAAGAAAGAGATCGAAGAAGAAAAGTTCACACCTGACGATGAGAAGACGCTCGACGAACTGGGCATCTAGTGGGCGAGGGTTTAACAGACACCCCTCAGGGGGTTGGACGTGGTGGAAGGGCAGCGAGCCACGTTCCGGTTCTTTTAAAAGAAGCGATCGACTTTTTAGCCGTGCGGCGCGGTGGAACCTATATCGACGCCACGGTGGGTTTGGGCGGACACAGCTACGAAATCGCAAAACGCCTCGGCGCACCGGGACATTTGATTGGGCTCGATAAAGATCCAGCAGCGCTGGAAATCGCGCGCAGAAAACTCGCACCACAAGGCGCAGATTGGCCGGAGATCACGTTGCTGCAGAGATCCTTCGCAGAGATTGCGACGGGCGAGCAAGCAGCCGGGGTCGACGGAATCCTCGCCGACATCGGAGTGAGCAGCCTGCAGTTGGACGATGCGGCGCGCGGATTCAGTTTTCAGGCGGATGGCCCGCTCGACATGCGGATGGACCCGCGGTCCGAGCGCACCGCCGAACAAGTGGTAAACCACCTCGACGAGCGACAGCTTGCCGATGTGATTTACGAATTCGGAGAGGAAAGGAGGTCGCGGAGAATCGCCAGAGCCATTTGCCGGTCGCGGCCGATACGATCCACCGCACATCTTGCGGACGTCATATCAGCCGCGGCCCGGCCAATGAATCGGGGTAAAGACGAGTACGACAGAAGGATTCATCCCGCGACCAGGACTTTTCAGGCCCTTCGAATCTTCGTAAACCGCGAACTGGACGATCTGCGAGCGCTGCTCGACGCAGCGCCACGGATTCTGAAGTCCGGTGGACGGGTGGTCGTGATCAGTTTTCACTCGCTGGAGGACCGCATCGTGAAAGACGGGTTGCGGGATGGCGTGAGGCGCGGCGACTTTCGTGTGCTAACGAAAAAGCCGCTAACGTCATCTGAAGAAGAAAGCGATCGCAACCCGCGAGCGCGCAGCGCGAAGTTGCGGGCGGCGGAAAAAGTTTAACTCCGGAAAACCTGCCGGAGTTCCCGGCATGAGCTGTCATGGCGTGCCGGGCCTACAAGGTTCAGGTTTGTTCCAAAGCGGACGCAAGATCCGCTGGATCGGGAAGGAACGGGTTCCGTGGTAGGAATCCATTTTGAGGTTGCGGGAATGTACACAGGCACACTGATCAGAGACTTGATGACAACGGTGGAACAAGCGGAGAGACGGGCCGAACAGTACCGGACCGCCAATGACCGGGAACTGTATGCGATTCTCGCGATGCAGTTTCCGATAACAGAAGGTGACCAGGTTTTCATGGGAGCAGCCTAATGGCGGCAGCGGCAGCAACAATGCGCGGCATGGGTCCGGCAGCGGGGCGCCGTCCATTCTGGACGGGCACACCGGAAATCTATTTCTCGAAGGCGATCGATAACTCCCGCCTGGTCAAGGTGGAGGATCCCCGCCGCAACCGCGAGATGAAGCAGTTCGGCACGGCCCTTGCCTGCCTGTTCCTGCTCGTCTTCACCTACGCCTGGCAGCACTTCAAAGCCATCGAGTACGGTTATCAGATCGAGTCGGCCAAACGCGAACTCAGCGCTCTGACCGAAATGAACCACGCTCTGCGCCTCGAAGACGCCTCGCTACGCGATCCAGAACGGATTGACGTGCTGGCGCGCCGCATGGGTCTGGTCCCGCCCGAACCCGGCCAGGTGATGCACATGGACTCCGCCGCAGCCGATGGTCAAGCCCCGGTGATCGCGAGCGCAGCCCCAGTCGTGGTCGTAGGGCCGTAGGGCTAGTTTGTGTGGGTCCGGATCTTTGATCCGGGCGGGCAGAGCGCAGCTCGGCTGGCTTTCGCCCGCACCCTGTTTGTACCTAGGTCGCCATGTTGGCCTGAGGCGGAACTTTTCTGAGCGAAGTTGAGGTCGTGGCAAACGACGCTCGACGGCTTTCCATGTCCACTAGTCCCAATCCCGGCAACAGCCCCCGCCTTTACCTGCTGGGTGCCGTGCTACTGCTATGGTGCACCGCCATTTGCGGGCGCCTCATTTATCTGCAGGTTTTCTGCTACGGGAACTTCGTGAAGCAGGCCGGACATCAGCAGCAGCGCGCGATTCCCCTCGCCCCAAAGCGGGGAGTCGTCTACGACCGCGCCGGGCACGAGTTGGCGATGTCAGTACTGGTCGATTCGGCCTTCGCCGTCCCCACCGAAGTGAAGGATCTTCCCACCGTCGTGTCGCTTATCTCGCGCATAACGGGCGAAGATGCAAACGTTGTCCTGGCCGACTGCCGCGCGCACAAGACCTTCTGCTGGGTGGCCCGCAAAGCCAGTGATGAAACCATCGATCGCATCAAGTCGCTTAACCTTCAGGGCATCCATTTCCAAAAGGAGCCAAAGCGCTTCTATCCCGCTCGCGATCTCGCCGCGCAGGTGTTGGGTTCCGTCGGCATGGAGGACTCCGGGCAGAGCGGCATCGAGCATGAATTCGATGAGCAGCTCCGCGGCCGTCCAGGGAAGATGTCGATCTCGGTGGATGCCCGCAAGAAGTGGTTCTCCGATGTCGAGACACAGCCCGAGCCCGGCGAAAACTTAGTCCTGACCATCGACAAGAACATCCAATACATCGCCGAGAAGGAGCTTGAACAGGCCATTCACGACACCCAGGCAATCGCGGGCACGGTGATTGTGGAGAACCCGCACACCGGAGAGATCCTGGCGCTGGCCAATCGCCCCACTTTCAATCCGAACCTGCGCAAGCAGATCACGCCCAGCGCGCTCACCAATCGCGCTGTGAGCTATGTCTACGAACCCGGCTCCACCTTCAAACTAGTAACGATTTCAGCCGCGCTCGAAGAAAAAATCACCAATCCCGATGAAGTCTTCGACTGCCAGATGGGATCGATTGTCTACAACGGCATGCGCATCCGTGACTCGAAACCTCACGGCCTGCTCCCGGTGTGGGGCGTTCTCGCCGAGTCGAGCGATGTGGGCGCAATCAAGATTGCGCTGCGCCTGGGCGAAGACCGTTTTTACAAGTACATTCGCGCCTATGGATTCGGGCAACCGACTGGTATTGAACTCCCCGGAGAGACGCGAGGCCTGACCAAGCCTCCCAGCCGCTGGTCGAGGGTCTCCATTGCCGCGATTTCGATGGGTCAGGAGATCGGCATCTCGCCTCTCCAACTCGCTGGCCTCGTCTCCACCTTTGCCAATGATGGCGTATGGGTGGCCCCGCGCATCGTAGCAGGAACGACCCTGCCGCAAGCGACCGTCCAGACCGTCGCCTTCCATCCTGCCGAGGGTCGGCGTGTCATTTCCCCTTACACTGCCGCCCAGATGCGCTCGATGATGCAGAAGGTCGTGCTCGAAGGAACCGGCCGCAAGGCGATTCTGGAAGGCTATTCGGCGGCGGGCAAGACCGGCACCGCGCAGAAAGTGGATCCCGCCACAGGCGCGTACTCGAAGACCAAATACATCGGATCATTTGCCGGATTCGCGCCCGTCAACAATCCCCAGATTGTTGTCGCAGTGATCCTGGACTCAGCGGTCGGACTCCACCAGGGTGGCCAGGTGTCGGCGCCGGTGTTCCGCCGCATTTCGCAGCAGGTGCTCGAATACCTGCACGTACCGCACGATCTGCCGCTCGCTCCAAAGCATCAGCTGCTGCTGGCCCAGGCGAGGATGAAAGATAAAGATCTTGAAGAAGGGACGCCCGATCATCCTGGCGAACCGCTGGAGACCGCGGAAGTGACCGGAGACTCTGCCGACGCAGGGAAGCCGAGTGTGGCGCGGGCACTCCTGCCCGCGAATGCCGGAGCGCTCAACGGCCCCGTAGTGCAAGCGGCAATGCGCGAGCCGGTGGCGGGCAGTCCGGCGGCCGCGTCCGCCAGTCCGGCAGCTCCGGAAAAGCCACGTGATGCCGCTGCAGCCACGCCAGAAAAACCGCCCTTAACCGGAACGGTTGTCCTGGACGTCGAACAAGGAGGCATTGAGGTCCCTTCGTTCGTAGGCAAGACCGTGCGCTCCGCACTCGAAGCCGCGCAGGATGCCGGCTTGGAACTTGAGCCTGTCGGCAGCGGGGTAGCGCGCCAGCAGTCACCCGCCCCCGGAACACACGTTCACGCCGGATCGCGCGTGACCGTTCAGTTCGGGCGCTAGTCAAGTCTCAACCCCAGAGGACGCAGTTAAGTTCGAGGAAGTCCGCGAATTCCCCTGTGCGCCACAGTGTCCTCGTGTTGAAACTTCTGCCGTTTGACCCGCCGAAAAACCGCGTGTTACGGTTATCACTCACACCACGCTGGCAGACCAGGCGTTGCTTGCGATTGAGGCTTACTTTGTCTTCCGTTGAGGCTACTCCCGCCATCCGCAAAACTGCGCTGAACCTGGTCCATCGCCAGATGGGCGCAAAGATGGTGGAGTTCAATGGCTGGGACATGCCGGTGGAGTATCCTGCATCAATCGGTTGCGGAATCATCAACGAACACATGGCCGTTCGAACCCGCGTCGGCATTTTCGACGTCAGCCACATGGGCGACATCCGCTTGGCCGGCCCGCAGGCGTTGGCCGCTGTGCAGCACATCTCGATGAATGATGCCTCGCGGCTGGCCCTCGGCCAGGCTCAGTATTCGGCTATGCTTTATCCCGAAGGCACGTTTGTGGACGACGTAATCGTCCACCGCCTCGCCTCGGACGAGTACCTGCTGGTAATCAACGCCGGCACGCGCGAAAAAGACTTCAACTGGGTGCGCGACAACACGCGCCAGTTCGACTGCGCAGTAGAGAATCTGTCGGATGACTTTACGCAGATCGCCATCCAGGGGCCAAGGGGCGTCGATCTGCTCGAGAAGTTAACCGACGCCGATCTAAGCGCCGTGAAGTTTTACTGGGTAACGCGCGGCACTCTTTGCGGCCTGCACAATATTTTGATGGGGCGCACCGGTTACACCGCCGAAGATGGATTCGAGATCTATATTCCAGCCGACGAAGCCACCAGCGCCCGTGTGTGGAATGAGATCCTCGGCGCAGGCAAGGAGTTCGGCGTAGTTCCGTGCGGCCTGGGCGCCCGCAACACGCTCCGCCTCGAAGGCAAGCTCCCTCTGTACGGACATGAGATTTCCGATACGATTAACGTTTGGGAGGCCGGGCTTGATCGCTTCTGCAAAATGGAGAAGCTCGAGTTCGTGGGACGCGCGGCGCTGGAGAAAGCGAAAGGCGCAGGCGTGAAGCGGTCTCTGGTGGGCCTTGAGATGACCGAGCGCGGCATCGCCCGCGACGGGTATAAAGTGCTTGAGGCCGGTGGTCGCGAAATTGGATACGTAACCAGCGGCTCGCCCGCGCCGTTTTTGAAGAAGAACATCGCCCTGGCGTACCTGCCGGTGGAGTTCGCCGCAGTCGGCACAGCAGTGAAAGTGGAAATCCGCGGGCAAGGCGCAGCAGCGGTGGTTGTTCCCACGCCGTTCTACAAGCGTCCGAAGAAAAGTGCATGATTCTGATGACAAAGGTTTTGCTGGAGGCTGGCAGCTAGGAGCTAGAAGCTTTATGGCCTATCCCACAGATCGCAAATACACCAAAGAGCACGAGTGGATTCAAGCAAACGGTGCTTCCGCCGCTGTCGGCATCACCGACCACGCTCAGGAATCGCTGGGCGACATCGTGTTCGTCGAAGTGCCCAAGGTCGGGGCGGAACTGGCCGCCGGCAAAACCTTTGGCACGGTCGAGTCCGTAAAGGCCGTATCGGACTTGTTCTCTCCCGCTTCGGGGACGGTGACTGACGTCAACCTCGAACTGGCCACCTCTCCCGAGAAAGTGAACAAAGATCCGCACGGCTCTTGGATGATAAAGCTCGCGCTCAAGAATCCGGACGAATTGGATGGTTTGCTCTCGGCCGGGGACTATGAGAAGTTCGTCGCAGAAGAAGCAGGACACTAGGAATTTTCGAATGGCGATTTCCAAGACCGTCGGAATTTCCAATCAGAAATCGAAAATCCGGTGTGCTTTTTGCTCATGAATCAAACCGCCGCACGACGTTCACAATCCGAAGAACTCCCGGGCACATCTATATAACTTCCTATGCGCTATTTACCCAAATCTCCCGCCGACCGCCAGGCCATGCTAAAGGCGATTGGCCTGCGCTCGGTCGACGATCTGTTTGCGCCCATTCCCTCCGAATACCGCCTGAGTCGCGATCTAAAGATCCCGCGCCAGATGGCGGAGTCCGAGATTGTCGACTTCTTTCGACAACGCTCGCGTGAGAACGGCGATGGCTACACCAGCTTCCTGGGTGCGGGGGCGTACTTTCATTACCGTCCTGTCATCATTGACGCGCTGATTTCGCGTGGCGAATTCCTCACCGCCTACACCCCCTATCAGGCTGAAATCTCTCAAGGCACGCTGCAATCCATCTTCGAATTCCAGACCATGATATGCGAACTGACCGGCATGGAAGTCGCCAATGCCTCAATGTATGACGGTTCGACGGCCGCTGCCGAGGCCGTGATGATGGCCGTCCGCCTGACAGGTCGTCGCTCCGTGATCATCGCTCGCAGCCTGCACCCGGAATATCGCGAGGTACTGGCCACCTATGCCACGCATCAGGGCATGCCATTGTCTATCGCCGGGTTTGGGGATGAGGGCCGGTTGAATTTGAAGGAACTCGAGAATTCGATCACCCCAGAAACTGCCTGCATCCTCGTCCAGTCCCCTAATTTTTTCGGCACGATTGAAGACGTCGCGGCGATCGGTGAAATCGCCCACAAGCACGGGGCGATGCTGGTGGTTTCGATCGCGGAAGCGGTCTCGCTCGGAATCGTCGAACCGCCGGGGCTGGCAGACGTCATCGCAATGGAAGCCCAGTCATTCGGCGTACCTTTGGGCTTCGGCGGCCCCTACTGCGGCGTCATTGCGACCCGCGAAAAGTACGTCCGCCAAATGCCTGGCCGCTTGGTCGGCCAGACCGTCGACAAGCAAGGCAAACGCGGATTCGTCCTCACGCTGGCCACGCGTGAGCAGCACATCCGGCGCGAGAAAGCCACTTCGAACATCTGCACCAATCAGGCGCTGGTTGCGCTCATGGTCAACATCTTCATGACGGTTTACGGCAAAGTCGGGCTAAAGGAATTGGCGAAGCAAAATCTGGCGAAGACAGCCTACGCTGCAGGTCAATTCGCGAAACACGGGAAAGTCCTGTTTGGCACCGCGTCCCGTTTCAACGAGTTCGTCGTCCAGACCAGCGAAGATCCATCCGCCATCAACAGCCGCCTCCTGGGACACAAGATGGTAGGTGGCTTGCCGCTGAAGAAGTTCTATCCCGAGTTGGGGAATGCAGCCTTGTGGTGCTGCACCGAGTTGACCACCCGTAGCGCTATCGATACCGCGGTCGGACTGGTGGCCGAAAGTGAACGTTCCCTGCGCTCGGCAAAAGAAGAAGTGGAAGAGGTGACGCGATGAAACACATGACCCGCAAAGCCACGCGCCACGTCAACCAGAACGAAGGTTTGATTTTCGAAAAATCGTCGCCAGGAAAATCGGCCTGGAAATTGCCGCCGCTCGATGTGCCCGAGGTCGACACAGCGAAAGTCCTCGGCTCCTTCGAAAGAAAAGATCTGGGAAACATGCCGGAAGTGAGCGAGATCGAAATCATCCGCCACTTCACTCGGCTCTCTACCTGGAACTACGCCATCGACCTGGGCATGTACCCCCTGGGCTCCTGCACCATGAAGTACAACCCGCGGGTGAACGAGGCTGTGGCTCGCGTGGAGGGAATCGCGAACGGGCACCCATATCAGCCCGAGAAGATTTCTCAGGGCGCATTGCACATCCTGAAAACGCTGAGCGAGCAACTGATCGAGATCACCGGTATGGATGCGATCACGCTGCAGCCCGCCGCTGGCGCCCATGGCGAAATGACAGGCCTGCTCATCGTTCGTGCCCATCACCAGTCGAAGGGGAACGCCCGCAAGAAAATTCTCATTCCAGACTCAGCCCACGGGACGAATCCAGCGACGGCCGCGATGGTGAACTACGCAGTCGAAAACCTGAAATCCGATGCTCGCGGCATGGTTGACATCGGCGCCCTTGAAGCGCAGATGAATGAAGACATCGCCGCCCTGATGTTGACGAATCCCAATACCCTGGGTGTGTTCGAGCAGGATATCCACAAGATTGCCGACATTCTCCACGCCAAGGGCGGCTTGTTATATATGGACGGCGCCAACATGAATGCGCTCGTCGGAAAAGCCCGTCCCGGAGATTTCGGCGTGGATCTCATGCATTTGAACCTGCACAAGACGTTCTCCACCCCGCACGGCGGTGGCGGACCGGGTTCGGGTCCGGTTGCGATCAAGAAGGCACTCGAGCCCTTCCTGCCGACACCGGTGATCATTACACGGCCGGATGGTACGCTGGCCTTCGACTACAACCGCCCGCAGTCGGTTGGTCGCGTGCGCGCCTTCTACGGCAACTTCGGAATGTTCGTGCGGGCGCTCGCCTACATCCAGGCAAACGGCCCTGATGGTTTGCGACAGACCACGGAAGATGCGGTGCTCAACGCCAATTACATTCGCAAAGGACTGGAAGGCACATACGATCTGCCCTATGCCACGCCCACGATGCACGAGGTCGTCTTCAGCGACAAACTGCAGGCGAAAAGAGGTGTGCGCACCATGGACATTGCCAAGCGCCTCATCGATTACGGATTCCACCCCTATACAACGGCCTTCCCGCTGATCGTGCCCGGCGCGTTGATGATCGAACCGACCGAGAGTGAATCAAAGGAAGAAATGGACTTGTTCATCGAAGCCATGAAATCGATTGCGGAAGAAGTGGAAGAAGATCCGCAGACCGTCCTGGACGCCCCACATTCCACCCGGGTTTCGCGCTTGGATGAAACCGCCGCCGCTCGAAAACCCGTCTTACGCTGGAAGCCCGCCAACTGATCTCGACTCTGCGCACTCCGAGACGCAAAAACATCGCCATCCCGCAACCGGAACGATAACGGGCTATGGTCTCGCTGTTACTTCGTTAGCTCTTCTTCGAAGTCACTGCGAAAAACGCGGCGGCTTCCTGCTCCACGTTCTTACCGTCGCAATGGGGACACTTGGGTGTTTTTTTGTCGTGCTCGTTCAGCGTAAGAACGATTTCGAAGGGCTTGTGACAATCGAGGCAAACATAATCGTAAACGGGCATGGTACCCTCCCGTGGGAACTCCGTTGACAAAATTGTACGCCCGCACGAACTTGCGGATTGATGATTTTTGATTCGTGAATGAAGATTGTTGAATGAAACCCTGCGCGGCGCCATATCGAAAGCGAGGATTTCATCCAACAAATCAGAGAATCAGTAGTTGTTACTTTGCCGTAATGTCGACCGACGCCCGCGTCGTCTCCCAATCCATCCCCAGCGTGCAGCCGCTGCCGGCCTTGTCATAGCTGATGGTGAAGTTCTCGACCGGCGACGGTAGCTTCGACACTTTCATGTCCACGCGTGCCAGTTCATCGCTTTCATACTTATACGGGATCCCCCACTCCCCCGTCTTCTTGTTGATGATCAGCGTCCACTTGTCGGCGGTCGGGACGGTGAAGATTGTATAGCTGCCGGCGGGCACCGTCTTGCCGCCCACCACCACATCACTGCTGCTCACAAACGTCGTGGCTGCATTCGCGCCCGTCCGCCACACTTCCCCAAAAGGCACGAGATCACCGTAGATTTTCCGGCCCTTCATCCGCGGGCTGGAGTAGTCGGTCTTGATGGTCTTGCCGCCCCCAAGATCGCAAGACGCCGACGACGCCGGGCTCGGTTTGCCCTGACACGCAGCGAAGATGGTTAGGGTGAAAATCACGAAGGTGAGGAAGGCGATTCTGTTTTGCATGGCTTCTCCTTTGAGTAAAGCTAAGAGTGATTGACGTCTCAGAAGGGATTATGTCAGCGGTGCCCATTATGCTCCACCCACCCCTGCGGTTACAATCGCTGCATGCCCGTATTTGACGAAAAACAGGACGAACTGGAACACTTCGAAACCATGATGGGTGTCCCCCGCGGCCGTCTCGCGGTCACCATGGATATGATCACGGACGCAATGGCCTTGATCGGTCAGCACGGCGTTTACTGCCAGAGCCAGCGCTGGCCCGGAAAGCCGGTCATGGACATCCAGATCATCATGAGGAGCCTGACCGACGCGAAGGAGCTGATCCAAAGCGTTATGGAAGAGTTGAAGAAGCCCGCCGCCTGACCTCCGTGTCGCTCAGTCTCTGTGGGTCAGAGTTTTACCGTCACCATTACTACGCCGTGCGAGGCCACTCGCCCAGAGAATTTGCCGGTGAACTTCCCGAGATCCTTATGCATCCACACGTCGCGCACAGCGGCGCTGAGATTCCCGGGATAGCCCAGATCTTCCCACGTCACTGAGATTTCCTGCTCGCTGCCGCTGCGGTTCAGCAGCACGACAGCACGGCTCCCGTCTTTGAGTTGCTTTGCCCAGACCTCCAAGTCGCCGCTCTTCGCGACCCGCTCACCCTCGCGGCCCAAGGCGTCCTGATCGACCGCAATCACTTCCTTGTTGGTGAGAATGTCGTGAATTTCCGGCCGCATGTCGCGCAGGTCATTGCCCGCGATCAACGGTGCCGCCAGGATTGCCCACAAACTGAAGTGCGTGCGATACTCCGTGTCGGTCATCCCCCCGTTGCCGACCTCGAGCATGTCCGGATCGTTCCAATGCCCAGGTCCGGCGTACGATTGCAACCCCACCTGTTGGTCGAGAATCGCGAGGACCCCGTTCGAGCAGCAACTGCCGTTGGGCCATTTCTCTTTACCTCCCCATCGGTCATTAATGTCGTCCGTCGTGCGCCAAAGATTTCCACCGACTTCTTGGCCCCACAGCCAGGGCTTCGCTGTACCCCATTCACAGATGCTCAGAACAATCGGCCGGCCGGCCGCGTCGAGGGCGGCGCGAATATTGGCATATGAGGCCTTCGCATCCTGAGTCGTCGTGTGACACCAGTCGTATTTCAAGTAGTCGACTCCCCAGGCAGCATACTGCACCGCATCTTGGTATTCGTGTCCTAGGCCGCCGGGACGCTTCGCGCAGGTCATCGAGCCCGCGTCAGAATAGACCCCGAACTTCAGCCCCAGCGAGTGAATGTAGTCGCCCACCTCCTTCATGCCGTGCGGAAATCGCTGCGGGTCGGGGACGATGTTGGCGTTGGCGTCGCGGCTGACCTGCCAGCAGTCGTCGATGTTCACGTATACGTAGCCCGCGTCTTTCATGCCCGACTTCACAACCGCGTCGGCCATGCTTTTAATCATTTCTTCGCTCACATTGCAGCCGAACTTGTTCCACGAGTTCCATCCCATGGGCGGCGTCAGAGCGAGATTCGCAGACGGGGAGGTAGTACCTTGCGCAAGAAGGCTTGGGGCAAGGAGCGACACGCAGAATGGAATAATCAGGAAAATATGTCTCGTTTTCATGCCCCACGTTTTACCAGAACCATCTGTAGATTGATAGATGCTGCATCGTAACGCAGGGCTTTTCTTCCCTCCGAATGCCCAGGCCGATGTGGGGACAGCCGCCTCCGGCTGTCCGGCCGAGCGCAGCTCGGCGGTCCTTTTGGCACTTACCCCAACCCCTTGTCATTCCGACACGCGAGCGAAGCGAGACCGGAGGAGTCTGCTTCAGGTGTCGGTCGGACGCTACTGTCCGATACAACTCCGCTCGCAAGCGCAGGGTTTTTTCATTGTCCCAAAGCGCAATCTCTGCAAAAATGATCGACCATGCAGATAGCCTGTGAATTGACCCAACAAGACTTCATCGAGGCTTATTCAGTGCACCGTAATCGCAACGCGTTCAGTAAGTGGTCGAGACGACTCTTCGTGTGGAGTGCAGGACTTTTCACCGCAGTCGTCCTCTTAGGCTTCCTGATTAAGCCCAGCCTCCAGGCAGCAAAGAGCCTCATGCCTTTATTGGTGTTCGTTGTCATGTGGATCGCAATCTTGTGGATTCTTCCCCGCCGGACAATGCGACGGCAATTTGTGAAACAACCGGGAGCACATGGGCCAAGGACGGTTGTGTTAGATGCGTCCGGAGCCCACTGGCGATGGGACGGTGGCTCCAGCGATGTCGAGTGGAAGAACTACATTCGGTCCGCGGAAGGCAAGAACCAGATTCTTTTCTACACCTCTCCTGCCTGCTTCAACCTTCTCCCCAAACCTGTGCTTGCAGCCGAGCAACTCACTGAGATCCAAAGTCTAGTGCAGCAAAACCTTCAACCGCGCAAATGAGCGCGCAACGAGCGCAGAAGGAAGACGGTGCTCATCGTCCTGTCAATCAGGCCTGTGAATCGATCTACAATGTCGCTTTGCTCATCCCGCCGAGCCGTTTCGCGCCCAACGGAGGACGTTTCATGCGCACACTTTCCCCCTTCTCCATAGTTGCCCTGATGATTTGTGCCCTCTTTCTCAACGCCGGCCTCGCTCGTGTCCGGGCCGCACCCGTGCCGGTCGGCATCTTCGAGGACCATGCGGATGTGGGCACGGTTCTGCACCCGGGTGCGGTCGATTACGACCCGGCAAGACGCGCCTACACCATCAGCGGCAGTGGCGAGAATATGTGGTTTGCCACCGACGCGTTTCAGTTTGCCTGGAAGAAAGTGTCCGGAGACGTGACCTTAACTGCCGACATCGCCTTCCTCACCAAAACCGGGAACCAGCACAAGAAGGCGGTTCTGATGCTGCGGCAGAGCCTCGATGCCGATTCGGTTTACGCCGACGTCGCCCTGCACGCCAGCGGTCTGACCTCCTTGCAATTCCGCGACGAGAAGGGAGCGGTGACGCGTGAGATTCAGTCGAACCTCTCCGCTCCAGCGCGCCTGCGCATCGCCAGGCGTGGCGACTATGTCTATATGTCGTTGGGAGTCGACCAGGCGCCAAAGCTGGAAGTCGCCGGCGGATGGCTGCGCATTCCTTTCCGCGGACCAATCTACGTTGGGCTCGGCGTGTGCTCGCACGACAAAGATGTCATCGAGCAGGCGGTCTTCTCCGACGTGGAACTGAGGCAACCCGCTTCGGCAGCGGCAGGTGGGGCTGTCCTGTACAGCACACTCGAAACCGTCACAGTCGATTCCGCCGATCGCAAAGTCGCTTATCTTGCACCCGGTCGTTTCGAAGCTCCCAACTGGACTCGTGACGGCATCGCGTTCCTCTTCAACCGCAATGGTCGCATCGAACGGCTTCCTGTGAGCGGCGGCGAGCCAAGAGTTCTCGACACCGGCCTGGCCACTCGCTGCAACAACGATCACGGCATCTCGCCTGACGGCACCCAACTTGGCATCAGCGACAATTCACAGGAGAACCACGAATCGCTCGTCTACATCGCCCCCATCGCCGGCGGAGCACCGCGACGCATCACTCAAAAATCGCCGTCCTACTGGCACGGCTGGTCCCCCGACGGCAAAACCCTCGCCTTCGTCGGTCAGCGAAAAGGCGAATTCGATATCTATACGATTCCAGCGGCGGGCGGCGAGGAGACGCAACTCACCACCGCCAAGGGATTGGATGACGGCCCCGAATATTCGCCCGACGGAAAATATATCTACTTCAACTCCGAACGCACCGGCCACATGCAGATATGGCGCATGAAGCCAGACGGTAGCGAGCAGGAACAGGTCTTCGCCGACGATCTCAACAACTGGTTCCCCCACATTTCCCCCGACGGCCAGTGGATGGTCTTCCTCACCTACTCCACAGACGTCACCGGTCATCCCGAGAATAAAGATGTTACTCTGCGTTTCATGTCGCTCACGGACAAGAAGATCACCGTGTTGGCGAAACTGTTCGGCGGACAGGGTACGATCAACGTTCCATCGTGGTCGCCGGACAGCAAACAACTGGCGTTCGTCAGCTACCTGCTGATTCCGCCCGAGAGCCCAGGCAACTAATCGGTGGAATCAAACTTAGGTCGCACCGCATTTCTATGCATTCAAACCATATTTCCGGGCCCTGCCGGTTCTTTGTCCGTCTCTGCGTGTTTGTCGTATTTCTGTCGTGGGAGCTCTCTCTCGGACAACAAAGGAGTAAAGAACCCGATCCCCTCCCGGACTCCCCGAAGCCGAGCATCGCCAAGCCTAAGGGCTTCTTCGCCCGCTGGGCCGATTTCTATCGCCAAGACTGGTCGGGGACAACACCTGCTTCGCCGTCGCCGCCACGCCGGGGACCTCCTTCACCGCTGGACTCCCCTCCGTTCCCCAATTCCGATTGGTCGTACGGTGGTTCGCCGGTAATTGGAGAGCCCGACACGAACAGCTATCCCCTCATGACCGCAATCAACCAGGCGAGGAGTCGCACGAAGATCTATGGATGGATCGATCCGACGCTAAACTTCAGCACTTCCGCCCGCAGCAATGCGCCTGAGGCGAACGACAACTACTCCAATCGTTTTGAGATGAATCAGTTCGTCCTCTACGCCGAGCGCCTGCCCGATTCCGTTCAACGCGATCATCTGGACTGGGGCTACCACCTTACAGCTCTCTACGGCACCGACTATCGCTTCACCATCGGCAAAGGCTACCTGAGCGGCCAGTTGCTGAACGACCATCACCAATACGGCTTTGATCCTACCCTTGAGTACGTCGACGTTTACATTCCGCAGGTGGCGCAGGGTATGAACGTTAGGGTGGGCCGCTTCATCTCGGTGCCCGGCATCGAGGCGCAACTGGCCCCGAACAACTACATCTTCAGTCACTCGCTACTCTATGCCATCGATCCGTTCACCGACACGGGTGTGATGGCGACAGTGAAACTAAGCGACCAGTGGTTGGTTCAACTTGGCATTACAGACGGCCACGACGTCGCCCCCTGGACGCCGGATGCGAAGCCTTCCGGCACGGCTTGCCTGGGCTATACGACCAAATCGGTGCATGACAACTTCTACCTCTGCGCCAACGGCATCAACAATGCCAAGTACGTCTACAACAATCTGCAGCAATATGACGCGACCTGGTATCACACGTTCTCGAAGACAGTCCATATGGCAACCGAAACCTGGTATATGTACGAGCGCGACGTGCCCGCTCTCGGAGGCAATATTCAACCGGAGACAGGCGCCAATGCTGCCTATTGCCGGGCGGGACAACAGCGCTGCACCGCTCCCGAATATGCCTTCGTTAATTTCCTGCAGAAGCAACTTTCTGCGCGTGACTTCCTCTCATTTCGCACCGACTTTCTCAACGACAAGAAAGGCCAGCGCACCGGATACCAGACCCGATACTCGGAGAACACCATCACGTGGTGTCATTGGATCGGCACAACCGTCCAGATCCGTCCGGAATTACGCTTTGAACGTGCGTGGGATAGGAATGCGTACGACAACGGCCGACACCGAAATCAGCTCACGGTTGCGAGCGATTTGATCTTTCACTTTTGACGATAGTTTGTGGCGAGTTCTAGCGTGCGACCTTCTCCCCAAAGAGATTAGCCATGATTTCCAACGCGTCGATCAGTGCGCCTGAGGATCAATTCTCGAAGTTCAAATTGATTGGCTGGTCAGACTTTTGCACCGCATCTACTCCCGTTGTTGCAATATTTAGTCCAATAACCTCAAAATTTGCACCGTTGAGAGTCGCAGAGTCGTTCTGCAACGCCGAATTCGACTGGCCGGCCAAAAGAGTTGTCAACCCGATCACAGCGAACATGCATGTCTTGATCTTCACGTGGATACTTCTATCAGAAGGCACGTCGATAACAAAAGGAACGGGGCGCGGAAGAACGAATTCCGTGCCCCTGCCCTCCGTGGTAAAGCTCTTAAGCGAGCGTATACTTCCCACGCTCGATCATCCGCTCCGCGATCTGCCGCCGCAGTTCAATGGTGTTGAACGGCTCATACTTCGCCAGCCTGCGGAGGATCGCGAGTTGCGTTCGCAGCATGTCACCATCGGCAACGGCCGCGATCACCCTCCGCGCCGCAGACTCGACCTTCTCGAACGCCTGCGACAAATAGACGCGCGTCATCGCGATCGCCAGCCCAGTTGCAGTTTTGCCCTTGGTCTCGGAAAGTTTCTGCGCCCGCAACACGGCCGATTCCATGGCATAGGTTTCAATCGTCATGTCGGCGATCGCTGCCATGATCTCCTGCTGATCCTGGATCGCCTGCATATATTTCTGCGTCGCCGCACCCGCAACAAACAGCCCCAGTTTCTTGGCCTGCGCCACCAACTTGCGTTCCTCGGCCAGCGCACCCTCGAGTTCCTCAGCCGCCGACGGTCCCGAGAGCACTTCGTCCATCAGTTTCTTGATGGCGGGCATCAGCGGCAACTGCCCCGTCATCGCCCGCTTCAGTAGAAAGCCGGTGATGATGAGTCGGTTGATTTCATTCGTCCCCTCAAAAATGCGGTTGATGCGCGCGTCGCGATAGGCGCGCTCGGCCGGATATTCCTCCACAAACCCGTAGCCCGCGTAAATCTGCAGGGTCTCGTCAACAACGTAGTCGATCATCTCCGATCCCCAGACTTTGATGATCGAGCACTCGACCGCGAACTCCTCGATCGCCTTCAGGGTCTGCTTGGCGGCGTCGGCGGCGGATTTGTCGACCTCGCTCAAAGCCGCGTCCATCAGCGCGACCGTGCGATAGACCAGCGACTCACCCACGTAAAGGAGCGTCGCCATATTGGCGATCTTCTCTTGTACCAGTCCGAAATCCGCGATGACCTTGCCGAAAGCCTTGCGCTGCTTGGCATAGCTGATGGCACTTTCCAACGAGACGCGCCCCCCGCCCAAGCACATCGCACCGAGTTTGAAGCGTCCTATGTTCAAAATGTTGAAAGCGATGAGGTGGCCTTTCCCAATTTCGCCGAGCAGGTTTTCCACCGGCACCTGGCAGTCGTTCAGAATGATCGGGCATGTGGAGGAACCGCGAATGCCCATCTTGTGCTCCTCGGCTCCCACCGAGAAACCCGGAAAATTTCTTTCCACCAGGAACGCCGAGAACTTTTCTCCATCCACTTTCGCAAACACCGTGTAGAGGTCCGCGAACCCGGCGTTGGTAATCCACATCTTCTCGCCGTTCAGAATGTAGTGCTTGCCATCTGGAGACAGTTGGCCTCGAGAGCGGCAATTCAAGGCGTCCGATCCGGAGGTCGACTCCGACAGCGCATACGCACCCACGATCTCGCCCGCCGCCAGTCGCGGCAGATATTTCTTCTTCTGCTCTTCCGTGCCAAAGTAAACCAGGGGTAGCGTGCCAATCCCCGTGTGTCCGCCCCAGGTCGTCGCGAACCCGGCGTACTTGGCAATGTGGTCGGCGATCACTGCGGCCGTGACCTTGTCCATCTCCAGTCCGCCATATGCCTCGGGAATCTCGACTGAACTTAGTCCCAGATCGCCCGCCTTCTTCAACAGGTCCCGCGTCACCGAAAAATCTTTATGCTCGATCTTCTCAATGTTGGGCACGATTTCGTTGACCGCGAATTCCTCCGCAGTTTGCCCAATCAGTTGGTGCTGTTCGGTAAAGTCCTCGGGCGTGAAAACCTCGTCCGGTTGACGCGACTCTAACAAGAAACTGCCGCCGGAAATCCGGGTCTTGGGAACTGCCGTGGTGGTTGCCATGATCCTCCCCGCAAGCAAAAGGCCGGCCCTGAAGCCAGCGCGAATAGCTCAATTCTAATGCGGGAAGGAGGGGAATGATAGGCCCGCAAACGCCGGTTTTCGAGGGGTTTCTTGCCGGAATTGCCGTTATTTCAGGATCGCGTTTCCGGCGTCAAACTCCACTTGCATAAAGTCATCTAGCGATAATCCGCCCCAAAGTACTGTGGATCGAACAACCACGCCGGCCATTGTCCCGCGTAACCATAATTGCCATTGGGGAACGTGCTATAGGACTGTAGTGGCACTGACGGTATCTTTCTTGCCGAGACCGATAGAGATTGGTTTCAGTCTGCATCTTGCCATTCAATTCCATAAACCCTCCTATTCCAGCGATGCAAGATCCGCCAGCGTCGCTTGGCAGCTTGGCCCAGCCTCGGTCAGCAGCATTTGATAGCGTTGCAGAGTTTCCTCTTGCCGCTGCTTCAAATCTTCGCAGTCTTGCCCCGGCGGGTTCTGCCCGCAGGCATCCTGAATCTGCGCCTTGAGCGCCCGTAACTCAGTCACCAGGATTGCGGCCCTGCCGTCGGTGCTTGCGCACTCAGCCGAGGAGGCAACACAGCTTACTCCATTCCAGGTTTCTCCGGGCGCGCATCGGTTGGACGGCATGCACACCGCCCCATTCCAAATTTGGCGCGGTTGACACGGTTCGACAGGTTGAGCAGCGGGCTCATCGACCGGCGGGTTCGCAATGCATCCACCCTTGCCGGCCGTTTGCCAAGGAGCGCACGGACATGGCCCGGTGACACAGACTCCACGTCGTAAGTCAGTCCTTGGAGGGTCCGCTTTCCACCCTTTTCCCGGTGAATTCTGCCCGATGCGGGGTGCCGAACCAATCTTTGTCTCCCCTGAGACCTTCTGATCGGGAATCAAGCGCCCGGGATCGGCTCTGGGCTCATGTGCGGGAGAAGTCGCCGTCGGGACGGAGCGAGATTCAGTCGGCGGTGAGATCGTTCCGTGGCTGCCCGTCGAACCTGAACCCGGCGTAACGGGGACACTTGTGGACGCTGGAACAGTCGGCGCGCTCGCATGAGATACCGCGGTGTTCGTTGCTCCGGTCGCGATGCTGGGCGCGGGACTCGGTGCGGGCGTAGCAGTCAGCGCAGAAGGGGTAGGGTTAGGAGCAGAGCTCGCTGCAGTGCCAGACGCCGGACTCGGTGGGGGAGCACTCGGCGCGGTTCCTGTTTCATGGTGCTGAGCAAAGACGATGGAGGAAAACAGTAGAATCGCTACAAGGGAAAGGCTGGAGAGCCGCATAAGCACCTCCTACCATCCGGCCAAAACCAGGGGCAGAGGATCCCCCAATATTTGCCCCTTGGCACAAGGATAATCCCGACCCGTGTCCACGTGCGTAGCAATTGGGTAAAGAAGTGTTACGTAAAGGTCTTCAGCGATCCGACGAATCAGGCTCTACCAGCGCCTTCTTCATCCGGTAGCGGCTTGCGGGTTGGCAGGTTGAAGAGCCCACAGGGTGGGTCGAGTCTGAATCCTTATCATCGCGCGCCACCACATAGCTGCGAATGGAATAGCAAATCGAATCCGCAGTGTACTCCCCGTCTGGCAACACCATAATCCTCGGGCCCTGAGAGGTCGGCTTATTCATGAACAAGCGAAAGCCTTCCTCGTGGGAGAGTTTGTGGTATGGCTTGTTCCAGAAGTGGCTCTGAGGATTCAGCGGGAAAAATAGCTCGGAAGTCAGGTCCGGAATGATTTGCCATGGTTCCCGTTGCGTTTGCCCCGCCGACTTACTGGCAGCGTTGTTATCCACGGTTTGACCAGCAGGGAACGTACTCCGATTTTGAACCTGTGCGGATGCGATTGCTGTGCAGGCAAGCAGCACGATGGCCATAAGGCGGGCGACAGGCATAACAACCTCCTATCGAGCAAATTATAACGCCGAGCAAAATGGTCGCAGCATCTTCCTTGGTGAACCCCCGTGCCTCTAGCGGTTCAAGGTCGGTCTGTCCTTCCACGCAGTACCGTTGACAAAGCGGCGAATCCCATCCTTCAAGTGGACAACATTGAAGTTCATCAAGAGTCCGAGAGACTAGCCGCTTAGTTTCAGGCACGAAATTATCTGAGCCTGATGAACCGGCGAGATTGCGTCGAACTGACTTGATCTCCACATGACGAGATCTTGAACCAGGAGATCAATTCGATAGCCGATTTCAAGCCTTAGACCTCGATAAACCACGGGAAGCCCGACCTGACATGCAGCCTGAATACCTGCTCGATGCAGTCGTGCTGCAGACACGTCTGGTAAGCACTCTCCAGCAACCCAGCTCCCAACTCCGAATGCACTCTCATCGCCGCCGTGATGACCGCATGGCTGACTTCTTGCGCACTTTTGCGAACTTAATCGATGGACCAGAATGGTGGCCATAATGCTTCGAGAAGTATCCGGTTTTCCTGTCCGAAGTCCAGGTCATCCGTCACAATCCGAGGGAAAAGATGACAAAAGAACCAAAGCGGGAACCACGAAGGACACACTGCCTCACGAAGGAACTCCTTGGCTAGGTTTTCCTTCGTGAAACTTCGTGTCCTTGGTGGTTTAAAGATTCTCGAAGATCCCCGCCGCGCCCATGCCGCCGCCGACACACATTGTGACCATCCCGTATCGCGCCTTGCGTCGTTTCAGTTCGCGAATGACGCTCGCCGTCAACTTGGCCCCAGTGCATCCCAGTGGGTGTCCCAGAGCGATCGCGCCGCCGTTCGTATTCACTTTCTCCGGATCCAGGCCAGCTTCCTTGATCACGCCCAGAGACTGCGCGGCGAAAGCTTCGTTCAGTTCGATCACTTCGATATCAGAAAGCTTTAGCCCCGCCATCTTCAACGCCTTCGGAATCGCGAACACCGGCCCGAGTCCCATTTCTTCCGGCTTGTACCCCGCCGTTGCGAACGATACGTATCGCGCCAAAGGCTGGATGCCTAATGCCTTGGCCCGCTCCGCCGACATCACCACAGCCGCGGCCGCGCCGTCCGACATCTGCGATGAATTTCCGGCGGTCACGGTGCCCTTCATTTGGAACGCGGGCTTCAGCCCAAGCAGCGCTTCAAGCGAAGTGTCGGCGCGCGGCCCTTCATCGATTTTGAATACGATCTCCTGGCGCTTGGGCTTCGATCCGTTCGGCATGCTGAAACTCACCGGCACGGGCACAACTTCGTCATCGAACTTTCCCGCCTGAATCGCCGCGAGCGCCTTTTGATGGCTGCGCAGCGAGAATTCATCCGCCGCCTCGCGCGTGATTCCCAGCCGCTGCGCAACCCGTTCCGCCGTCAGCCCCATCGAAAGATACGCGTCGGGGTAGTGATCTACCAGCCAGGGATTCGGCGAGATTTTATGCCCGCCCATCGGAATCATCGACATCGACTCCGTGCCCCCAGCGACGATCGCCTCGGCTCCCCCGCTCATAATGCGCTCGGCGGCCATAGCAATCGCCTGCAGTCCCGACGAACAGAATCGATTGATGGTGAGCGCCGAAACTTCCACCGGCAAACCCGCCCGGAGCGACGCGATGCGGGCAACATTCATTCCCTGCTCGGCTTCCGGCATGGCGCAGCCGAGAATCACGTCTTCGATCTCCTTCGGATCAAGTTGGGGCACGCGCCCCAGCGCGCCCTTGATCGCAACGGCTGCCAGTTCATCAGGACGGGTGGCGCGGAGCGTGCCCTTGTAGGCACGTCCCACAGGTGTTCGAACCGATGATGCAATGACGACTTCACGCATAAGATTTCTCCATCCGGCTTCTCGTTTGATGCGAGCCAATCCGCGTCCGCTTCAAGCGCATCACTTCGCTGGCGCATAGAAGTAATAGTCTGCTGTGTAACTGCTCTTCGTTTCCGCGTCCTTGTGCGACTCATCGCAAGGGTCGTTTCCAGGTTTTCCGCCGTGCGTGTGCACACGCTGAATGACGGTTGCGTTTGCGAGTTGTCCCTTTCCCGCGTTGGTCACCACATTCACCAGCAACCAGGGAATTGAGTCTGAATCGAGCGAGTCGACATGGCCAGCGGCTTTTCCCGTCACCTCGCTCCCATCTTTCAGCTTCCAGGTCGGCCCGGCGGTATGTTGTCCGATCACTTTATCTTTCCGATCACTTAACTCCGCCTCGGGAGCCTTGAGAGTCCAACTGAACTTGCCGTCCGCACCCACTTTGCAGGTATAGATCTGCGATCCTTTTGCATGCACGAACAAAACGGGCTCCAGCCCAGCAGGCACGGCGATCGCATCCGGCACATCCGGCGCAGATTCTTTTGGTGAAGCATCCGTCTGCGCATTGGTTTGAGCGTTGACGAGTGACGTTGCGGAAATGAGGATGGCCAGCCCAATGACCGCCGCAGGAGCGATTAGATGTCTTGGCATGAGTACGATTGTAGCGCAGCAGAAATTGGGAGGCGCGAGAGGCGCGACAGCCGTTTCTGAACCTCGATTGAACTAGGATCGGTTCCGTGCAGTCGGGGCGCGGCGGGTATTGTCTTGCAGGGTTCACACCAAAGCTTTTCTATTTTCGCACTTGCAAATGTTATTTGCTTTTAT